>APMI01007851.1_pt1 | contig 43269 bp, 36 predicted proteins | sample 667938 | NCBI WGS metagenome assembly APMI01 (sample SAMN01084076, study PRJNA167559) | wastewater metagenome | biome: Wastewater | place: Denmark: Ejby Moelle, Odense | collected 2011-11-28
ACTTTTAAGAATCTGAATTTGTCTATAATACCTGCCAATAAAAAGAACATAGAACGTAAACCTATAATGGCGAAAATATTAGAGAAAAATACAATATAAGGATCTTTAGTCACCGAAAATATCGCAGGAATACTGTCCACAGCGAAGATTAAATCGGTAAATTCTATAATGATAAGAACCAAAAATAAAGGTGTTATTTTCTTTATTCCGTCTATTTTTATAAAGAATTTATTGCCTACAAAAGCATTATGTACTTTAAAATATTTGTTAGCAAATTTTACAACAGGATGGTTTTGCGGATCTATTTCTTCTTCCTCGTTTCTGCTCCAGAACATCTTAATTCCTGTAAATACCAAGAAACCGCCAAAAACATACATTATCCAACTGAATTTAGCAATTAATGCAGCTCCTATAAATATAAAGATGAATCGCATTACTATTGCTCCTAAAATACCCCAAAAAAGCACTCTATGATAGTTTCTTGGTGCCACACCAAATGCTGAAAATACAAGTACAATTACAAATATATTATCCACAGAAAGTGCATATTCTACCAAATAACCTGTAATGTATTCTAAACCAAGGTTTTGATTGTATAAAGCAATGCTATTATCTAAATCTCCAGGTATAATTTTTACCGGATGATGATGCTTTGCGATTACATTTTGAAGTTTTTCTATACTATCAATGCCGTGGAGTAGGTGACCGTAGCTTGATAATAGAAAGTAAAATCCTAGTGCTAAACATACCACAAAAAAGCTCATAAGTCCCGCTTGTTTCAAAGAAATTTTATCAGATTTCTTGTGTAGAAGTCCTAAATCTAGTGCTAAGATAAAAAATATGAATACTATAAAGGATAGTAGAAAAATAATTTCGTTGCTCATAATATATTTGAAAATGCGCTTCAAAGATAGCCAAAATATTAAAAATCTAACAATTTACATCTGTATAAGATTAATTAGATATTATGTTAAATAAACTATTGTGTGTTTAATGGTATAACTCTACAAATGGGGAATAAGTAAGTAAAATATACTTAAAGAATAATTAAAATTTAACTTTATTTAAAGCTTATAAAATACTCATTTATAATAATTTATAAAATTAATTTAAAAATAATGTAATTAACAATTTTTTCCACAGACAAAGTGACATTATTTCTTGTTTAGTTGATTTACAAATGTTAATTAGGAGCTTATTTCTTTTTGTTGTATTTTTGAAAAACGAAATTTTATCCACATTATGAATTTTAACTTTCAGTATCAGAAAAACCCTAATTTCCCAAATCGCTATATTTCGCCAGAAAGTCTTCATCAATTTATTTATGAGAATCTCAGCGATTACGTTTCAGAAATCGGAAAATCTACTCTAGGGCTTCCTATCTATAAATTTTCCTATGGTTCTGGTGATATTAATATTTTGGCTTGGTCCCAAATGCACGGAAATGAGAGCAATTCTACACATTGTATGTTAGATTTGTGGTATTCTCTAGAATCTCAACCGGAATTGAAAGAAAGAATTTTCAAGAATATTTCTTTAGATTTCATTTTTATGCTCAATCCTGATGGTTCTAAAGTTTGGACAAGAAGAAATGCACTAGATATTGATATGAATAGAGATTATTTGCAAGGTGCAAGTTGCGAAATGCAATTGCTAAAAGAGGTAGCTTTCTCTAAAAAATATGATTATGGATTTAATCTGCACGAACAGAGAACTTTATTTTCTACCGATGGTAAAAACCCTGCAACACTCTCATTTTTAGCACCTTCTCAGGATTTTGACAGAACGGTTACTGAAACCAGAAAGAAGAGTATGGCAGTGATTTCTGCAATTTACAATGCGTTGAAAACCCAAATTCCCAACCAAATTGCAAGGTATTCTGATGAGTTTTATCCTACTTCTACTGGTGATAATTTAATGAAAGCAGGAATTCCTGTCGTTTTGTTTGAAGGTGGGCATTTTCCTGATGATTATCAAAGGTTTGGAACACGTAAATATTATACAATTGCTTTGTTTACGGCACTTTCTAACATTGGTTTGTTAGAAAATAATACTTTCGGTTACGAAAGATATTTTGAAATTCCAGAAAATAAAGAATCTCATTTTGATATTATTTACAGAAATGTAAAGCTTAATACTGATTTTGAATGTGTTTTGGATGTTGCCGTTCAGTTTAAAGAAGAAATAAAAGAAGGTGAAACCGAGATTTCTTTCGTTCCAATTGTGGTGGAAGTAGGTGATTTGCACAGAAAAAAAGGTTGGAAAGAAATAGATTGCACTGGCAAAAAGTTTATTTCTCAAAATAAATTTCCCAAATTAGATGCGGTTCAGAATTTCACAATAGAATAGTAGATTTTTTAGAAATAGCAATCGAATTATATCATATAACCTAACTTTTTTTGAAAATTAGTTAGGTTTTTTTATGAACAAAAATTTTCAATAGAAAAATTGAATAATTGATATTAATCATAAAAGTTTGCAAATTTTTTAGATTAAATAATTGATTAATAATATTTTAACTTTTTTAGTTTTTCAAAAAGTTTACAAAAAAAATTAGTCTTTGTTAAATTTAACATAAAGTAATTATATTTTTATTTACTTTTGATTTGTAAAAAATTAAATATAACTATGGAGAAGGTAACAAATAATTTTGCCTATGAAGAAACGCTTAAATACTTCAAAGGAGATGATTTAGCAGCGAGAGTTTGGGTTACAAAATATGCCCTTAAAGATTCTGATGGTAATATCTACGAAAAAACGCCAGATGATATGCATCACAGAATAGCTTCAGAAATTGCGAGAGTGGAAAAAAAATATCCAAATCCGCTGTCTGAAACCGAGATTTTTGATTTAATTAAAAACTTCAAATATATTATTCCGCAAGGTTCTCCAATGACGGGAATTGGTAATAATTTCCAAATTGCTTCGCTTTCAAACTGCTTTGTAATCGGAAACGGTAATGATAGTGATTCTTACGGAAGTATTATGAAAATTGACGAAGAGCAGGTTCAATTAATGAAAAGAAGAGGCGGAGTTGGTCACGATTTGTCTTATATTCGTCCGAAAGGTTCTGCGGTAAAAAATTCGGCACTTACTTCTACAGGTTTAGCACCATTTATGGAGCGTTATTCTAATTCTACAAGAGAAGTGGCGCAAGATGGAAGAAGAGGCGCTTTAATGTTGTCGGTTTCCATCAATCATCCTGATTCTGAAGATTTTATCAATGCTAAATTAGAGCAAGGAAAAGTGACTGGAGCAAATATTTCTGTAAGAATTGATGATGAATTTATGAAAGCCGTGAAAACTGATTCAGAATATGTGCAAAAATATCCTGTTTTTAGCAAAAATCCGAAGTTCACCAAATCTATTTTTGCGGAAGATTTATGGAAAAAAATTGTTTATAACGCTTGGAAATCGGCAGAACCAGGCATTTTATTTTGGGATACAATTTTGAAAGAATCTATCCCAGATTGCTATGCAGATCTAGGTTTTGAGACTGTTTCCACTAATCCATGTGGTGAAATCCCGCTTTGTCCTTACGATTCTTGCAGATTAATCGCCATCAATCTGTATTCTTATGTAGAAAATCCATTTACTAAAAAAGCGAAATTTAATTTTGAATTATTCAGAAAACACGCTGGTTTTGCACAAAGAATGATGGATGATATCATTGATTTGGAAATGGAAAAAATAGACGCTATTTTAGAAAAAATAAATTCAGACCCTGAAAATGAGGAAATAAAACACACAGAAAGACATCTTTGGGAAAAAATCCGTAAAAAAACACTAGAAGGACGTAGAACTGGCGTTGGAATTACTGCGGAAGGTGATATGTTAGCAGCTTTAAATTTAAGATACGGAAGCAAAGAAGCGAATGAATTTTCGGTGGAAGTTCATAAAAATTTGGCACTTTCTGCGTATCGTTCTTCGGTGGAAATGGCGAAAGAAAGAGGCGCTTTTGAAGTCTATGATGCAGAAAGAGAGAAAAATAATCCTTTTGTTTTAAGAATTAAAGAAGCAGATGAAAATTTGTACAAAGAAATGGTGAAATACGGCAGAAGAAATATTGCTTTATTAACCATTGCGCCAACTGGAAGCACAAGTTTGATGTCTCAAACTACTTCTGGAATTGAACCTGTATTTTTGCCTGTTTACAAGCGCAGAAGAAAGGTAAATCCTAATGATAAAGACGTAAAAGTAGATTTTATAGACGAAGTAGGCGATTCTTGGGAAGAATACATTGTTTTTCATCACCATTTTAAAACTTGGATGGAAGCCAATGGTTATGATACTTCTAAAAAATATTCTAACGAAGATATTCAAGAATTAATAGAAAAATCACCTTACCACAAAGCAACTTCTAACGATATTGATTGGCTCAGCAAAGTAGAAATGCAAGGTGCGATTCAAAAATGGGTAGATCATTCTATTTCTGTAACTATTAACATTCCGAATGAAGCGACAGTTGAGCTGGTAAATGATTTGTACATCAAAGCTTGGGAAGTGGGTTGCAAAGGCGTTACTGTTTATAGAGACGGTTCTAGAAGTGGAGTTTTGGTGGCTGCTGATGACAAAAAAGAAGAAGAAAACGAAGAAACGCAACAACATCCAGAAGCTTTTCCTACGAAAAGGCCTCAAATTCTAGATGCTGATGTGGTGAGATTTCAAAATAATAAAGAAAAATGGATAGCTTTCGTTGGCTTGGTAAGTGGAAGACCTTACGAAATCTTCACAGGTTTGGCAGATGATGAAGAAGGAATTTTGCTTCCACGTTGGGTAAATGAAGGTTTAATTATCAAAAATAGAGACGAAAATGGTGTTTCTAGATATGATTTCCAATTTAAAAATTTGAGAGGTTATAAAACCACGATTGAAGGACTTTCTCATAAATTTAATCCAGAATTTTGGAATTATGCCAAACTCATTTCAGGAACTTTAAGACACGGAATGCCAATAGAAAATGTGGTAGAATTAATTAACAGACTAGAACTAGATTCAGAATCTATTAACACTTGGAAAGCTGGTGTAGCAAGAGCTTTAAAGCGATATATTCCTGATGGAACAGAAGCAGACGGACAAAAATGCAGCAATTGTGGTTCTGATCAAGTAGTTTACCAAGAAGGTTGCCTGATTTGCAAAAATTGCGGAAATTCTAAATGTGGGTAAAACGTAGGGTGTTAGATGATGGATGCTGGAAGTTTACAAGACAACTGTTCATTTTGTCTTTCCGAAGGAAACTAAATAATTTCACTCAATTTATAAACAATGAGCCACAAACTTTTGTGGCTTTTTATTTTTATAATATCTTTGATTTAATTATAAAAATTTGCAATTCGTTTATGGAGAATCGGAATCAAGAAATAATTAATAGATTTAAAGAATCTTGGATAATCATAAAAAATCGTTATTTAGATTTAGTTGATAATTATAATGGTTTCGAAAATTTGAAGTTCATTATTAAATTTATTGATGAGTTAAATGCTAAAAATTACAATAATTTTTTCAGATTAGGTATGTCAATGCATAGATTAATAATTTCACGTTCTGTAGATAATGGATTAAGACTAGATCAAAAATATATAATGATTGAGACAATTGAAGCTGATAGATTTGAGATTACTATGAAAGATGGTGTCAAAATTTATAAACAATTTAATTCTGAACATTTAAATGATTTGAGAATTTTTAAGGTATTAGAAATATTGAAAGATACTTTGATTGACTAAATTTTATTTAAACAAAAACTCTATGAATAAAAAATTAAAACTTTGGGACGCCACAATGTTGGTAATGGGTTCTATGATAGGAAGCGGAATTTTCATTGTTTCTGCCGATATTATGAGAAATCTAGGTTCTGGATATTGGCTCGTTGCAGTTTGGGTGATTACAGGAATTATGATGGTTGCAGCAGCTTTAAGTTATGGTGAACTTTCTGCGATGTTTCCAAAAGCAGGTGGACAATACACTTACATTACAGAAATTTTCGGAAAAAAACTCGGGTTTTTGTACGGTTGGGGAATGTTTACCGTGATTCAAACTGGAACAATCGCCGCAGTTGCGGTAGCTTTTGGTAAATTTTCCGCCTATCTTTTTCCTGCGCTTAATGATGCAGCACCGCTTTTCCAAAGTGGTGAATTTAAAATTACTTGGATTCAAATACTTGGTATTGCGATTATTCTGTTGCTTACTTATATTAATACTAGAGGTGTAGAAAGCGGAAAATTGCTTCAAAATTTATTCACTGGTTCTAAAATTGTGGCGCTTTTGGCTTTGATTTTTTTAGGATTTATTTTGGTTAAAAACTCATTCTTGACAGATAATTTTAGTTTCAGTGGGGAAGCTTTTAATAATATTGCCAAAGATACTAAAGGTAATTTCTTACAATTAGGTTGGGAGAAAATTTCTGGAGCAACGGTTTTTGGTGGGATTGCAGCAGCAATGGTAGGTTCGGTTTTTAGTTCTGTAGCTTGGGAAAACGTGACTTTCGTTTCAGGAGAAATAGAAAACCCGCAAAAAAATGTGGTGAAAGCAATGGTTTTAGGAACTATTTCTGTGATGGCGCTTTACCTTTTGGTGAATTTTGTGTATCTCAATGCTTTAGACAGAGATTCTATTGCATTTGCAGCGAATGATAGAGTAGCTGTTGCTGCTTCGGAAAAGATGTTTGGTAGCGTAGGAATGATTATTATGGCGGTTTTGGTAATGATTTCTACTTTTGGTTGTGTGAATGGAATAGTTTTAGCAGGAGCTAGAGTTTTTCAAACGATGGCAAAAGACGGTTTATTTCTAAAATCTGCCATCGAAAATAATAAAAATGGAGTTCCTGAAAAATCACTTTGGATGCAAGGAATTTGGGCTTCTCTTCTTGCTTTGAGCGGACAATACGGCGATTTATTAGATATGATTTCTTTTGTAATTGTTTTGTTTTATATGATTACAGTTTTTGGCGTGATTTATATGAGAATTAAAAAACCAGAAGTAGAAAGAGGCTACAAAACGTGGTTGTATCCTGTTACGCCCATCATTTATCTGTTGATAGGAACAGCTTTTTGTGTACTTTTATTTATTTACAAACCGAATTATACTTGGCCAGGATTGCTTCTTATTTTAATAGGTTTGCCAGTGTATTATTTAATTAATAGAAGGAATTCTGAGAATTAAAGAATTAAAAAAATAATTAAAGTCGGGCTTTAGTCCGACTTTTTTTGTGGAAAGATTATTTTAAAATTTCTAAATACAAAGTTTGTCATTCTGAAAGAATATAAATAATAGAAAATAATTATTTTTTTTGTAATAATACAGAGACTCCGAAGAGTTGGATATTCCTTTAACCCTGCATTTTTCAAAAACTCAATTTTAACTAAAAGAGGTTTATTTTTTTTGATTTTTGAAAATTTGGTAGTTGTGCAAAAGCTATAAATGTCAACAGAAGTTTTTATTTTTCTGTATCAAGTATATAAGAAGTTAAAGCGTTATTCATTTCATTTTTTATTGAAATCAAATTTTCTTTATGATGGTTTAATTGTTTAATAATTTCATCAAATAAAATAGAAGATTCTCTAATTTCTTCCAAAATATCTGTAATATTTAGATTTTTATAATGTTTAATTAAAACATCATTTAAAATTAATCTGTTGAAGTCATATAAATCTTTTAATGTTTTATTTTCTTCACTAAGTTGATGAAAATTATACAAATGTGTATTAAGTTTTTCTAAATCTTCAGCAGGAATTCCAGTGTCTGTTCTTATGGTTAATTTTGCCAATAAATTTAAAATATTGCTAGACATATTTTTAAATTTCACTTTTCGTTCATAATCAAAATTCTGAGCTTTTTCAAACATTTTCCATAATTCATTTATTTGCATATTGAAATAATCGATTTCTAATGAAATTTTATTGAAAGTATCAACTTTTGAATATCCATATTTCTGAACAAAAGATTGAAAATAATCTTCATTTTTTAATAATTCATCTAATCTTTCAAAACTTTTGTTTGGTGCAAAACGTAGTAATTGAAAATCAAGATTATTGGAGTTATATAACGTTATAATTTCATTCAAATTCTGGATTGTTCCTTCTGCGTGAGAAATTGAAGAACTAACAAGATTATCAAAATTTCTCATCCTATTCTCAGTTTCTTGTTCTTTTAATTCAGTAGATTTTTTCTTTTCATTTCGAATTGTAAGATAAAAGACCAATAAAGCTGTTCCACTACCAATTAAAGTGCTTAAAAAATTTTGAAGAAATTCTTTGTCTGTTAAAAAAGTAATTATTTGACACATAGTTTTTTTATAAAATTTCTGCTAACAAACAAATATACACAACCAACAACAAATTTTCTCAAAAAAATTCCCGAAATTTGACTAAAATTTCATCGATGTCGCATTCTCACGAACACAGTCATAGTCACGTTCCACAAATGGATCTAAATTCTAAAAAATTAAGAAACGCTTTTTATATTGGTATCTTTCTAAACTCGGCTTTTGTGGTGATAGAAGCAGCGGTAGGTTGGTGGCAAAATTCTTTGGCATTGCTTTCAGATGCGGGGCATAATCTAAGTGATGTGGTGAGTTTGATTTTGGCTTTAATTGCCTTTAAATTGATGTATTCAAAAGCTACACAATCATACACTTATGGTTATAAAAAAGTAACAGTTTTGGTAGCTTTGCTTAATGCGATTATTCTGTTTCTGGCAGTTGGAGGAATTATTTATGAAGCGATTATAAGGTTTTATCATCCGCAACCTTTGCAAGGGAAAATTATGGCCATTGTAGCGTTTATTGGGATTATCATCAATTCGCTTACAGCGTATTTTTTTATGAAAGACAAAGATGCGGATCTTAATGTGAAAGGTGCTTATTTACATATGGCAGCAGATGCATTGGTAAGTTTGGGTGTGGTAATTGCAGGTGTGGTAATTATTTTTACCGATTGGTTTTGGTTAGATTCTGTGATGAGTATTGTGATTGCTTTGGTTATTCTCTATGGAACTTGGAGTTTGTTTATACAAAGTTTAAAATTGGCTCTTGATGGAGTTCCAGAAGGGATAGATTTCAATAAATTAAAAGAACAAATTTTAGGAATAGAAGGCGTAAAAGATTTTAAGCATCTTCATATTTGGGCGTTAAGTACCACAGAAAATGCACTTACCGCTCACCTTCAAGTTGATAAAAGTCTTTCTCTAGACCAGATTGAAAATCTAAAGGATGAAGTAAAACACGAACTAGAACATTATAATGTGCATCATTCTACATTAGAAATTTATTTTAACGATAGAGAATTTAAAGAAGAGGAAATGCTTTAAACTATCTCTAAAATAAAAATCCTGTTCAGAATTTGAACAGGATTTTTTTTGTAATATGGATGTGTATAAAAATTTTTATAGATTTTTAATTTCAGAAATTAAATCTTGCAGTACTTTCTTGGCATCACCAAAGAGCATTGAAGTTTTTGGTCTGTAGAATAATTCGTTTTCTATTCCTGCGTAGCCAGGTTTCATACTGCGTTTGTTTACGATTACGTTTTTAGCTAATTCAACTTCTAGAATTGGCATTCCGTAAATAGGAGAGGATGTATCTTCTTTAGCAGCAGGATTTACAACATCATTTGCTCCTAAAATTAGCACTACATCAGCGGTAGAAAACTCTTCGTTGGCTTGTTCCATTTCCATTAGTTTTTCATAGGGAACATCAGTTTCTGCTAAAAGTACATTCATATGTCCTGGCATTCTACCAGCAACAGGATGTATGGCGTAATAAACATTTACACCTTTACTTTCTAATAATTTTTCTAATTCGTGGCAAGCGTGTTGAGCTTGCGCTACTGCCAATCCGTAACCCGGAACAATCATTACTTTGCTAGCATAGGTCATTAAAACTGCGGTATCACTTAAGGTAACTTCTTTTACTGTTCCTCCACTAGAAGAACTTCCGCCTTCAGATTTTTTGTTTCCTCCAAAAGAACCAATTAATACATTGAGCAGAGAACGATTCATAGCGTTGCACATCAAAATCGTTAACAAAGTTCCTGCAGCACCTACTAAAATACCACCAGTTAGCATTACTTTATTGTCATACAAAAATCCTCCACAAGCTGCGGCAACTCCCGTAAATGAATTTAACAAAGAAATTACAACAGGCATATCTGCTCCACCAATCGGGAATACGAAAAGTAAACCATAAAACAATGATAGCGTGAAAATTACGTAAAATAAATAAGTGTTTTCTAAGCTGAAATTTAAAACTAAAAATATAGATAATCCTAAAATTGCCAATAGAATCCCAATATTAATGAATTGTTGCCCAGGAAAAGCAAAATCCTTTTTGATGTTTCCATTTAGTTTTCCCCAGGCAATCATACTTCCTGCAAAAGAAACAGAACCGATGATTAGTCCTAAAAGTATGATGGAAAGTGTTCCTAAATTAACAGGATTTTCAGAATTATGAATTAAATGACTGTATTCTACCAAAGAAATAAGAGCAGCACAAGCGCCTCCCATTCCATTGAAGATGCTTACCATTTGTGGCATAGCTGTCATTTTTACTTTTTTAGCAGCCAAAGCTCCTACAATGGTTCCGATGAGAATTCCCCCGAAAATCCAAGCGTAATTTCCTAATTTTTTCCCTTCATCATCCTGATAAAGAAAAATAGTTCCCAGAATAGCTATTATCATTCCTGCTGCTGCTAATAGATTTCCTTTTCTGGCAGTAGCTGGATTAGAGAGCATTTTTAATCCTAAAATAAAGGTAATAGAGCCAATTAAATAGAGTATTGTAAGTAATCCCATGATTTTTGAATTTTGTTTGGGTGATGGAAGCTGGAAGTTTGGATGTTATATTTTAAACATCTATCATCAAGCATCTTACATCCTGCATTATTTTTTTTTCTTTTTACTAAACATTTCTAGCATACGGTCTGTTACCACGAAACCTCCAACTACATTTAATGTTCCTAAAATCACACCGAGAAAACCTAAAATTAAGGCCAAATAATTGTCTGGTTCGGCTTTTCCCATTACAATAATAGCTCCTATAATTACCACTCCGTGTATGGCGTTTGCACCGCTCATTAATGGAGTATGTAAAACACTAGGTACATGACCTATTACTTCAATTCCTACAAAAATCATCAGAATTACAATGTAGATGATTTGCTGGTTTTGAGTAAACCACTCTATAATATCCATAAAATAATTTTTAATTGTTCATAGCAGGTGATAGTGCAGATTTTACTCTATCATTTATTATTTCACCATTGTGTGTAATACAAGCACCTTTTACCAAATCATCTTCCCAATTGAGGGTAAGGTTCGCTTCTTTGTCAATGATGAGTTGAAGGAAATTTGAAATATTTTTTCCGTATAATTTACTTGCATCAGAAGGCATAGTAGATTGTAATGAAGAATTTCCTATAATGCTGATTCCGTTATAGATTACGGTTTCATTGTTTTTTGTGTGAGGTGTATTTCCGCCAGTAGAAGCTGCTAAATCTATAATTACTGAACCATCTCTCATAGAATTGAGCATTTCTTCGGTAATTAAAATCGGAGCTTTTTTTCCAGGAATTTGTGCGGTGGTGATAATGATATCAGATTTTGCGACACTTTCGGCAATTCTCTGTTGTTGTTTTTGTTTATATTCTTCGGTTTGTTCTACGGCGTAACCACCAGCAGAACTGGCATCTGCAGCGCCATCCACTTCCACAAATTTAGCACCCAAGCTTATGACTTCTTCTTTTACAGCAGGTCTGGTGTCAAAAACTTCTACTACGGCTCCCAATCTTTTTGCGGTAGCGATGGCTTGTAAACCTGCCACTCCAGCTCCTAAAATAAGAACTTTAGCAGGAGCAATGCTTCCAGCAGCTGTCATAAACATAGGGAAATATCTACCATAAGAATTGGCTGCTAATAAGACGGCTTTATAACCTGCAATATTGGCTTGAGAACTCAATACATCCATTGCCTGTGCTCTGGTGGTTCTTGGGAGCATGTCTAATGAGAAAGTAGTCAGTTTTCTTTCGATAGATTTTATTATGTTTTCACCATTAGAAAGAGGCTGGTGTACTCCTAATAAAATTTTAGAATTTATTTTTGAGAAATCATCATCTAAAAGAGGGTGAATAGAAAGTAAAATCTCGGCTTGTTCTAGAACTTCGGTTCTGGATTTAATCTCAGTACCTATTTTTTCGTATTCTAGATTACTGTTAAAGGATTTTTCTCCTGCGCCAGATTCTACAATTACTTTGTTACCCTTTTTGATAAGTGCTGCAGCAGCTTCTGCGAGCAAAGAAACTCTGGTTTCGAAACTTGGTTCTTTTAAAATACCTATGATCATTTGATTAGATTTTTGAGGTATTCAAATTTATGACGACATTTCGAGATAAAAAATATGATTTTGATTATGTTTTTTGACGAATTGATTTAAAATTATGAAAAATATCAGTTTTAAAATGAAAATAATGCAATTTTGTTGCATTAACTTTAATGAACATTTTTATGATAAGTCATTCTAGAAATTAGGGCTAGAATCTAATCTGATATTGTAGAAGCAAAAGCCTAGAACTATATTGATTAGTGTTGATTATATCTTTGCTGTAGTCAGAAATTACACCAACTAAAGAAATTTTAGAAGTATAATCATCTCCAATTACATAACTAAGCATAGGTGTATAAAATCTACCAATATTTCCGTTTTTGTTGATATCTTCTAAATATTCGTATCTGCAAGTGAATTCTATGAAACTCTTATTATTTTCATTAATCGTTCTGGAAATGAAAGGAATGATGTAAAAACCAGTCATTTTATAGTCGGAAATATTTTTTCCTGCGAGTGTAGCTGCGGTAAATGCAGAAACATTGGTTCCGTATTTGAATTCAGAATTGAAGCCAGCATTCCACAGTTTAGATAATTTAGTTTGATAAGAAATATCTGCCCCAAACATATTGGCATTTTGACCTTCTACTTTAGTTACGGCATCATTTACACCCAATTGTAATTTAGGCAAAACATCATATTCCAGACGTAGAGAATGATTTTTAGAATTATCATTATCTTGCAATTGATTTTTACCATTTCCGTTGTAGAAAGTGTAGTAATATCTCAAAGGAATTTTTTTCTTAATTAAAGAACCAGAAACTGCTGCTCCTATTTGGAAACTTTCCCAGTTGCTTTTTCCTAAAAGAGAGTATTGATTAGACCAAGTGTAAGATTTCAAAATTTCGGCAGGAAACATATCTTCTAGCCCAAAATATGGTCTAAATTGTCCAACTTGTACATTGAAATAAGTACTTGGAGTCCATTTTAAAGCGGCAATTTCTAAAACTTTGTTCTTTGGGTCGCTTTTAAAATCTGCAAAATTCACTAAAATCTGTGCCGAAAGTTGATCATTGATGGCAAATTTTCCATTTACCCTGAAATAAACCAAATAAAAACCATTATTTGCACCAGAAGGATTATGTTTGCCATTCATATCTACCTCTTTGGTAAAAGAATTGGCATAATCACCTACCAATAATGCTCCGATGGTTGCCTTTTTATTTAAAATTTTAAATTCTTTGGCTTTTGGAGTTTCAATTTTTAAAGAATCTTTTTTTTCTTGAGCATTGAATAATGCAACTAAACTTAGCGTAAGAATGCTCGTTAGCATGGGTTTCCACATATATTTCATACCTACATTTTTTACAGTTGCAAAGGTACTTAGGTATTTTTTTTCTGAAATTTATTTAGGATATGAATAAAATCATTTTTTTACAATTTTATTCATATCCTAAATAAATTTTAGAAAACAAAGGAAGGTTTTTTGTCTTAATAATGATGATTTCGTCTAAAAATTGGTCAATAATCGTTATCTTTACGCAAAATTTTTTCTATGAATATTGATTGGAAAACCGTAAAAGAATACGAAGATATTACCTATAAAAAATGCAATGGTGTAGCCAGAATTGCAATTAATAGACCAGAAGTTAGAAATGCATTTCGCCCGAAAACGACTTCGGAATTATATGACGCTTTTTATCACGTTTCAGAAGATTCTTCCGTAGGTGTGGTTTTATTAACTGGTGAAGGACCTAGCCCGAAAGATGGCGGTCACGCTTTTTGTAGCGGTGGAGACCAAAAAGCACGCGGATACCAAGGTTATGTAGGTGATGACGGAAGACATAGACTTAATATTTTAGAAGTTCAACGTCTCATCAGATTTATGCCAAAAGTGGTAATTGCTGTAGTAAATGGTTGGGCAGTTGGCGGTGGTCATTCTCTGCACGTAGTTTGTGATCTCACTTTGGCAAGTGAAGAGCACGCTATTTTTAAACAAACTGATGCAGATGTTACCAGTTTTGATGGAGGTTACGGTTCTGCTTATCTCGCCAAAATGGTGGGGCAGAAAAAAGCCAGAGAAATTTTCTTTTTAGGTAGAAATTATTCTGCCAAGGAAGCCGAAGATATGGGAATGGTAAATGCAGTAATTCCTCATGCTGAATTAGAAGAAACTTCTTACCAATGGGCGCAAGAAATCTTAGGAAAATCGCCAATGTCTATCAGAATGTTGAAATTTGCAATGAATCTTACTGATGACGGAATGGTTGGTCAACAAGTTTTTGCAGGCGAAGCAACCAGATTAGCTTATATGACTGAAGAAGCCAAAGAAGGCAGAAACGCATTTTTAGAAAAACGCAAGCCAGATTTTGGAGAAAATCAATGGATATCTTAATAAGGAGTTAGGTTTTGGGTATTAGTAAAAGCTAAATCCTAAATCCTAAATCCTAAATCCTAAAAACTATGATTGATTGGATAAAAGCAGCTCGACTGCGCACTTTACCGCTTTCTATTAGCGGAATTATTATGGGTTCTTTCATCGCAAGATGGAAACTATTACAAAATGGTGAAACTTGGGATTGGACTATTTTTGCATTGGCACTTTTGGTGACTTTGTTGTACCAAGTTTTGTCTAACTATGCCAATGATTATGGCGATGGTGTAAAAGGAACCGATAAAAATAGAATAGGAGAGGCTGAGCAAAGAGCAGTAGCTTCGGGCAAGATTTCAGCTTCACAAATGCGAAATGCTGTGATTTTGTTTGCGGTTTTGTCTTTGGTAGCAACTTTTTATTTGCTTTATAAAGCATTTTTCCCGAATTTTATTAATGAATTTTACACGTTTATAGGATTGGGAATTGCTTGTATTTTAGCAGCAATTGGTTATACCGTTGGTAAAAAACCTTATGGTTACTTAGGTTTAGGAGATATTATGGTTTTTATATTTTTTGGGTTGGTTTCTGTTGGCGGAAGTTATTTTCTTTTCACAAAATCTTTTGATTGGGATATACTTTTACCAGCTTCAGCTATTGGATTATTAAGTGCAGCAGTTCTTAATCTCAATAATATGAGAGATATAGAAAACGATGAAAAATCTGGCAAAAAAACTCTGGCGTTGAGATTGGGTTTCAAAAATGCGATGATTTATGAAATGATTATTTTGGTGCTTCCTCCCATTTTGGTTTTAGTATATATGATGATAAATGGTTTACAAGAACAAGGTAAATATTATGCATTTATCTTTTTTGTAACCGTATTTCCATTAATGTCTTTACGCAGAAAAATGATGGAAGTAAAAGAACCAAAAGAGCTAGACCCTTTCCTGAAACAAGTGGCTATGATTACTTTTGTGATGAGTATTTTGGTGGCGATTGGATTGAATTATTTTAGTCTAAACTAGAAGTCAGAAGTTGAAATTTCGTAGAAAGGAAATTGGTGTAATTTAATTCATCACAAATTTTTTGCATACCAAAGAGACACAATTTAGAAAATGAAAATCAAGAAATCATCTTCCAAGCTTCATACAAGACTCACAGAAATTTCTTTAATTTCAAAAAAATATTGGAATTATTCTGATGAATGGATGGATATTTGGAAAGATGATTTAACTGTTACAGAAAATTTTATCATCAATAATTACGTTTATCATTTAGAAAATGATGAGAATGAAATTATAGGTTTTTATGCTTTTGTGAAATTTGATGATTATATTGAATTAGATTCACTTTTTGTTTTACCAGAATATATTGGTAGAGGATTAGGTAACTTATTAATGACTGATTTCCTGAGTAAAGTTAGGGAGATTGATTTCAATTATATAAAATTAACTGCAGAGCCTTTTGCTGAAGATTTTTACAAAAAATATGGATTTGAAACTGTTGAATTACAGCAATCTTCCAAAATTGAAAATCGCTATTTACCAATAATGATTAAAAATTAAGAAAATGAAAATAAAATTCCTCGGGCAAAGTTGTTTTTGTTTCATAGGAATACAATGTATCAATAATAACCATGTTTATAGATTTTAAAAATAAAAAATGGCAATCGGTAAGTAGAGTTTTGTTAATTCTATGTTTATTATCAATATTTTTAGCTTTATTTTTTTTTGATAAAGATTATGCCTACAATTTTCAACCAGATTACTATAATTATTTAAATAAAATAGAATTTTCATTAATCTTTGGTTTGGTTTTAGCAATATTGTTTACTGGTGCTGTATCGGAAGAAAAGTATATATTTAGCATCTCTAGTGTTTTTTTAATATTACTTTTTTTTATTATTTCATTTCCAACTTTAATGTATTTAGAAAATAGACATAGCCTTGTTTATCATTTTGACAGTATCTTTAAAAAAGAAATTTCTAAAGATAGAATTGATATTAAGCTAGATAAAATTAATTCTAGTAATTCTTGGACTACTTATTTATTTCAAATAAAAAATGAAAATAATATTGATTCAGTTTATTTTTCTCAAAATAAAAATTTTGTTAAAGTCTTAAACAAAAATGAAGTGGAAACACTAAAAGTATATAGAACTATCTGGAGAAAAAGATATATTTTAAAAGAGAATTAATCATGAAAATAAAATTCCTCGGACAAAACTGTTTTTTGTTCACATACAACGGCACAACTATTCTTTCTGACCCTTTTTATAATTTTCAGAAAGAGCAAACAGGTTTTGATATTTCATCGCAAAAAATTGATTACGTGCTTATTACACATGCGCACGGAGATCATATTGCAGATGTAAAAGAAGTGTTAGTAAATTATCCTGATTGTGCAGTAATTGGTCAACCAGAAATTTGTGAATATTTCAATCATCCAAATTCTATAGACATTAATTTCGGAGGTTCTGCCAAATTTGATGACATGAAAATTTCTATGGTTCCTGCGCATCATACCTCTAGTTTCCCTGACGGAACGTATGGTGGACAACCTTGTGGATATATTTTTAGATTTCAAGGAAAAAATGTGTATTTAGCAGGAGATACTGGTGTAATGGCTGATATGGCTTATTTTCCTCAGCTTTTTGGCGAGATTACTTTGTCTATTTTGCCAATTGGTGGTCATTATACGATGTGTGCCAGAAAAGCAGCGTTTGCAGCTTCAGAATTATTAAAATGTAAAAAAGTGATTGGTTGTCATTTTGATACTTTTCCACCGATAAAAATTAATCAAGATTCTGCTAAACAATTATTTGCGGAAAAAAATATTGACTTTTCGATACCAAAATTGGGAGAAGAATTTGAAATATAATTGTAGAAAATTTCAAAAAAAGGCATAAAAAAATGGCAAGCTACCTAAATCACACCGCTACAACCAATTACCTTTGCTGCGTTCCCACCCTGGAGGATTCTCAGGAGCTGGTTGTTTAGGACTTGCCGTTGCAAAAATACAGAATTAATTCAAAATTCAAAATTCAAAACTGAAAAAAATTAAAAAAATAAATTTAGAAATATGATTAAAAATGTTTATGCTGTTGGTTTTGTGTTGTTTATCGCAAATATGTTGGTTTTTTTTGGAGCCTATTTTTTTGCATATAATACCAATTATTTTAATACAAGTATGTTGCTCAATGCATTTGCACTACCAGCTATATATACTTTGGCAGCGTATTTATCTGTAAATTCTTTGAAAAAGGAAAAAGGAATTCTTGGTTTCAAAGATGCTTTTGGTAGAGCTTTTAAGCCCATGTTTATTGGGGGTATTTTGTCAATGACTAGTATTTTCGGGTTTCTAAATTTTATAGACACAGATGCGAAAGATACCTTGAATTTTCAGTTTGTTGAAAGAAATAAAAAGGAATTGACGGAGATTTATCAAAAACAAAGGTCTATCATGAAAACTGAAAAAGAAAAGCAAGATTTAGATAAAGATTACCAAAAAAGTATGCAAAGTTTTTCACCAGAAATGGTAAAAGATAAGGATATATTTAATTTCAGACAGTTTACGTATTATTTTGCAGCGGTTTTGGTGTTTTATACTATTCTTTCTACATTTTTCGGAAGTTTCTTCAGAAGCAGAGTAGAGGCATAATATATCTCATATTCTCATCAATCTAAAGTTTTTATTTCTTAATTTTGTAGCTTAAAATTATTGAATGGATTTATCAGTTGTAATTCCCCTTTTAAACGAAGAAGAATCTCTGCATGAGCTTTATGCAAGAATAGATAAAGTATGTAAAGAGCATCATTATACCTATGAAGTTTGGTTTGTAGATGATGGTAGTACAGATACTTCTTGGCAAATTATAAATGATTTGTCTAAAGAAAATAATCATATACATGGAATCAAATTTTCTAGAAATTACGGTAAATCGCAAGCGTTACACGCAGCTTTTGAGAAAGTTCAAGGAAATGTAGTGATTACAATGGATGCAGATTTGCAGGACTTTCCAGAAGAAATACCAGGATTGTATAGTAAAATTATTGAAGAAAAGTACGATCTAGTTTCTGGTTGGAAGAAAAAACGTTTTGATAATGTAATGACTAAAAATTTACCATCAAAACTCTTTAATTCTGCTGCAAGAAATCTTTCTGGTGTTGAATTGCACGATTTCAATTGTGGATTGAAAGCTTATAGAAAACAAGTGGTAAAATCGGTAGATGTTTATGGCGATTTGCACCGTTGGATTCCGGTATTAGCAGCCAATGCTGGTTTTAAAAAAATTACAGAAAAAGCGGTACAACATCAGGCTAGACCATACGGAACTTCCAAATTTGGTACAGAGCGTTTTATTCGTGGTTTTTTAGATTTAATTACGCTTTGGTTTGTTAGTAAATTTGGTGGAAGACCAATGCATTTTTTTGGGGCAGTAGGTACATTGATGTTTATTTTCGGGTTTTTATCTGCATTTTGGTTGGGTGCAACTAAATTGATAGACGTTTATTATTACCACATTTACGGAAATCTTATCGCAGAAAATCCTTGGTTTTATATTGCTCTTACGATGATGATTTTAGGAACTTTACTTTTTGTAGCTGGTTTTTTAGGCGAATTGGTAATTAGACAAAGTAGAGGGCATCAGAATTATCACGTAGAAGAAGTTATTTAATAACAGATTAATTGCATAAAAAATATTATAAAATTCATTCCACGGAATGAATTTTTTTTAATTATAATGATTTATCTATTTGATTGATATGATTTTAATTTCTAATATTGATTATCTTTAATTCTTTATTTGATTAATTATTACTCCAAATAGCTAAAATTTACAAATTAAAATAATTTAATAATAATTGATTATTAATGTTTAATTTATAGAATTTTAATGAATTATTAATTTTATTTATTTTTTTTAATTAATGTCATTGTATTTTCTTCATGGGGTTCAAGTTTTTTTACAGTGTGTTTTTAAAAAAAATCAAAAAAAAATATTTTTAATTAACTGAATTTCATTACATTTGGTATTATTTTTGTTTAAAATCAGAAATATCTAAAACGCAAATGATGAAATTATTACAGCCATTTTTATGGATTTTTTTCTTGTGCATTACTATGCAAAAAATCAATGCCCAAGTAGGTATTAATACTGAAACCCCAGATGCTTCTGCTGTTCTGGATATAGTTGCTAAAAATAGTGACAAAGGGCTATTAATTCCTAGAATTCCCTTGGTAAGTACTACAGATACTTCTACTATTCCTAGTCCCGCAACTAGCCTTGTTGTTTATAATACTACTAATAATGCATCAATAACCAAAGGTTTTTACTATTGGGATGGCCTTAAATGGCTCAGAATTACGGATAAAACTGAAAGATTGTTTTATGGAACTACTAATCCAGTTGTCTCTGGTTCTAATCTTGCTGGTGATATATATGTGAATCAAACTTCTGGTCAACTTTTTGTTTTTAATGGGACAAACTGGGTTAGTGCAACTCCTTCTTCAGGCTGGTTATTAACAGGAAATTCTGGGACTTCACCTTCAACGGATTTTTTAGGAACAATAGATGATAAAGATTTAGTTTTTAAAGTTAATAATACAGAATCTGGAAGATTAAGTGTGTATCAATTATCGGCAGCTTTAGGATTAAGTGCTAATGCAGCATACAAGAGTGTATCTGTAGGTAATAATGCAGGAAACGCACAGACAGAAGCTGTAGCAGTTGGCGAAAGTGCAAAAGCACAATTTCAAGGTGTTTCTATAGGTTCTAGTTCACAAAATTCTAGTACAGAATCTGTAGCTGTTGGAGCTTCGGCCTCTTCTGCTTATCAAGCAGTAGCTGTGGGAAAATCTGCTTTGGCTACACAAAACGGTACCGTTGCAATAGGTCAAAATGCTAGAGCAAATGTAAATCAAAATGCTATTTCAGTTGGTCAAAACAGCTTAGCTTCAGGTCAAAACTCAACAGCTATAGGTCAAGGATCTACTGCTTCGGCTACTAATGCAACTGCAATAGGATATAACGTGACAGCAAATCAAAATAATACTGTAATTCTTGGAAATGGTGCTAATGTTGGAATTGGAACTTCAACCCCAAATAATAAATTAGAAATCACTCAAGGAACAGCTGGTAACAGTGGATTAAGATTTACTAATTTACCAAATGCGGCATTGCTTTCCACTAATGCTAATGGGGATGTAATCGCTACGAATAATGTAAATGCTATGTCAATTGCTGGTGATGTTACAGGAACTATAGGAGCAACTACTGTTGCAAAAATTCAAGGGAGAAATGTAGCAACTACAGCTCCTATTGATGGGCAAGTCTTGACTTGGGATAATACAACCAGTACTTGGAAACCTTCTACTATTGGAGTTTTTTCTGTAGTTACGGTAACTGGAACTACTTATACTTTAACTTCAGCAGATCACGGAAAAATATTTGATTTTACATCTAACTCTGCGGTTACTCTTACTGTTCCAAATACATTACCAATTGGATTTCAAATTAGTATAACTCAAGCAGGAACGGGGCAAGTTACAATTTCGGGTTCTGGAGGAATGGTAATTAATAATAGATGGAATGGTACCAGAACATCTGGAAGATGGGCAAAAGCAGGTTTAGAAGTAAGAGCAACTAATTCTAGTGTATTAAGTGGTGATGTACAGTAAAATTAATACTATAATTTTTGGTTTGTTTTGTGTGTTTAGTAATGCACAATTACTACCAGCTAATCGATATTATAATCCAGATGTAATGGGAGCTTTAATCTGGGATAATACAGCGGGCAACGCTCAGGTAGATAATGGTTCTGGAACTTGGAATTCTACTAATACTACTTGGTTGCAAACTGCTACATCTGCTAATCAGGCTTGGGTTCCTGGTGGAAATGCTATTTTTGGTGGTAATCTAGGAAACGGAGCTGCTGGTACAGTAACAGTTTCTGGAACTCAAGATGTGAAAAGTATGTTTTTTAACAATACTCCATCAGGAAATTTTCTTATACAAAATGGCACTTTAAATCTTTTAGGAGGCATAATCACAACCAATCAAGACGCAACCATTTCTTCTACTTTACAAGGTGGAGGAAGTTTTATTAAAAAAGGGCTTTCCAATCTTATTTTAACTGGTAATAATACATTTTCAGGAAGCATTACGGTAAGTGAAGGTGGTTTATATTTAGGTACAAGTACAGCTATCGGAACAACCAATGTAATTTTGGGAGATTCCGGAACTGGTAATAGTAATATAGAATGGAGATGGGCAGGAGGTTTTACTCCGTCAAACAACATTGTTGTTTCTGCTCAGGGAACAGGTTTAGTATTAATAGGAGCATATTCTTCTGGGTTTTATACAGTACATAGTGGTAATATTAACATTAATAGAGATGTTACTTTCTATGATGCATCTAATGATAGAAGTTCATTTACTGGTTTAATTTCTGGAACTACAAATTTTTTAACAATTGATGGACTGGGAACTTGGAATCCAACTATAGGACAAGTAGCAAGGGTTACTTTTGATAATACCGCAAATACCTTTGTAGCAACCATTAGAATATTGGCTGGTAAAGCATTTCAGATGAATAGTAGTGGCTCTATCAACAAAAATAAAATTGAAGTTAATGGAAACCTTGTTTTAAACGTTGGAGCAAATAATACCGCAATTATTGGTGCTTTAGACGGAGCTAGTACAGGTATTTGTGAAATTCATTCTACGGTTTCAGGACCTCAAACTTTTTCTATAGGAAATGATAATGGAAATGGAACTTACAATGGAATTTTTAGAAATGGACTCGGCGGTCAAGTGGTAAATGTTTTAAAAACAGGAACAGGAACTCAATTATTAAATGGAACTAGTACTTACACAGGAACTACTGCTGTAAACAACGGAGTTTTGGGCGGAACAGGTTCACTAGTAACTTCTTCATCTACTACAGTTAGTTTAACAGGTTTTTTGCAAGGAGGTACAGGAACAGGAAATGCAGGAACATTTTCTGTTGCTAATTTAGCATTTAGTGGCTCCACTTCAGGTGTTAATGTCTATTCTAATGGAACCTCACTTTCTTTAATTAATGTAACAGGAACATGCAATCTTGGCACAGCTTCCAAAATTAATTTAATGCAAGCTATGCCTACAGGAACTTTTACCATAATTTCTAGTTCAGGAGCTATGAGTGGTACTAATCCCACAATTGGAACTAATTTAAGTGGTAGAACAGCAACGATTACAAGAGTAGGTAATACGATTAGAGTTACACTTTCCTAGTTTCTTATTTTGTCAAATTATATTTATCATCTTTTCTATTGTACATTTTTTACGTAAATTTGTTTTCTTGATTTTGTAAAAAATGAAAAAAACTATTTTTCTTTTCATCCTGTTTTTAGGACTTATATCTTGTTCTAAAATTTCGCCAAAAGGTGAGATTGAAGTTAAGGATAAATCCGTAGAAAATTTCTCTAAATTAAATTTAAAAGGAAATTTCAAAGTGTTTTTTGCCAAAGGAAATCAGAATATAGTAAGCGTAGAAACATATCCTAATATCTACAAAAATCTAGATATAGAAGTAGAAAACGGAACTTTAACCATTGAAGAAAGCCGAAAACTCGAAAATGTAGATTTCTACAGTATTACTATTTTTGGAAAAAATGATTTAAACGAAATTTCACTTTCAGACCAAGTAGAAATGAATGTTTCCGGACAAGTAAAATCTCCCAATTTTTCTTTACATTTGAAAGATAATTCTAAATTTATGGGAGCAGTAATCTCCGAGAAAAGCACCTTAGAAATGTCTCAAAAATCCAAAGCCAATATTCTAGGAGAAACCAAAAATTTGAATTTAAAATTAACAGATTCTGCGAGTATTATGGCACCTTATTTTTATGTAGAAAATTTAGAATTAAATGCTAAAAATGACGCTTCAGCAGGATTAAATATTGATAATGAAATGAAAGGTACTCTCGAAAATACATCAAAACTAATTTATTACGGAGAACCTCTCAATAAATTAGTAAAAAAGGGTAAATCCTCTTTGGAAAACAGAAAGTTGAAGTAAGTCAGAAGTCCAAAGTCGAGATGAAACAAAATAGTTTATAACATTATCAAACCACATCAAACAATATCAAACAATATCAAACAAAAAAACAATATATATGACAACGGTTGAAAAAGCAAAACTATGGTTATCAGATACTTTTGATGCTGAAACCAAAGCTACAGTTCAGAATTGGATTGATACCAATTCTCCAGAATTAGAAGACAGTTTTTACAGAGAATTAGAATTCGGAACTGGCGGAATGCGAGGAATTATGGGGGTTGGAACCAATAGATTAAATAAATATACACTTGGGCAAGCTACACAAGGTTTGGCAAATTATCTTCATCAGCAATTTCCAAATCAAGAAATTAAAGTTGCCATTGCTTATGATGTGAGAAATAATTCTAGAGAATTTGGGAAAATGTGTGCAGATGTTCTTACAGCAAACGGAATTAAAGTTTTGCTTTTTAAAGAACACAGACCAACTCCAGAACTTTCTTTCACCGTTCGTGATAAAAAATGTAACGCAGGAATTGTTCTCACAGCTTCTCATAATCCGCCAGAATATAACGGTTACAAAGTATATTGGAATGATGGTGCACAAATTGTTCCGCCAAATGATGATGCGATCATCAAAGAAGTATATGCTACAAAATTTGAAGACATAAAATTCAATGGGAATGATGATTTGATAGAATGGATTGGCGAGGAGCAAGATGATGTGTATATTGATAGATGTATTGCAGAATCTCTTTACCAAAAAGATAAAATAGGTTATGATAATTTGAATATCGTTTTCACGTCTATTCACGGAACTACCTATACAACTATTCCAAAAGCTTTAGAAAAAGCAGGTTTCAAAAAAATAGATTTGGTTACAGAACAAATGATTCCTTCTGGTAATTTCCCAACCGTAGAATCTCCGAATCCTGAAGAACCAAAAGCACTAAAAATGGCAGTAGATTTAGCAAATATTACCAATGGTGATATTGTAATTGGTTGTGATCCAGATGGTGATAGATTAGGAATTGCAGTGAGAAATTTGGATGGAGAAATTCAGTTGCTAAATGGTAACCAAACCAATATGATTCTTACAGATTACATCTTGAACCAATGGAAAGATGCAGGAAGAATTACAGGTAAAGAATTTATTGGTTCTACCATTGTAACTTCTGATGTTTTCTTTGATTTAGCCGAACAATATGGTGTAGATTGCAAAGCTGGGCTTACTGGTTTCAAATGGATTGGTAAGATGATTCGTGATGCAGAAGGTGTAGAAAAATTTATTTGTGGTGGCGAAGAATCTTTCGGATTTATGACTGGAGATTTCGTAAGAGATAAAGACAGTTGCGGAAGTATTTTGGTGGCGTGTGAAATTGCAGCCTGGTGCAAAGCTAACGGAAGAACGATGTATCAATATATGATTGATATTTACAAAAAAATAGGCGTTTATCAAGAAGCATTAGTAAATGTGGTGAAAAAAGGTAGAACTGGTGCCGAAGAAATTGCTCAAATGATGGTAGATTTCAGAAATAATCCGCCTAAATCTTTGGCTGGTTCATTGGTAAAAGAGGTTAAAGATTTCCAAGAACAAACTTGCCTTGATGCCATTTCTGGTGAGAAAAAAGTAATGAACGATATTCCGAAATCTAATGTATTAATATACTATACAGAAGACGGAACCAAAATCTGCATCAGACCATCTGGTACTGAACCAAAAATCAAGTTCTATTTCTCTGTAAAAGGCTCTATTTCTTCAGAAGCAGATTATAAAGCTGAAGTAGCAAGATTAGAAAAGAAATTTGATATTGTAAAAGAAGATCTGAAACTATAAAATTTGTATAAATTTTAATCACTCGCTGATTTTGACAGTTTTGCTGATATTTTTAATCTGCTCAAATCTGCTTAATCAGCGAGATTTTATTATAATTTTATGAAAAACAAAACCATACTAGAGACTAAATTCATTTATTATGCATCATTAGTAATTATACTTTTGGTTGTTTTTAGTGTTTGGATTTCTGGTAGAAGTTCTCATCAATCATTATTTCAAAACTCTATAATTTCTACAACAATATTGGCTGTTTCTTTTTTTATTTTTGTATCTTTTAGCTTGTATAATGGAGTAAAATTAAAGGATAATTTAGGGAGTATATTCTCAAAAGAAAAATTTAAAGAAATTAATAAATCAAGTTCGGACTTTTCACCAACCAATTTAGACATTCCAGATACAGGTTCTGATGGAATTGGAGGAATTATTTTTGCCATTTTTGCATGGATTTTTTTCACAATAGCATTATTAATATTGCTTTATATTGTTGGAGTTTTCTTTTGGTCTATTTTATTTCTTTTATTGGCAATGCTTTATTGGATTTATTTTAGAGCGTTAAGATTAATATTTAAAAATTCTGGAAAATGTAAAAAAAACTTACTAAAAAGTATAAGTTTAGGTCTCTTTTATTCTTCTCTATATGTTTCTTGGATTTATGGAATTATATATTTAATAAAATACATTAACTAAATGAAAATCATCGCTGTAATACCAGCAAGATATGCTGCAAGCAGATTTCCCGGAAAATTAATGCAGATTTTGGGAGACAAAACCGTTATTACTACCACTTACCAAAATGTAGTTGAAACAAAACTTTTTGATGAGGTTTTCATAGCTACAGATTCTGAAATTATTTTTGATGAAATCACCAAAAACGGTGGAAAAGCAGTAATGACTGGTCAGCACGAAACAGGTAGTGACAGAATTGCAGAAGCAGTACAAGGTATTGATTGTGATGTTGTTATCAATGTTCAAGGTGACGAACCTTTCCTGAAAACAGAACCTTTGAAACAATTAATTGAAGTTTTTAAAAATGATTTGAATAAAGAAATTTCTTTGGCTTCTCTTAAAATTAGACTTAAAAATCAGGAAGAAGTAGAAAATCCTAACAATGTAAAAGTGATTACCGATTTACAAAATTTTGCGATGTATTTCAGTCGTTCTATAATTCCTTTTCCAAGAGAAACTTCTGTAGAGCATTTTTATTACAAACATATTGGCGTTTATGCTTTTAGAAAAGAAGCTCTTCTGAAATTTGCTAATTTAGAAATGACACCGCTAGAAATTTCAGAAAAAATAGAAGCTATTCGCTATCTAGAACACGGGATGAAAATCAAAATGATTGAAACCGATTTTATTGGTGTAGGAATAGACGTTCCTGAAGATCTAGAAAAAGCGAGAGAAATTTTGAATGGCAGAGTAGGTGAGTTGTAGAACCTCAGAGTTGAATTATTAATATATATTTCTTAAAACATTAGACTTTCCTCTTAAACTTTAAACTAAAAACTTTATATTTGGAATCCCTTAAATGAGATTGAATGAAAAAGATAATATTAATAGCAACAATTCTAATAACCACCTTATTTTCGGCGCAAACAGCCAAACAAATTATCGATAAGAACATCGAAATTACAGGCGGACTTACTCAATGGAAATTGCTGAATTCTATTTTACTTCAAGGCAAAGTGATTTTGGGAGTAAGTGAAGAATATCCTGTTAAAATTTTTCAGCAGAGACCTAATCTTACCAAAACGGTGGTTATTGTAGGTAAAAAAGAAAATGTAGTAGAAGGTTATGATGGCAAAAATGGGTATGCGATGAATTATGTGGTCAATAAACTTCAAATTCAGAAAGATTATGTAGCAGAAAGTTTTGATACAGATTTTATAGATTTTGAAAGTAAAGGATTTTCTGCGCAAGTTTTAGGAAAAGAAAAAGTGGGAGATAAAGATTGTTTTAAGGTAGAATTAACCAAAAATGTAAATAAAACAGTCTATTATTTTGATGCACAAAATTATTTTCTTCTGAAAGAAGTAAAAAAAGATGAAACCCTTATCTATTCGGATTTTAAAAAAGTAAATGGTCTTATTATGCCTTTTAGAATAGAGGCTAACACCCCAAAAAAGGAAGGAGATTATGTGATGATTCTTAATAGAATAGACACTAATAAAGCTTTTCCAGAAAATACTTTTAAGTTTTAAAATGATTGATAATGGAAGCTGTGAACATCAAACATCTAACTTCCATCATCTAGCAAAACAAAATAGAAAATATCTAAAAGCGTTATAAAACGCTTTTTTTGTTGAATTAAGTGGTATTTTTGAGAAAAATAAGTTTTATGAAATCTTACAAATATTTATTCATTCTTATGTTCTCATTATTCGGTTTATTTAGCTCAAAAGCACAAACGCCTAAATCTATTCATTCTTTTAAAGTAGAATCTCTAGAAGGTAAAACTATTGATTTTTCTAAATTTAAAGGAAAGAAAATATTAATTGTAAATACCGCTTCAGAATGTGGATTTACACCACAGTACGAAGACCTAGAAAAATTGTACAAAATGTACAAAGATAAATTGGTAATTGTAGGTTTTCCTGCCAATAATTTCGGAGGACAAGAACCAGGTAGTAACCAAGAAATTGCTACTTTTTGCCAAAAAAATTATGGTGTAACCTTCCCAATGGCGGCTAAGGTTTCGGTAAAAGGAAGTGATACAGCACCGATTTTTAAATTTTTGACTGACAAAAAACTAAATGGTGTAAAAAATACTACCATCCTTTGGAATTTTACTAAATTTCTATTGAATGAAAAAGGTGAATTAGTAGATACTTTCATCAGTACTACCAAACCAACTTCTGATTCTATCACAAAATATTTGAAATAAATTTCAGAATTTAGGATTTAGGGCATAATAGAACTAAATCCTAAATTCTTATCTCTAGTCCCTCTTTTTCTCTGCAAAACTGAAAATATTTCCTAGTTTTATTTCGGAATAACCATTTGATTTTATTTGCATTAATCATCGCTTGTGCCAAAACGTCTGTTGGTAATGGTTTTTGACTTTCTAAACACCCCAGTTTATTTACAAATTTTATAATTCTAGCTCCTAAAACTTCACCAGTTCTTTCAGTATTTTTTCTTTCTAGCATCCCCGGATTGAAGATGGTTAATTTATTGAAATTAAGATTTTTAACAGCTTCTTCTAATTCGCCTTTCATTTTAGAATAGAATATTTTAGAATTAGGATTGGCACCATAAGAGGAAACTAGTACAAAGTCTTCTACATTATTTTCTCTGGCGGCTTTGGCGAAATTCAGTTGATAGTCAAAATCTACTTTACGTTGTGCTTCTTTGCTTCCCGCATCTTTCAGTGTAGTTCCTAAACAAGAAAATGCTACATCACCAATTACCAAATCTTTCCAAGTTTCTGGTTGGTCAAAATCTACAATATGTTCAAAAACTTTGTTGTTTCTTATTTCTAAAGCTCTTCTTCCGAAAACATGAATTTCCGAAAAGTGCGTGTCATCTATTAATTTTTGGAGTAAATCTTTTCCTGTAGCGCCAGTTGCACCGATGATGAGAGCTTTCATTTTTTACAATTGATAATTAATGAGTGATAATTGATGATAAATATTTTTAAAATTACTAAATTTGGTTGAATTTCAAAAATCATTTATCAATTATTATGATCGCCGAAGAAATCCGTGAATATTGTCTCGAAAAAAAAGGTGTTACAGAAGGTTTTCCGTTTAATGAAACTACTTTGGTTTTTAAAGTAGGCAGTAAAATGTTTTTATTGATGGCTTTAGAAAGTCAACCTTTGGTTTTTTCTGCAAAAAATACAGAAGATTATAATGAAGAACTAAGGGAAAAATATTACCAAATTTCTGGTGCTTTTCACATGAACAAAACCCATTGGAATTCTGTAATTTGTGAAGGATTAAAACCTGATTTAATCAAAAAATTGATTGATGATTCTTATGATTTGGTTTTCAATAGCCTAACTAAGAAAGTGAAAAAGGAGGTTTTAAATCTTAAATAGCAATAATTCACTAATAAAATTTGAAACTAATTTCTAAAAACTCAAAAAGATTACAACAAATGATCAATGATTTATATTGCTAAAAAAGAAACAAAATTTGTGCATTTGCGGCAAAAACTAAAACTTAAATCTTTCTGTCAATCTTTTGTCTTCATCTAATCTTTCAATCAATTTTTCTAAAGATTCAAATTTAATTTCTTCATGTAAAAAATCTCTAAATTTTACAGTAATTTCTTCACCGTAAATATCTTCGTTGAAATCCAAAATATAAACTTCTACGGTAAGTTTTTCGCCGTTTACTGTAGGATTAGTCCCTATGCTTAGCATTCCTTTATAGAATTTGTTTTTTACAAAAACCTCTACAATATAAGCTCCTTTTTTCGGAAGAAGTTTTAGCTCATCTACTTCTATATTTGCTGTAGGATAGCCTATAGTTCTGCCTAATTTTTTGCCATCAATTACCTTTCCAGAAACAGAGTAGTGGTAACCTAGCATTTTATTAGCACCTGTAATATTTCCGTTGGATAGGCAATTCCTGATTTTGGTAGAGCTGATGTTAGAATCACCTTCTTTCACAGCGTTTAATTGTTGGACTTTAAAATCCAATTCTTTAGATAGTTTTTGCAAAAGTTCGAAATTCCCAGATTTGTTTTTTCCAAAAACGTGGTCGTGACCTATGATAATGTGTTTTACATTAAGTTTTTGAACTAAGATTTGTCTTACAAATTCTTCGCCTGTTAAGTTTCGGAAATTTTCGTCAAAAGATTTTAAAAAAACAACGTCTAGATTGGCATTTTCTAGAAGATTCAATTTTTCATTTAATGTATTGAGGAGTTTTATCTCATCATTTGGGTTGAATACTTTTCTGGGATGTGGCCAAAAAGTGAGGATTGCAGTCTCTAAGTTGTTTTCTTGGGCTACAGATTTTAGTAAATTAATGATAGAAATATGACCAAGATGAATTCCATCAAACATTCCTAAAGACAAGACTTTAGGCGTATTTTCGGTGTAATTTTCAAATTCTCTTACGATTTTCAAAACTGCATAAATTTTGTGTGTGCAAAGATGAAAAAAAATATTGATTTATAGTAAATAAATTGTAAAGAATCACTATATTTGCACGCAAGAAAAAATAAAGCAATGGCAAACCAAATTAAAGGAAAAATTTCACAAATTATCGGTCCAGTTATCGACGTTGTTTTTCAGGAAGTAGAAGAATTACCAAGTATCTATGATGCCCTTGAGATAAAAAAAGCAAACGGAGAATCTCTAGTACTAGAAGTAGAACAGCACATTGGTGAAGATATGGTAAGATGTATCGCAATGGATGCTACTGATGGTTTACAGAGAGGACAAGAAGTAGTAGGGTACGGAAAACAAATTACAATGCCAATTGGCGAAGAAGTAAACGGAAGACTTTTTAACGTGGTAGGAAATGCTATCGATGGTCTTAAAAACATCGAACATTCTAATGGATTACCTATTCACAGAGAAGCTCCAAAATTTGATCAATTATCTACTTCTGCTGAAGTTCTTTTTACTGGTATCAAAGTTATAGACCTTATTGAGCCTTATGCTAAAGGTGGTAAAATTGGTTTATTCGGTGGTGCTGGTGTTGGTAAGACAGTATTAATTCAAGAATTAATTAACAATATTGCTAAAGGTCACGGTGGTTTATCTGTTTTCGCTGGTGTAGGCGAAAGAACCAGAGAAGGAAATGACCTTTTAAGAGAAATGCTAGAATCTGGTATCATTAAATATGGTGATGATTTTATGCATTCTATGGAAAACGGTGGTTGGGATCTTTCTAAAGTTGATACTGAACTAATGAAAGAATCTAAAGCTGCTTTCGTTTTCGGACAAATGAACGAACCTCCAGGTGCAAGAGCTAGAGTAGCACTTTCTGGTCTTACATTAGCAGAATATTATAGAGATGGTGATGGTGAAGGGCAAGGTAGAGATGTACTTTTCTTTGTTGACAATATTTTCCGTTTTACACAAGCTGGTTCTGAGGTGTCTGCACTTCTTGGTCGTATGCCTTCTGCGGTAGGTTACCAACCAACCTTAGCTTCTGAAATGGGTGCAATGCAAGAGAGAATTACTTCTACTAAAAATGGTTCTATTACATCTGTACAAGCGGTTTATGTACCTGCAGATGACTTAACAGACCCTGCTCCTGCAACTACGTTTGCACACCTTGATGCTACTACAGTACTTTCTAGAAAAATTGCTTCTTTAGGTATTTATCCAGCGGTAGATCCATTAGATTCTACTTCTAGAATTCTTACTCCTGAAATTTTAGGAAATGAGCATTATGACTGTGCACAAAGAGTAAAAGAAATCCTTCAAAGATATAAAGCTTTACAAGATATTATCGCAATCCTTGGTATGGAAGAACTTTCAGAAGAAGATAAACTAGTAGTTTATAGAGCTAGAAAAGTTCAGAGATTCTTATCTCAGCCATTCCACGTAGCAGAACAGTTTACAGGTCTTAAAGGAGCTTTAGTAGATATTAAAGATACCATCAAAGGTTTCAATATGATTATTGATGGTGAATTAGATCACTTGCCAGAAGCTGCTTTCAACTTGAAAGGAACAATCGAAGAAGCTATTGAAGCAGGTCAAAAAATGCTTGCTGAAAACGCTTAATAAATTTTAAATGTTAAATTTTAGATTTTAGATTTGATTTCAATAATTTAAAATTTAAAATCTATAATCTATAATTTGAAAAAAATGAATATTAAAATATTAACTCCGGAATTTGTAGTTTTTGAAGGCGAAGTAGAATCTATTCTTCTTCCTGGAAAAAATGGTGATTTCCATATTATGAAGAATCACGCCGCTATTGTTTCTTCTTTAGTTAATGGTAAAGTAAGATTGTTTACTAAGGAAATTGCAAATGATAATTTTGCAAAATTCTTCACCAAAGAAAACGAAAAGAATAGTGTTTTTTCTTACCAAATAAACAGTGGTGTAGTAGAATTTAATAACGATAAAGGAATTATCCTTTGTGATTAAAATTTTTCTCAATTAAAATACAAAACTCGAGCTTTTTGCTCGAGTTTTTTGTTTATTTTTTTTTCTGATTGAGGAATTTTTTGATAGCTTCACTTCTATTTCTTACCTGTAGCTTTTCGTAGATTGCTTGTGTAATTTTTTTTATAGAATCTACTGATAAGAATATTTTTTCTGCAATTTCTTTATTTAGTAATCCTTCAGAAATGTAATTTAAAACTTGTATTTCTCTAATATTTAAACTGCTTAATTCATCATTGGTTATTTCATTTTCTTCCTTTAATTTAAAATAATTGATAATTTTATTTGCAATAACAGGAGTAATGGGTGAACCTCCGTCTTTTATAAGAAGTATGCTTTCTTCTAATGTTTCTAGTGCATTTTTTTTCAATAAATAACCATCTGCTCCAGCTTTTAAAGAATTAAAAATGTTTTCATCATCATCATGAACAGTTAAAATAATTATTTTTACTTCTGGGTGTTCTACTTTTATTTTTTCTACAGCTTCTATGCCAGAAATCCCCGGTAAATTAATATCCATTAATACAATTTCAGGTTTTATATAAGGGAAATCCTTGATAAAAGATTCTGCATTTGAAAACATTCCTACTAAATCGAAATTTTTACTTTCTATTAGTAATAGCTTTAATGCTTGATAGAAAACATGGTTATCTTCTATAAAAGCGATTGAAATTTTCTTCATTTGTGTATTTTTTTATTGATAATTGAAAAATTGAACCATATTTAGTACTATTTAATAGTGTTATTTTAGCGTTGATAAGTTTTGCTGCTTTTCTTGCTTTTAGTAAGCCTATGCCTGTTCCGGAAATATTTTCCAAAGTATTTAACCTTACATAAGGTTTAAATATTTTTTCTCTGAAAACAGGGTTAATTCCTATGCCATTGTCAGCGAAATTAATTTTTATTCTTTCTTTCGTTTCTTCTATTGTTATTTCTAATTTTTTGTCATTATTATTGTTATATAAATAGGCATTTTCTGTTATGATTAAAACAATTTTCTCTAGTAAATTTTGATCTATTTTTACAAAAATTTTTTCTTTATTTTTATAAATAGAATAGTTGAAAAAGTTATTGTTTTCTTTGAAATTTTCTAGTATAGAATCTATTATAGAAATGATTTCTAGCTCTGTTTTTTTTGCAGTAGTAAGAATAATTTTATTATAATCAAACATGTTATTTATAAACTTTTCTTCTTCATCTATACTATGTTTTATAACAGAAAAATATGATTTTAGTTCTTCATAAGACTTATTTTCATTAATGCCTGTTTCTATTTTGTCTATAAAAGCGTTAAAGATATAAATTGGAGATTTTAAAAAATGGCTTGATGCTTCACTAAATAGAAAATGATCTCTGGATTGTTCTTCTAGATTTTTTTTTGATTCTTTTAGGTTTTTATTAAGGTTGATTAATCTTTTTGCTTTTGTGTTTATGTAGTATAAGTATAAAAATGTTAGGCATAAGATGAAACTTATATTACCATATAAAATAATAATATTAGATTTTTCTGGTAAAAAATCTAAAGAATATGATGGTAAAAATCTATTCAAAGAAGTATTCTCAATTAAAATTAACAAGACTGAAATTAGATTAATAGAGAATAGATACTGAACTTCTTTACTGTTAAATATAAATGTTGATGTAACAATTACAGGCAAGTAATAATAAGATAATAAAGGGTGAGAAAAATATATAGATGCAACAAAAATGATGATATTAAAATATGATATTAAGAAAATTTTAGAAATGAAATATCTTCTTTTACCATTAAGATAATATACAAAAGTAATTCCAGGCAGAATAAGAATACAATAAATACTACTTATATAATATGAGATGGTTAAAAAAAGAAGTGCTTGTATAGATTGGTTTATTGTATAAAGAATAACTAACCTATTAATAAACATGGTTTTCATGTTTACCTCTTCGGTATTATCTTTATGTACGCCATTATAAATTATTCTGGCGTATTTTATAATAATATATTTCTTTATTTTAGAAAGCACTACCTTTTTTTTAATTTATAAATTAATGTTAAGTTTAAATGTACTCCCATTTTTACTAGATTCTAATGTAAGTGTAGCATTTATTTTTACCGCTGCTAAATGAGCAATAGATAGCCCTAAACCACTTCCCATTATGGTTTCTATTTTATTAATTCTATTAAATGGTTCAAAAATTTTTTCTCGATATTCATCTGTAATCCCTATTCCATTATCTTCAAAAAAAATTGAAGCTTCTCTATTATTAATTTTAGAGTAAATTTTTAAAGTGGGAGAGGTTGATTGATTGTACTTTAATCCATTATCTGTTAAGCATTCTACTATAATTTCTAAGAGAGAAATATTGGTGTCAAAATAAAAATCTTTTGGTATGTCGTTAATTATATTTGCATTTTTATGGTTTAGAAGTACAATCGAAGTGCTCTTTTCTATGATTTTTTTTAAATTAATCCTTTCGTAATTTTTTTCTATGTTATATAGAGATGTATATTTAATTAAATCATTAGAATATTTTTCATTTAGCAAATTACTTTCTCTAATAAGATTAATATAATATGGTATTAATTCTTTAGATTCATTTTGTTGTAAATTATCTTTAATTTTATTTAAAAAGCTGTTGATAATGAATAAAGGTGTTTTAAGAGAATGTGTAGCTGCCATACCAAAAGTCTGTAGCTCATTATTTTTAGAACGAAGTTTATTTTTTTTGATAAATAATTTTTTCTTTAGTTTTCTTAATTTATTTTCTTGATATTGATTTACAATTACCCCAAGTAAGCTTAGCCCGAAAATATAAGTTATCATGATTGAAACCATTAAATAGGTATAGGTATTAACCTTGTCATCTGGTAACAAATGAAAATTTGGAAGATACGTTTTGCCATATAAATTTTGTACAAAAAATAATACTATCGCTTGTACTAAGAGAATTAGCTGATATTTGAATTCTTTCTGATCAAAAACAAACGGAATTACTGCCAAGAAGATTAAATAAAAATGATTAAATACTGTTTGGTATCCATGAAAAGAACTGCTTAAAAATATAAAAACAATCACAGATTGAAATCCTAAAAACTTACTAATAAAAAAAGAATTTTGTTTTTTTAGGTTCAGATAGAGCAAGTGTATTGCTAAACTCCAAAGAGAAACTAATAATATTTGCCAATAAAACCCTAAAATAATATATACAAATATAGTAATCAGGTTAAGTGTATTAAGTAAAATAGCAATCGCACTTAAAAGCTGATGTTTATTTTTTTCCAAAACATTATCCCCATAATTTAAAATACCAATATTTAATAATCGGATAATTTTTATTTTTAAAACACCTTTTTTTAGTACTGAATTAAACATATTATGTTAAATTACGTATTTGTTTGTTTTATTTGAACTAAAGTATGAAAAATATATGAGTATAAAGCATTGTTTTATTGTTTTTTTTATGAAATTTTAATTTAATAAAAATAACGTTTTAGAATTATAATTGAATTAAAAAAGCCGAAAAAATACAAGAAAGTATATTTTTCGACTTAACACAAATGATAATGAAATTTTTTTACCTATTATATAGGTCAAAATTATTTATTTTATAACTAAAATCTATTATACCTTAGTGTAAAAATAATAACACTTTAGTATATTTTTATTAACTATAAAAAACACGAGAAGCCTATTTTAGGCTTCTCGCATACACAAATTAAGAAAATAAATCAATTTTCTTATTTACAAATTTAGTCTAATAATGTACTTTTAGTTTTATACCTTAAGATAATAATTGATTCACTTTTGGGTAAAATTATAAACATAAAATCACCCCATTTTCCTTCAGGGTTTGCATTGGTTTTGAATACCAAAATAATTCAAAATCATCAAAATTTAATTCAAATTTTGACTTTAAATCATTAAAATTTAATGCTTTATTATTTTTATGTAAAGCAATTTTATCAATAGTTTCTAACAACCAATTGGCTTTATCTTTATCTAAGTTGATACTAAAAACATTCGTTTTTTCGTGGAAGGTAAGTGTTGCCATTTCCCAAGTGTTTCCTTTTTTAGATTTAGTGAAAAATTCTACCAAAGGTTTTGTACTTGTCCAAATGATTTTTGAATTCGGCTTGGGGTTGAAATTTTCTTCTTCTAATAGACAATCGTGTATATAATCTGGATGAATTTTTGTTTTTGGAATTTTAAATTCAAACCATTCTTGCAAAGGATTTTCAAAACAAATTCCGTGCATATAGTTAAAAAGTGATTTTTTCAGTCCAAAACTGAATTTACTGTGGTCAATTCCTGTTTTATCTCTAAATTCTACATCATTATTGGCAAAAGTAATTTCTTTTACACTAGGAATCACCCCAAATTCTTCAGGATTTAAACCAACTGGTGAATGTGCCGTCATTGCAAATTGGTGCCAAAATCCGCTCTGCAAAATCCCCATTTCGAACATTTGTCTTACCATTTCAAGAGAATCTATGGTTTCTTGTTCTGTTTGCGTAGGATAACCATACATTAGATAAGAATGAACCATAATTCCTGCTTCTGTGAAATTTCTACAAACTTTGGCAACTTGTTCTACCGTAACTCCTTTATTGATAAGCTTTAATAATCTATCACTTGCAACTTCTAAACCACCGGAAACAGCTACACAACCTGAAAGTTTCAGTAAAAAGCACAAATCTTTGGTAAAACTTTTTTCAAATCTTATGTTTGTCCACCAAGTAACCACCAATTTTCTTCTTAAAATTTCAAGGGCAACTTCTCGCATCAAAGCTGGTGGTGCTGCTTCATCTACAAAATGGAAACCATTTTCTCCCGTTTTTTCGATGAGTTCTTCCATTCTGTCCACCAAAATTTTGGCCGAAATGGGTTCGTATAATTTGATGTAATCCAAAGAAATATCACAAAAAGTACATTTTCCCCAATAGCAACCGTGCGCCATCGTAAGCTTGTTCCATCTTCCGTCACTCCATAAACTGTGCATCGGATTGGCAATTTCAATCACAGAAATATATTGATCTAATGGTAAATCGGTGTAATCTGGCGTTCCTATTTCGGCTTGTTTATAATCGTGTTTTTCAGAATTATTTTTATAAATTACTTCATTATTTTCTAGTAAAAAAGTACGTTTAAATTCGTTTTTAAATTCAGAAACATTGTGGTAGAGTAGTTCTATAGGTAATTCTCCGTCGTCAAGTGTAATAAAATCAAAAAATTCAAAAACTCTTTTATCTTTTAAATTTCTAAGTTCTGTATTCGCAAAACCACCTCCAAAAGCCGTTTTTACATTCGGGAAATTATTTTTGATGAATTGTGCACATCTAAATGCAGCATACAAATTCCCAGGAAATGGAACGGAAAAACATACCAATTTTGGTTGAATTTCAATCAGTTTTTTTGCTAAAATTTCTAAAGCTATTACATCAATAAAAGTCTTTTCAACATTGAGTTTTTCATATAATTCATCGAAAGAATTGGCACTTCTTCCTAATTTTTCTGCGTATCTGCTAAATCCAAAATTTTCGTCTGCATTTTCTACAATAAAATCTGATAAATCTTCTAAATATAAAGTTGCCAAATGTTTTGCTTTGTCTTGCAAACCCATATTTCCGAAAGCAAATTCCATATCATCTAAATGGTTGAAACGTGATGCTTCTGGCAAGAAATTCATACTGCAAATTTGTCTTGCCAAAGTTGGTTTTTTGTTTTGTAGAAAGGCAATTACATCATCTATTGTTTTAATATATTCTTCTTTCAAGGCAAAAATTCTCTGCGAATTTTCAGAAATTTCTTGACCAAAATCTTGAAATCGATTGCCAGAAATTTGAAACAAATTTTTAAGACCTTCTTTAGAAAAAAGTTCCAAAATGACCTCAATTCCCAAATCCATTTGATGATTTGGAATATTTTTGGTATTCAAAAAACCTTTTAGATACGCAGTTGCAGGATATGGCGTATTGAGTTGCGTAAACGGAGGTGTAATGAGAAGAATATCTTTCAAATGATAAATTTTTGCAAAGGTAAGATTTATAAATGTCTTACAAATTTTTTTTATAAATTCACAGAATGAAAATGAAATGGACATCAATTCTGAGCGGAATAGTTTTGTTTTTAACAATTTCTATTAAATCTCAAAGCATTGAAAACAAGGAGGTTCTAAAACCTTTTATTGACAAATTAAATGAAAATAAAGTTACTCAAATTTTATTTTTAGGTGATTCTCACATTCAAGCAGATTGGATTACCAGTTTTTTAAGGAATAAATTTCAGGAAAAATACGGAAATGCAGGTAGAGGATTGGTTTTTCCTTATACAGTTGCCAATTCTAATGGTCCAGATGATTTTACTTCGGCTACCAATCAAACTTGGGAAAATTTCAGATTGGTTTATGAGCAAGATGTTTTTCCACAAATGGGAGCTTCTGGTTTTGTCATCGGAAACCAAAAAGAGAGTTTTCTGGAAATTAAATTTAAAAATCCAGAAGAAACATTTGATAAAGTATTGATTTTCAATGATGAAAAAATGAATGGAGAGAGATTTCAGTTGTATGAAGAAAATCAGTCTTTAAGCAATTTTGTTTCGAAATCAGCAGAAAGAATAAAATATACTGTTTCATCTGGCGAAACTTTTCCAGAATTAGCTTCTAAATTTTATACCACCACTACAAAATTGGCTCAACTTAACGGAGTCGGAATTAAAAATCCTGTGGAAGGAAACTCTTATCAAATTGAGAAAATTTCTTTTAATTATAATCCAGATTTTGAAAATTCAATTGAGAAAATTGCTGATTATCAGTTTTCTGGAGATAAAACGTTGGTGCAACTTTCTGAGCATCAAAATACATTCTTAATGAAAACGAGTGCAAGTTCTGGAAATACATTCTATGGTTTTCAATTTTTGAAAAATGTAAATAAAGGTATTGTTTTTAATACAGTTGGTGTAAATGGAGCTACATATGCAGATTTTCTGAAATTTCCACTTCAAATGGAGCAATTGAAATCTATAAATCCAGATTTTGTGGTGATTGCTTTGGGAACTAATGAATCTCTAAGCACCATTACTAAAGAAGAATTTCAAAAAAATATTTCTGATTTGGTTTCTAAATTTCGAAATGGTAACCCTAATCTTCCTGTTATATTGATTTCTCCTACTGATAATCAATTAAAACCACACCAAATCAAGGAAATTGTAAGTTGGATTAAGGAAAGTGCAGTGCAGAATAATGTTTCTTTTTTTAATCTATATGAAGCAACTGGTGAACGTGGTTATTTCAAAAAATCACTGAATAGGAAAGAAGCCAATGTAGATAGAGTTCATTTTTTGAAACTAGGTTATGAGTTTCAGGCAGAGAAAATTTGGAATGCACTTTCAGAGAATTTTAAGTAAAAGTACATTTAGTGCATCATAATTTTTTAAATTATATTTTTTAACCACAAAAGAGATAAAAGATTTCAGTTGCTTATAAGCCATTTAAAAGAAAAAAAAGCTAAATATTATACTTTTTTTTCTATTGAAGTTCTTGTTTCCAATCAATTCTTTTGTCTTTTTTGTGGTTTATTGTTTTTTGTCTTGTACTAAAAAAATATATTAAAAAAGCGCTGATTTTCAGTGCTTTTTATTTTTTAGAATTGTAAATAAATTGGCATTACTTGTTCCGCAGATTTAAAATAGCCGTATAAAATCAAAAATGCAAAGAAAATAATCATATAAATTACCAAAGGAATCGTTTTGGTTTTTGCAATAAATTTTTCGGCTGCATTATCTGGAATTAAATGAATAGCCATTGCTAAAACAATCATCCAAAGAACTTCTTTATAGTTTTCGTAGAATGGCCAGAAAACTTGCGCATCAAAATTGAAAAGAATTTGATTAATCATTGTCATCGCAGCATCAAAATCTTCGGCTCTAAAGAAAATCCATCCGAAACATACAAAATGAAAGGTGATAATTCCCATCAAGATTCTGTAAATTTTACTATTGTTAAAGCCAGAAAATGCTTTTCCTGTAATAAGCATCCAAATTTTGTGAATCCCGAGTCCAATTCCGTGAATTGCTCCCCAAATAATGAAATTCCAACTTGCACCGTGCCAAAATCCGCCAAGTAACATCGTGGTCAATAAATTGAAATTTGCGGCAATTCCTTTAGAATTTCTGGTGATGATTGCTGGAAGCAAGAAGATTAAAAGTAAAACTAATGAAACGATAGAAGCGTATAAATAGCTTAATTTGAATAAATTAACAGACATTAAAAATGCTCCTGCCAAAAATCCTATCACAAAAATAAAAGAAGCAATAGAGAATTTTCTGTTTCCACCTAATGGAATATACAAGTAATCCTTTAACCAAGACGAAAGAGAAATGTGCCATCTTCGCCAGAATTCTGTAATATTTTTACTTTGGTAAGGCGACATAAAATTGGCAGGGATTTTAAAACCTAACCAGAGTGCAATACCAATGGCAATATCACTATAACCGCTAAAATCACAATAAATTACCATAGCATAGCCATAAACCGCAAATAAATTTTCGAGACCAGTATGAAGTGATGGCGTATCAAAAATATAATTGACCAAATTAAGGGTAATGTAATCAGAAATGACAAGCTTTTTGATGAGACCAGAAATAATTAAATAAAATCCCATTGCAAAATCTCTTTCAGATAAAATGTAAGGCTTATTAATCTGTGGTACAAAATCGTGTGCTCTTACAATTGGCCCCATCATTAATTTTGGGAAAAACGAAAGGAACAACAAATAATCTGTGAATTTATTGGCAGGTTTGAAATCTCCTCGGTAAACATCTATGGTATAACTTAAATTTTCGAAAGTGAAAAATGAAATACCAATTGGTAAAATAATATTTAAAGGATGAAATTCTGTACTGAAAATTTCATTAGAAAGTGTAATGAAAAAATTAGTGTATTTATAATAAAAGAGTAGGGCAAGGTTAAAAACAATGCTCAGAACCAAAATTAAAGTTTTGCTAGACTTGGCTTTAGATTTATAAATAGAATTAGAAAGAACATAGTTTACCAATGCCGAAAAAATAACCAAACCAACAAACCAACCACTAGCTTTGTAGAAAAAATACAAAGAAAAAAACGTGAAAACATACCTTTTAGCAGCGTGGTGATGTCTTAATAAGAAAAATAATACAATAAAAAGTGTAAAGAAATAGACAAAAAAACCATTATTAAACAACAAAGGATTTTTACTATCATACAAAAACTGTTGAAAGAAAGCACTCCAATCAAAAGTAGAGAAAAGATTTTCTAATGGTTTCATTGTGCAGTTTCTGTTTTAGGTTTATAGTTATTGTAATCATTCATTATGGCGTGGAATAGTTTTTCTGCCAAAATATCTGCTCCTTTTCCGTTAGGATGCACATAATCTTTATTGGCAAGAGGTGGTTTCTGCGAAGCCCAATCTACAATAGAATTTTCGCCGCCCATTGTTTCAAAAAGATTGAAAAATGCCAAATGATGATCATAAGCCAATCTTGCCTGTGTTTCTAATAAATTTGGCAAACCTTTTGCGGTTTGGTATTCACCATTATACCGAAAAGCTCTATCTGCGCTACTTACCAAAAGAATATCTGTTTTAGGAAATGCAGATATAAATTTTTCTAAAACAGGAGTCATATTTTTGGTATAATAAGAGTAATCTGTATCGTTTGGTCTAAATAATAAATTTACACCGTATTGCATAACAATCAAATCATAATGATTGGCGCTTTGTACCGCTTTTAAGAAATTTTCATCTATTTTTCTGAATTCTACTCCAGTAATTCCTCTGAAAGAGAAATTGTCAAGAATAATTCCGTTTTCAGACTCGAAGCTTACACCATAGAAAGGTGTGGCAGCAGAATTACTTTTTAGTTCGAAAGAAGTGGCATTATTATTAGAAAGCAATTGAGAATTGACCAAATCATTTCCTTGTAGAGAAATAGATGTTCCGTCATAGTCTATGCTTCCGCCATTAGGTTGTCCATAAATTAAGAATTTTTGCAAAGATGGTGGTGTTGTTACTGTTTTGTCTGTAAAACTTCCATTTCCTAATCCAGAAAAGCTAAAACCAGAAATGTACATATTTTTGGCACCTTTGTCCATAAAGTTTATGGTTTCCCAACCAGAAGATTTTACAGTAGCAGTTTGTCTAAAACCAGCAACTTTAGAGTGTATTGGTAAAAAACCTACACCATAACCTCCAAATTCTTTTTGAAGCAGTTTTCTAAGAGTTTGGGTAAGAAGGTCACCTTCAATCATACTATCTCCGAAATAGGCAATTCTAATTTTCCCTTTTTTGGTTGTCCTTAGTTGATGAAGTTTTTCTGCAAATTCAGAAAGTGCAGTTATGCTATCTCCTTTATAAAAATTGGTAATAAAGTTTGACTTCTTATAAAGTTCAAAATCTAGTACTAGATTTTTTGGGTTAGATTTAGTGTTTTCTGGGTTATTATTTTTTGCTAATTCAGATTTTTTATTTTTATCAAAAACATCTGTAATTAAGTTTACTTTTTCAAATGGCTCCCATTTGATGTCAAAAGCAAAGCTTAGAATAGATAAAATAAGGTATATAAAGAAACAAATGGAGATAAGGGTCACCACTCGCCAATTTCTATTATTGTT
>APMI01007496.1_pt1 | contig 43184 bp, 49 predicted proteins | sample 667938 | NCBI WGS metagenome assembly APMI01 (sample SAMN01084076, study PRJNA167559) | wastewater metagenome | biome: Wastewater | place: Denmark: Ejby Moelle, Odense | collected 2011-11-28
TTTATGAAAGGGAACTGTCTATCTTTAATTATTATTAGCCCGCCTGCAGGATAATAACAGTGCGGCTGGCACGTTTTTAGTAAAGTAACTCCCATAAAATACAAATTGAAATGAAACGATTTTTTACAATGGTTTTACCGGTGCTTTTATTATCTTCTTTTACCGCACCACCGGCGGGCATTGATGAAATGGTAGCAGCCATGAAAACAGGTAATACTGTAATGATCTCTAAATTTTTTGATAACACGGTTGAGATTACTTTGCCGGATAAGGGTGGTAGTTACAGCAAAAGCCAGGCGGAGATTATTTTAAAAGATTTTTTTGCCAACAATCCTGTTAAAAGTTTTGAAGTGATCCATAAAGGGCAAAATGCAGGATCTCAATATTGCATCGGTACGCTGGTTACCCGGAACGGAAGTTTTAGAACCACTATTTATATGAAGCAAAAAGGTGAACTGCAGGTGCTGCAGGAGTTGCGTTTTGAAAGCAGGTAGCCCCCGGCATCCCGAAAAAATTATTCCCTCCAGCGGTCGCTGGGGGGAATTTTATTATTTAGCTTTGTTGCGATGGTATACGAAGAAAAATTAAAACATCTTATCAAAAATGCACTGGCAGAAGATATTGGCGACGGGGATCATTCCACGCTGTCAAGTATTGACGCCGAAGCTTCCGGTAAGGCAGTGCTCAAAGTAAAGGAAGAGGGGATATTGGCCGGTATGAATGTGGCTGAAAAGATCTTTGGGTATATGCAGCCCGATATCCGGTTTACAGCATTTAAACATGACGGCGATGCCATGCATCCAGGAGAAATTGCTTTTGAAGTGCAGGCGAAAGTGCATACCATTTTGCAGTGTGAGCGGCTGGTGCTTAACAGCATGCAAAGAATGAGCGGCATTGCCACTTTAACAAAACAATACACCGAAAAATTAAAACCTTTTAAAACAAAATTGCTGGATACCAGGAAGACCACGCCTAATTTCAGGCTGCTTGAAAAAGAGGCAGTGAGGATAGGCGGCGGCGTAAATCACCGGTTTGGTTTATACGACATGATCATGCTGAAAGACAATCACATTGATTATTGCGGCGGTATTGAAAGCGCTATAGAGAAAGCTTACCAGTATGTGCAGGCAAAAAAACCGGGTCTGCGGATCGAAGTAGAAACAAGGAATATTGAAGATGTTAAAAAAGTGATGGCGACCGGTAAGGTGGATGTAATAATGCTGGACAATTTTAAGCCGGAAGATATCACGGAAGCATTAAAATTAATTGATGGCAAATACCAGACAGAAGCCAGCGGCGGAATTAATTTAAGCAACATAGAGTTGTACGCTGCTACCGGTGTAGATTTTATTTCAAGTGGCGCCATTATACACCAGGCAAGAAGTTTAGACCTTAGTCTGAAAGCCGTGATCAATAAAAAATAATCCATGCAACAGAAAAGAATAAATTCATTGGGCGGGCTCGTGTATTCAACGGATCCCAATTTCAAGTTAGAAGAAGATCATATGGAGGCTGCAGAAACATTGCCAGCTGCCCAGCAAAAGCTAAGGGTATTGCTCGATAAAAAGCAACGTGCCGGTAAGGCTGTTACACTCATAACAGGGTTTGTTGGCAAGGATGCAGATATGGAAGAACTGGGCAAAAAACTAAAAACATTTTGCGGCACCGGCGGCTCGGTAAAAGGGGGCGAAATAATCATCCAGGGAGATAACCGTGATAAGGTGCTGCAATGGTTACAAAAAAATGGTTACAGCGCTGCCAAAAAAATATAGATCCCTGTATAAAAGCTGCAGGTTTCCCCCTGTTTTTATTTTCAACAACCCGGGTTTGCTTACCGGGTGATATTTTACTCTCCATCGCCAGGCACAATACTCAACGCCCCGCTCGGGCATTTTTTTACCTGCTCCCGGATCGTATTACTGTCTGCATGGCTCATGTCGATCCATGGCCGCCTTGCAGGATCAAAAACCTGGTGCAATCCCCTTGCACAGATGCCGGAATGTATACAGATATGGGGCTGCCATAAGATGGTGATTTCTCCATTGTTATAGTGATGTGTAGTTACAGGCATATGTGTTAATGTTTACGGTTTCGATTTTCTAATTTACGGTAAAAGCACATTCTTTTCGCTATATTTACATACTTAATTTCGGTACAATGGTGTCAAAAATATCAGAAGGGGTTACTGTTTCGGTGGAAACATTTTATCAGCCTGATTACAGTAATCCTGCAAACAGCGAATTCATGTTTGCTTACAGGATCACCATTGAAAACAACAATTCTTTTCCTGTAAAACTGCTGCGCAGGCACTGGAATATTTTTGATGCTACCGGCAATCTCAGGGAAGTAGAAGGGGAGGGTGTGATTGGGGTACAGCCGGTGATCAACCCGGGAACAAAATACCAGTACATCAGTGGTTGCAATTTAAAAACAGAGATGGGCAAAATGTATGGCACTTACCAAATGGAAAATCTCAACAATAAAAAACAATTTAAGGTGATCATACCGGCTTTTGAAATGACAGTACCTTTCAAACTTAACTGATGCATTTTGCTGCCCCCATTATTACCGCTGCGTTCTATATTTTTCATCGTCCAATATCTTCATCATGGCTAAAGTAACCTTCAACAACAGCAACAACCTCTTTTATCAAAGTCTTAAATTGGCGGTGGACGAATATTTTGAAAAGCAACAGTTAAAGAAAACGGGTAACTGGAGGTTGTATATTAAAACGGTCATCCTTATTTCAACCGCCATTGCTATCTACAGCAGTTTACTTTTTTTACACTTAAGTACCTTGCCTGCCCTGCTGCTTGCTGCATTGCTGGGATATAATCTTGCCTGCATTGGTTTTAGTGTGATGCATGATGCCAACCACGGCAGTTATTGTACGAAAACATGGGCAAACGATCTGCTGGGCCTCACCATGAATGCCATGGGAGCCAGTGCTTTTTTCTGGAAGCAAAAGCACAATATCCTTCATCATACGTACACCAATGTGGATGGATTGGATGACGATATTGCCAAGAGCCCGATCATCCGCCAGTGTGAATCACAGCGGTGGGTACCAGCCCATAAAATACAGCATCTTTATTTGCTGCCGGTATATGCGTTGAGTACACTCTTTTGGGTGTTTACCATGGACTTTGCCAAATATTTTACCGGGAGGATATACACTACCGCAGGGTGGAAAATGAATGTTAAAAATCATCTCATTTTCTGGGCTACCAAAATTCTGTATATCGCATTTTATATGGTGATACCGGCCATGGTTTGGGGCGTTGGTCCCTGGCTGGCAGGTTACCTGTTGATGAATGCGGCGATGGGATTAACGCTGTCCATAGTGTTTCAGTTGGCACATGTGGTAGAGATCACGGAGTTTGAAACCGTAGCGCTGGATGAGACCAAGCACCTGGAAACAGCCTGGGCCGAACATGAGTTGAGAACTACGGCTAATTTTGCAATGGGCAATAAAGTGATCTCCTGGTTTGTAGGCGGGTTGAATTACCAGGTCGAACACCATCTTTTTCCAAAAGTGAGCCATATTCATTATCCTGCTATCAGCAAGATCGTGATGAAAAAATGCCAGGAATTCAACATGCCATATCATAAGTTCGATACCATGATGGAAGCTGTAGCTTCACACTTCAGGTTTATGAAAGTGCTGGGCCAATCGCAGGTTGTGGCAAGGAAGAAGGTTCATGCGCAGGCAGCGTAGGGGAGATTGGTTGAAAGTGGTTTATAAGCTGAAATTAGTTTAGAATGGTTTAGGGGTTTAGGAAGTTTAGATGTGGTATCTGAGATTGCAAGTTTAAATTTTTCAACTTCTCATCTATTCGACTTCTCATCTATTCGACTTCTCATCTATTCGACTTCTCATCCATTCAACCCTTTCTACGGTTTATACTTCGCCGCCTGGAAAATTGTTTCATCATCCAGTGCGATCAGTTGCGGTAAGGTAGTGCCGGGATTTTTGCTCATGTATTTTTTTACGATCTGCCAACCAGCAAACGAACCAATATTGCCAGGCGCATCATCGCCCAGCTCTGGTGTTTTCGGACTTTCACCCACATAATTCTTGATCCTGTTTTTATCATTCAACTGCAACAGGTCATTCTTCACAAACAGGTCCCATATCCTTGCTTCATTGATATAGCAGTCTTTTAATTGTTGTTTGGTATATCCTATCAATTGATGTTCTTCTGTACCCGGCAAAAATTTGCTCAATATATACAGCCGTTTGCCTTTCTCTATCATCTGGTCAACCAGCGGTTTATCGCTTTCTTTTTCAGGATAGATGTCGTTCACTACACTGGTGAGGCAATTCACCGTAATGTAATCCGGCTCAAATCTTTCCTTAAGATAATCTGCATATACCTGCGTTACCATGTCTGTTTTATACAATGCATTGTCTTTTCCCAAATGATAATGCAAACCCACGATGAATGCTTCATTGCTGATACCATCGCCATCACCATCTGCCGGGCCGATGTAGGTGATGATCTTTACCGGTAATTTGTAACCAGGAAAATAGTATTTTACAAACTGTGCTGCCTGTTTTAATTCCTTTTCATATTTTGAAAAATCATTGAAGATCTTTTCGGCATCGTTGAATACAGGCCGGTAGCTTTTTACAAAACCATTTACGTACGCTGCGGTAGTATCTGCAGGCCAGCGGGGATCTGCATTGATCACCTGGTTCAGGAAGAGGTCTGTAAAAGCGGGATCAATACTTTGCAATTGCTGAAGATAACCGGCAAAAGAAGTTGCCGTGGTATCAAATAATTTTTTCTCGAATCTTTCTACAGTGAGGTTTACTTTTATCCCTGAAACGTCGGGTGTTTTATCTGCGTTGTTGCAGGAACATATAAACAGGGTAGAGGAGAGAACCAGGATAAGTGAAAGCTTCATCGATAATGGGTTTTAAAGTTTTAACTTTACAAATAAATAACATTTTTTTCAAACGTTACGTTAAGCCCGGGTTGGAGGGCAGTTAGCAGGTATGAAAATATTTTTAGCGCAGCAGAATTATCACATAGGAAATTTTGAAAGCAATACACAAAAAATAATTTGTGCCATTGAAGAAGCAAAAAAACAAGGTGCTGATATCATTGTATTCAGTGAACTGAGTGTGTGCGGCTATCCTCCCAGGGATTTCCTGGAGTTTGATGATTTCATCAGCAAATGTACCCAGGCCATTGATGAAATTAAACAGCATGCAGACGGCATCGCTGTGATCGTGGGCGGCCCGGAAAAAAATCTTGTAAAAGAAGGAAAGGATCTTTTTAATGCAGCGTTCTTTTTATACAATAAAGAAATCAAAGCGGTGGCGCATAAAACATTGCTGCCAACCTACGACGTGTTTGATGAATACCGTTATTTTGAACCGGCGTATGAATGGAATGTGATCGAATACAAGGGAAAAAGAATTGCACTTACCATTTGCGAAGATATATGGAACCTGGGCGATAATCCTTTATACCGCATCTGCCCGATGGATAAACTGATGGAGCAGCAGCCCGACCTGATGATCAATATCTCTGCATCACCTTTTGACTACACCCATGACGAAGGCAGAAAAGCTACTGTAAAATCGAATGTGATCAAATATAAACTGCCCATGTTCTATTGCAATGGCGTGGGTAGCCAAACGGAAATTGTTTTTGACGGCGCTTCGCTTGTATTTGATAAGCACGCCAACCTCTGTGGCAGGCTGCCATCGTTTCAATCGAGCCTGCAGGGTTTTGTATTAAATGATGATGGAACCATTGAGGGCCCCGTTCTTCAGCCTGCAGCGGGTATTGCAGATGCAGAGGTAAACCTTGCGGTGCTGGATGAGCACATGAATACACAACAGGTGTACGATGCCATTGTAATGGGCATTAAGGACTATTTTAACAAGATGGGTTTTAGCAAGGCGATCATTGGCAGCAGTGGTGGAATCGACAGTGCTGTTACCATTGCATTGGCCTGCGAAGCATTGGGTGCCGAAAATGTGAGGGCAGTGCTGATGCCTTCACAGTACAGTACCGGGCATAGTGTGAGCGATGCAGAAGAATTGAGTAAAAACCTGGGTAATCCTTACGATATTATTCCAATCAAAAACATCTACGATAGTTTTTTAAACGAACTAAAACCGATCTTTAAAGACCTCCCATTCAGTATTGCAGAAGAAAATATCCAAAGCCGCTCAAGGGGCAACCTGCTGATGGCGATCGCCAATAAATTCGGCTACATCTTACTGAACACATCCAATAAAAGCGAGCTGGCAACTGGCTATGGCACACTGTATGGCGATATGGCCGGCGGACTTGGTGTGCTGGGCGATTGTTACAAGCTGCAGGTATATGCGCTGGCGAATTACATCAACCGGGAAAAAGAGATCATCCCTTCAAATATCATCAGCAAAGCGCCTTCTGCGGAATTAAGACCGGGGCAAAAGGATTCCGATTCCTTACCCGACTACTCCATACTCGATAAGATATTGTACCAGTACATTGAAAGGAGACAGGGACCCCGGGAGATCAAGGCGCAGGGTTTTGATGCAGCGCTTGTAGACAGGGTACTCAAAATGGTAAATGTAAATGAGTACAAACGCAACCAGTTTTGTCCCATCATCCGTGTTTCACCCAAGGCATTCGGTGTAGGCAGAAGGGTACCGATCGTTGGAAAATATTTGAGTTGACGACATTGTCTTTCAGCTGAAATCCATTTAACACAATTTTTCTTCCTTTACTCATTGCGGCAGCGTTTTTGTAAAGTGAATGTTTGTATTTTGTGTACTTATGTAAAAAATTATTTACAGGTTTTTTATTCCTAATTAAATACGGATCTATAATATGTTACAAACAGCCGAAGATATACGCCTGCTGAATGAAAAGATACAGGACGCTGCAGGGTTTACAGACCGCATTAATAAAGAATTGAGCAAGGCCATTGTGGGACAGCATGGCATGATAGAAAGGTTACTCATTGGTTTGCTCAGCAATGGGCATGTATTGCTGGAAGGTGTACCGGGCCTCGCCAAAACGCTGGCCATAAAATCGCTTGCACAAACCATTCATGCTGATTTCAGCAGGATACAGTTCACACCCGACCTGTTGCCTGCAGATGTGATCGGTACCATGATCTATAACCAGGCAAAAAATGATTTTTATGTACGCCGCGGTCCCATCTTCTCCAATTTTATTTTGGCAGATGAGATCAACCGGGCGCCGGCGAAAGTGCAGAGTGCCCTGCTGGAAGCGATGCAGGAAAGGCAGGTAACCATCGGCGACAGCACGTATAAACTGGAAGAACCATTTTTGGTGCTGGCAACACAAAACCCCATTGAACAGGAAGGCACATATCCGTTGCCGGAAGCACAGGTAGACCGGTTCATGCTAAAAGTGATCATCGAGTATCCTTCCAAAACTGAGGAGCAGCAGATCATCCGGCAGAATACACTGGGGCTTTCGGTACCCGTGATCAATCCTGTTGCATCAAAAAGTGAAATATTGACGGCGAAAGAACTGGTTAGGCAGGTGTACCTGGATGAGAAAGTGGAGAATTATATTTTAGACATCGTATTTGCTACCAGGTTTCCTGATAAATACAACCTGGGCAAACTGAAGCCGCTGATCGGTTTTGGCGGTTCTCCCAGGGCAAGCATCAACCTGGCTTTGGCGGCCAAGGCATTCGCATTCATCAACAAGCGTGGCTATGTAATTCCTGAAGATGTGAGAAGTATCTGCAAAGATGTGCTGCGTCACAGGATCGGTTTAACGTATGAAGCAGAAGCAGAGAACATCAATGCAGAACAGGTGATCAACGAGATATTAAGGGTGGTGAATGTGCCTTAAGAAATGTTGCTGGTTTCTCGTTTTTTTTTGCAGGCACTTGTGTTTTTTCAACCAGTATAATCATGCAGGCATTAAATATTAAAAGAAGCTTGTGGTTGTCGGAGTCTTTATAACGAGAAACAAAAAACGAAATACGGGCCAACAAGAAACAAAATTCAATGCTGACAACCGAAGAAATATTATCCAAAGTACGGGAGCTGGAAATTAAGAGCAAGAAGATCACTACTCACTTATTTACCGGTGAGTATCATTCTGCTTTTAAGGGCAAGGGCATGAGCTTTCGGGAAGTAAGGGAATATTACGCCGGTGATGACGTGCGGTTCATCGACTGGAATGTGAGTGCCCGTTTCAGTCATCCTTTTACCAAGGTGTTTGAAGAAGAAAGAGAACTAACGGTTTATTTACTGGTAGATATCAGCAATAGTAATTTATTCGGCACAACACAGAGCCGCAAAAAAGACATGATCACGGAGATAGGTGCTGTACTTACTTTCAGCGCCATCAACAACAACGATAAAGTGGGGGTTGTTTTTTTTAGTGATAAGATAGAAAAATACATTGCCCCCAAAAAAGGCCGCCAGCACGCCCTGTACATTGTACGGGAGTTGCTAACAGTAGAACCTGCTGGCACCAGTACAAAAATGGAAGATGCGATCAGGTTTTTTAACAAAGCATCACATCAAAAAAGCATCGCCTTCGTGCTGAGTGATTTTACAGATGTAGAGTATGAGAATGACCTGAAAGTAGTTGGAGGAAGACACGATGTGATTGGACTGCGTGTTTACGACAAGATGGATATGCAGTTGCCGGATGCAGGTCTCCTGCAGGTACAGGATTTGGAAACGGGTAAGAAAAAATGGGTAGACAGCAGTGATAAAACGGTACAGTACAACTATCACCAGCATTTTTTAAAGCAAAGCGATCTGTGTAAAAATTATTTTAAAAAAGCAGGAGCTGATCTGCTGCACATTCGCACGGATGAGGATTATGTAAAAGTGCTGCAGCAATTTTTTATTAAAAGAAGCTGATGAAGACAGATAACTGATTAACTGATGATGCAAACAGTAACAAAGAAGTTGGTTTTACTATTGGTGTGTTGCGTTGGCAGTTTACTGTATGCAAAAGCGCAGCCATCTTTAAAAGCTACGGTTGATAAAAGCGACCTGCTGATTGGCGAACAGTTCAAATTAAAGATCGTTGCCACGCTTCCCCGCCAGGATTTTTTTATCAGGTGGGTTGAGATACCTGATTCTTTACAGCATTTCGAGATTGTTGAACGGTCAGCAATCGATTCAAGCTTTACCAGGCAAAAATTGACTGCCCTTACACAAACCATCACCTTTACGAGTTTTGATTCCGGCAAATGGGTAATGCCTTCTTTCAACGCTAGTTTCAGTCCATCCTCCGGCGACAGTACCGTTAATTTATTTACAGATTCGTTTAGCGTAGCAGTGGGCTACCTGGCAGACAGTACACAAACCTTGCGTGACATCAAAACCATCCGGGATGTAAGAGACGAAATCCCGCTTTGGTACTGGATCGCAGGGGCAGCCGGTCTGTTGTTGCTATTATTGATCGTGTTTTTGCTGTACCGGTATTTCAAAAAAGGACCTAAGCTATCAGCTTCAAAAAATTCTTTATCACCGTATCAAAATGCAATAGCTGAACTGGAAAAATTAAAACAACTCGATCTTTCATCACCAGTGCAGGTAAAACAATACCATAGCCGGTTGCCGGAAATTTTGAAACAATACCTGGCTGCAAAACAGGGCAGTTTTTATGGTAGCAGTACTACCAGTGAAATGCTGATATTGCTCAACCAGAAAAACATCAACCGGGATACGGTCACAAAAGTGGCGGCAGCCCTGCGTTGCAGCGATGCGGTGAAATTTGCCAAATACCTGCCCGCTGCACCCGAAAGTGAAACCTGCCGGCTGAATGTAAGGGAGGCGATCGATTTTGCCGAACAGCAGTCAAACAATCACAAAAACGAAAGCAATTGATCTTTGATTTTTTCAATCATATAAGTTTTGGAGCGCCGCTTTTTTTCCTGCTGGGATTATTGCTGCCTGTGATGATCGTTTGGTATCTTAAAAAGGCCAACGGGCAACAGGCCGGTGTAAAAGTATCAACCATTAAAAGTTTTACCGGGCTTGGCAACTGGAGAACCTCTCTCCGGCATGCGCCTTTTATATTGCGTTTGCTGGCCATTGCATTTATCATTGTTGCTATGGCAAGGCCTCAAACAAAAACGGAACAGCAACAGGCAGAAGGAGAGGGAGTTGATATTGTGCTATGCATTGACGTGAGTGGCAGTATGACAGCGCAGGATTTTACACCCAACCGGATGGAAGCTGCAAAAAAAGTAGCTTCCGATTTTATTGACCGCAGGCTCACTGACAGGATTGCTGTGGTTATTTTTTCCGGTGAAAGTTTTACGCAGTGCCCGTTGACTACCGACAGGGCGGTACTGCATTCAGCAGTTGAAAATATCCGCAATGGCCTGCTGGAAGATGGAACCGCTATCGGCGATGGGCTTTCTACGAGTGTTGACAGGTTGAGAAGCAGTAAGTCTAAAAGTAAAGTGGTGATCCTGCTGACGGATGGAGAAAACAATGGGGGATTGATAGGGCCAGACAATGCAAAAGAGATCGCTAAAACTTTCGGGATAAAAGTGTATACCATTGGTGTAGGCACCGAAGGTTATGCACCCTTCCCGGTAAGAGATCCTGTTACAGGAGCCGTGGTGATGCAGCAGCAAAAAGTTACGATCGATGAAAAACTGCTTACGGCGATTGCGGGTGAAACAGGCGGTAAGTATTTCAGGGCCACTGATAATAAAAGCCTGGATAATGTTTACAAAGAAATTGATGTGCTGGAAAAATCAAAAGTTGAGATCGCTTCGCTTACCAGGTATACCGAAAAATTCTTTCCCCTCGTGATGATCGCACTTTCCCTGCTGCTGCTTGAAGTGCTGTTGAGGTTCACTGTTCTAAGAAAATTCCCATAGCGCTATTCTACTGGAAGTGCAGGGTCCTGTATAGGCAGGTAAATATTCATCTTCTGTTCACTATCTTGCAGCCAATGAAGGCAACAGTGTATAAAAGTACGGGTAGCTGGTACATCCTGAGGGATGATGCAGGCAATATCTTTAATGCCCGTATCAAGGGTAAGTTAAAGATCGATGGCATCACCTCTACCAACCCGGTTGCCGTTGGAGACGTGGTTGTGGTAGAAATGGAGAATGAACTTGAAAGCACGCTTACCATTTCGGCAGTAGACCAAAGGAAAAATTACATCACCCGTATATCGCCGCACAATAAGAACCAGCATCATATCATTGCTTCCAATCTTGATCAGTCTTTGTTATTTGCTACTTTAAAAGATCCCAAAACTTCACAGGGTTTTATCGACCGTTTTTTGATCACGTCCGAAGCCTATCATATTCCTTCAATCATCGTATTCAATAAATCTGACCTTTACAGGAAAAAGGAACTAGAAAAATTTGCAGAGGTAAGGGACATCTATGAAGCCATCGGGTACAAGGTGATGAGCATGAGCATCGAAAAAAATGAAGGGGTGGCGGAAGTAGAGGCATTGCTGAAAGATAAAACTACCCTGCTCAGCGGGCATTCAGGGGTGGGCAAATCATCCTTTATCAATATCATTTTCCCGGAGCTTAAACTGCGAACGCAGGATGTGAGCGGCTGGAGCGGCAAGGGGTTGCATACTACCACTTTTGCCGAAATGTTTGATTGTTCATTTGGCGGCAGGGTGATTGATACACCGGGTATCCGGGAACTTGGTTTGGTAGATATCCCAAAACAGGAACTCAGTCACTATTTCCCTGAAATGCGTGCCCTTATCAATGATTGCCAGTTCAATAACTGTCTCCATATGAACGAACCCGGCTGCGCCGTTAAAGCGGCAGTAGCAGATGGGCATATCCATATGGAACGCTACGTCAGTTACTGTAACATCCTCGATAAAACTGAAGAAAGAAGCTGGTAGACTAAAAGCGTTGAAATTGTTGAAAGTTACAACCTTCAACCCTTAACCTTAATACGCCCGGCGTTCCAAAAAGTGAGCTACTTCCAGCACTGCATTGTTTTCCTGGTGCAGGTTCTTTTTGTGTTGCGGATAAATGGATACACCATTAAAAATATTGTAGTGCAGCGTAAGCAACTGGTTTTTGTAATGAAAATCCCAGTCAAGGGTTTCAGCATCATCAACCTGGTTTAAAAAACTTACCTGTAATTCGGCAGACAGTGTATCTGCAATGGCGTAAAACTTAGATATGCCACAGTTATCGTCAATAACTGCTACGGTGTTGCCGTGTGGGGTTTTCAAATGGTAGCACATAGGGTATAGTGGTTTAGTGATTTTGGATTAAAAACTACTTGTTCAGTATTATTGTCAACATCGGGTATTGTCATCACATTTCATCCACTCAATTCGGGCGCTGCAGGCATCGGGCAAAGCATCAATAGCTTTTCCGACCCTTATACTTTGCTTTGTTACTCTGCTTTGTTGCCTTTTCATCACCGGCCAGTATTTTTTCTGCCCCTACATTTCTGCCGTTTGAAGGGCAACCGGTCTTTTCACTCTTTTTAAAAAGTGAGCAGGAATTCAATAGAACGATGCAGGAAGCTGCGGCCAGTATTTTTTTCATACTACTAAAATAATATTTTAATCTCACACCCAATCCGCCATCACAGTATTTTTTAAGCGGCTTTTTCGGTCTTTTTTATTGATCCGGGTTTTTGAACCATCCGCTGTACATCAGGTAATTGTTGGCGATCCGGTCTATTTCGCCATGTATCATATCCTGGCTGATCGTCTTTACCTTTTTTGCAGGAACACCGGCGTAAATGCTGCCAGCCTCCACCACCGTATTTTCAAGTACCACGGCTCCGGCTGCAATAATGGTATTGCTGCCAATCCGGGCATTGTCCATAATAATGGCACCCATACCAACCAGCACGTTATCCTCTATAACGCATCCATGCACAATTGCATTGTGTCCGATGCTTACATTATTTCCAATGATGGCCTTTGTTTTTTCATAGGTACAGTGGATCACTGCCCCATCCTGTATGTTTACCTTGTTGCCAATACGGATGCTGTTTACATCGCCCCTCACTAACGCATTGAACCAAATACTGCAGTCATCCCCCATTACAATATCGCCTACCAGGGTTGCATTGGGCGCTATAAAACAATTGTTGCCCATCGTGGGCAGGATACCTTTTACGGGAAGTATTAGTGGCATGGGAAAAAGTTTAAAGTTGAGTGTTGCTGGTCGGTACCGAAGGTCAGACCAGTTTTATGCTCGTGAATTTTATACATGCCGGTCTGACCTTCGGTGCCGACCGGCCTTAATATTTCTTCAAATATCCAGCTTTCCCACCGAAATTTGCATCCATGAATCAGCGGCAGTTATTTTTAGATCATGTGGGCCAAACCTCGCAGGCTCCACTGGCTTTGGAGATCGTAAAGGCCAGCGGCAGCCGGATGTGGGATGCCGATGGAAAAGAATACATTGATTTAATTGGCGGCATCAGTGTATGCAATGTGGGGCATTGTCATCCTGCCGTGGTAACCGCTGTTAAAAACCAGGCGGAGCAATACATGCATATTATGGTGTACGGTGAACTGGTGGAAACGCCCCAGGTAGCCTATGCCAAAAAGCTCACCGAATTTTTACCGGTTTCGCTGAATTCGGTTTTTTATACGGCGAGTGGCAGCGAGGCAACGGAAGGCGCTATGAAATTGTCCAAGCGCTATACAGGCCGAACACAGATCGTTTCTTTTAAAAACAGCTATCATGGCAGCACACAGGGTGCATTGAGCATCATGGGAGATGAATATTGGCGCAATGCATTCCGGCCTCTGTTGCCTGGCATCGTACAGCTACGGTATAATTCTTTTGATGGTCTGCAACACATTAACAACCAAACAGCCTGTGTGATCGCAGAAACGGTACAGGCCGAAGCAGGCGTGATAATGCCACAGCAGGAATGGCTAAAGGCATTGCGCAGGCGCTGCGACGAAACGGGCACCTTACTGGTACTGGACGAGATACAATGTGCTTTTGGGCGTAACGGAACCCTGTTTGCATTTGAGCAATTTGATGTAGTGCCGGATATTTTATTATTGGGTAAGGCCCTGGGTGGCGGCATGCCGCTGGGCGCTTTTGTTGCAGATAGAAAAATAATGAGCAGTCTTAGTCACGACCCGGTACTGGGTCATATCAATACTTTTGGCGGCCACCCTGTTTGTTGTGCTGCGGGCCTTGCAGCATTCAATGTTTTGCTCAACGAAAATATCATCGCTGCCGTGAAGCAAAAAGAGCAGTTATTCCTTTCACTCCTGCAGCATCCGCAGATAAAAGCAGTAAGAAGCTGTGGCCTGATGATCGCTGTGCAATTTGATAGTTTTGAGACCAATAAAAAGATCATTGATCTGCTGATAGCCCAGGGTGTGTTCACCGATTGGTTTTTGTTTGCTTCGGATTGCCTGCGTATCGTTCCACCCTTGATCATCACCGAAGAAGAAATCAAAACCGCCTGCCGTACTTTACATTCCGTTCTCTCTTTACCTGCCAGTTAAATTCTTTAAGATTTATTTTGAAGTATCATTTCTCTTTATTTACTTTGTATTTCAAAGTGCTTTTATGAGTGAACATCAACAATCCCTCGAGGAACTGCAGCATATAAAAAAGATGATGGAAAGAAGCAGCCGCTTTATCAGCCTCAGCGGGTTGAGTGGTATGGCAGCGGGTGTATCTGCGTTGGTGGGCGCCTGGTTTGCCTGGAAGCGCCTGCACAGCACAGAAAGTGAAACCTACAATTTGGTGAGGATCATAGAAACGAATGGCACCAGGATATTGGACGATCTTTTCTGGATAGCTACTTATACTTTTATTGCAGCTTTTATTTCTGCATTCTTTTTTACGTATCTCCGAAGCCGTAAAGATAAGGTACCCATGTTTGGAACAGCTACCATGCGTTTGTTCTGGAACGTGGCCATTCCCATTGCAGTAGGCGGAATTTTTTTGATCAGGATGATGCAAAACAATGAGTTTGAGCTGGTGGCGCCCGGCTGCCTTATTTTTTACGGGCTTGCACTTGTAAATGGCAGTAAATATACACTGGGTGAGATCCGGTTTTTAGGATATGGTATGCTTGCACTGGGTATTATGAACCTGTATTATGTGAGCTATGGTCTTTATTTTTGGGCCATGGGTTTTGGCGTGCTGCATATTGTATACGGCGCTGCCATGTGGATGAAGTATGAAAGAAACAATTAGTTCAAAACGAGTTTGAATACAGAGCGAATGAGTTTAATAGAAGGTCTCAATAAAATATTTGATAACCGCATACGCCTCGGCATCATGAGTGCACTGGTGGTGAATGAGGAAGTAAATTTCAATGAATTGAAAGAACTGCTTGATATCACCGACGGCAACCTGGCCAGCCATCTCAAATCGCTGGAAGAAAGCGGCAGTATCAAGGTGCAGAAGGGTTTTATCGGGCGTAAAACAAATACTACCTATTCCGTTACAAAAGCTGGCGAAAAAGCTTTTAAAGCGCACATCGCCGCATTGGAACAAATGATCCGTTCAACTAAATAAATTTTTTTTGTCTAAATGCTTTGAAATTCAAAGTGCTTTTAAAATTATGATAACATTTTTCAAAACTGCTTTTTTTTCTTTTACGATCTGGCTATCGGCAGCTATCATCAACGGCATCCAGTATGCAAGTATCTTTTCACTTGGCCAACTCAACCGGCTGCAGTTTTGGGACAGCCTGGGGGCTGCCATCATCTTTTCCCTGCTCTTCTCTGCGCCAGCCAGCTTTTGTCTATTCCTGTTTTTTTTAACACACACCAAGCAAAGAACGCTTTCGGCCAGTTTATTAAGGCTGGCGTTTGTATTGTCCGTTTTTTCCTGTTTGTTTATTGCAGCGCTTCCGCAACACGTGTACCAGGGGCATTGGCTGTTGCTGTCATTTATCATTGTTTCATCTACCGTGCTGGCAGTATTGATTCATCACCCGGCTATCCGTTCATTTAATAAAGAGCAACATGTATAAGATCATCAGCACATTGCGGGAGCGATTGCTCGTTTACCTAACCCATCAATTGGCACTGCCGCTTTTGAAGCGCATCCGCAAACCACAAAAATTTAATTATACAGCAGCCAACCTGCAGCAGTTACCCGATGGCACCGTAGGAAAGGATCTTGTGAGAATGCTTGAACAACATCAACTGCAGTTGCTGACTTATTATGTAAAACATGATATCAAACATTTATTGCTTGGCTACGGCACAACCGGTGAGGGAGAGGTTTGCCTGCAATGTTTTATGCTTGGCAATAAACACTTATCCATCCCGGTGATAGCCACCGTGCTGTTTGGATTGATCAGCATGCCGGAACACTGGACTTCTTTTTACAGGGCGTATCAACGGGGACGACGCAGTGTTCCAATAGAAGGATGGCCCTGGTTCAGTTTGCTGGAGTTGCCCACGCAATCGCTGATTGACCGGATCAATGCCGGTAAAGAACAGGGAATGCCTGGTGTTTTTTAAAAGGTAGCAGCAGTACATCGATCGAATTCAATTAACCACCACCATAAAAAATGTTTGTATGAAACCAGCTTCTCTTAAGATCGGCCTTGTACTATCCGGGGCCCTGTTGTTCAATATTATTTTCTGGCAGGAAAAGCTTGCCATGAATGCCTTGCTCTTTGATGTGTTTATTCTTGCGGCGGTATTTTACCTGTACAAACCCGCTTTTAAAAAACCTGTGATGACATGGTTGCTGCTGGCCCATTTGATCACATTGGCAACCGTAGTGATCCACAATACCCTGCTCAGTAAACTTGCTTTTACTGTTACATTGCTGCTGGTGATCGTGTTCACACAATTTGAACACCGTTCACTCTGGTATGCAGCGGCTTCGGCATTGATGAATTATGTGCTGATGATACCTTCTTTTTTTGCAGGAGTAAAAGAACTGCAGCGGGGTAAAATTAATTTTTACAATGCCAGGAAGTTCGTTCGCTTTATCATCATTCCTGTTATCATGCTCATTGTCTTTTCATTGTTGTATAATTTTTCAAATGCTGTTTTCAGGGATGTATTGGTTATGGCAGGCGATGCCATCAGTCAATTCTTCAGCCGGTTTTTTGATTGGTTTAGCTGGAGCAGGCTGGGATTTTTGCTGGTAGGGCTATTTGTAACCGGCGGCTTGCTGCTCAGGAGCAGGACAGACATTTTTTCACGAAAAGATACCCGTCGACAGGATGTGTTATTGCGGCAGAAACATGATCTTGTAAAATGGAAGCAAACACCCGGCTACGACCTGCTTTCATTATTGATGGGACGTTTTGCCAATGGTATGCTGGCGCTGCGTAATGAAAATGCTGTGGGCATTATCAGCCTGTTCCTGCTGAATCTTCTATTGCTTTTCATCAACTGGCTGGATGTTGTATATGTATGGTTTGGCTTTACATATGATAACAAGAACATCAACCTCTCTGCTTATGTACACGAAGGCGCCGGCCTGCTTATTTTTTCTATCGTATTGGCCATGCTGGTATTGCTTTTTTTCTTCAGGGGAAATCTTAATTTTTATAAAAAGAACAAATGGCTTAAAACAGGGGCTTACCTGTGGATCGTCCAGAACACAGTGCTGGTGGTATCTGTCTTATTTCGTGATTACTATTATATCCATGAATACGGACTGGCGTACAAAAGGATCGGTGTGCTGGTATTTTTATTACTCGTGCTAACGGGGCTGTTTACAATGTTCATCAAGATCAGCCGCTTAAAAACGACCTATTTTTTGCTGAAAGTAAATGCGTGGGTGGTACTGACGGTGATGGTGCTGGCATCCTGCATTCATTGGGATGAAACCATTGCCGGTTATAACCTTGCAAGAAAAACGAGCCTGCCGCTGGATATCCGCTTCCTGCTTTCTTTATCTGACAAAACGCTGCCGCTGATCGAACAAAACCAGGATGTGCTTAGTAAAACTTTTTCCAGGATCCCCGATGCTGATGGTGATGTTTACTACAGGGGCACAGTGTCTGCTACCGAATATTTTAACCTGCGCAAACGCCAGTTTTTTGAAGCGCAGCATACCTATAGCTGGCTTTCGTGGAATGCAGCAGACAGTTATGTAAAAGCACAGTTGCACGAACCTGCCATGGCGGTTCTGCCAAACAATTAATTATACACTTTAAAAATTTGCACCCTTGAAGCATACCAATACTTTCATACATGCAGCCAATGGCATCAGGCAAACCTTTAAGACAGAAGTGAATTTCAGGATTCATGCAGTGGCAACCGTACTGGTCGTTTTCCTGGGGGTGGTTTTACAGATCAGCGGAGTAGAATGGCTGTTTGTTGCAGGCTGCTGTATGTTGGTGTTGGCCCTTGAACTACTGAATACCGCCATCGAACATCTCTGCGACATTGTTACAGAAGAATATCATCCCATTGTTAAGATCGTAAAAGATACAGCGGCGGGTGCAGTGCTGATCGTTGCGCTGGGCAGCTTGTTCACGGGCCTCATTATTTTTCTTCCAAAAATTTTTCATTTTTAAAACTATCACCATGTTTAAACTATCATCGGCAGAAAAAATAGTATTCAGTTTTTTGTTGTTCATCGCTGCTTTGCTGCTAATGCGCATTGTGTATGCTGATAACCTGCGTTATGTTTTTCTACTCTGGAATTTATTCCTCGCCTGGATCCCGTTTCAGCTGGGTATCGCCATTACACTCAACAAGCCTGCAGGCAAATGGATAAAATATATTTTACTGGCCTGCTGGTTATTGTTCTTCCCCGATGCCCTGTACATTATCACAGACCTTATTCACCTGGAAAATTCGGGTGATAAAGTACCGGTATGGTTTGATGCAATATTGCTATTTACTTCCTCGCTCGCCGGCCTGTTAATGGCATTTGTTTCCCTTTACCAGGTGGAGGTTTTTTTGCGTAAGAACCTCCCGGCTAAGCATATTAATACAATACTGGTTGCAGCATTGTTTCTTGGCTCTTTTGGCGTTTATCTCGGCAGGTTTTTAAGATGGAATAGTTGGGATATTGTTGCCAACCCGGTATCGCTGTTCTTCGGGATCGGTTCAAGACTGACCAACCCGCTGCTTCACTACCGGGCATGGGCAGTAACGGTACTGCTTACCTGTCTTTTTAGTTTGCTTTATTTCAGTTCCAGGAAGATTCCTGCTATGTTAAAAGAATCTACCATGCCCAGCTAGCATTCAAGCAAAAAAAAATCCCGCCCTGGAAAAGGCGGGATTTACTAAAACTGTATGTATAGCCATGAAAAACTAAAAAATGAAACCAACGCTTAAGGAGGTAACCTGGTTCTTATACTTTGGAGTAGAACTGGTACCATCGCCGTTGTTTGTCTGGAAATCTACATTGTAACGAAGACTCACTACAAAGTTTGCCGCATTGGCTTCTAAACCAACTACGCCACCAAGTATATTCTTGCGCAGGTTGTCATTGTCCTGTTTTACCTGGCTTTCGTAAGAAGCATTGGCGGTTGTAAAGTTTGTGGTAGTTGAAGTGAGAAAAGAAAACTGCGGTCCAACAAGGATTCCAAAATTCTTTACCGGCTTGATCTTGGCCAATACAGGGATCTCAATAAAATTGGTGGTTTGCTTGTATTCATAGGCATTGCCTAAAAATGTTCCGGAGTTCTTAAATCCTTTCTGGGAAAACTGCAATTCCGGCTGTATGCTAAAAACACTTGCCAGCGGAAGTTCTAAAAACGCGGCAGCGTTAATGCCGATTTTTGATCCTGTAGAAAAATCTGCATCTGCATCTTTCGTTACGTTTGAAAGATTTGCTCCTGCTCTTAAACCGATCCTGATTCCTGTAGTTTTTGAAGCATCTTGTGCGCTGGCTGCAGTAAAAGAAAGCGCACAGGCAGTAAGAATGATAAATTGTTTCATAGTGTGTAGTTAATTTGTTTGCCATGGTAATTGAAAACAGCGTGCCAATTAAAAAGCGCTCTGTTTAAAGAGCAGGGAGGGAGTTATTGATGATTATGTTCTACAAAGCGGGAAGTTAGCGATACGTCAAACCGATATATATTAAAATACATGAAAAGAAAAAGCCGGGCAATTACCCGGCTTTCGAATTGGAGAAAATTTTTTTATTTAAAAATCAAGTCCCATACTAAAGTAATAAATGGGTTTTCCTTTAAAGATGCCATTCATTTCCCAGGCAGCATCAAACTTCAGGAAATACCCCAGCAGTACACTCCTGGCTCCGAAACCGTAGCCACCCGCAAACGGCCCGATGCCACCTACCCTGGTACGTACCTGTACGGGGTTTTGAGCATTTTCGCTGCTGTAGGTGGTGTTGGGCCGGGTAAAGCCTCCATTATAGTTGGCGTTCCAGGCGTTGCCCAGATCAATGAACTGTACCAGTTGAAAGTTTCGTACAAATGCATTGTTGATAGGCCTGTTAAAAAAGGTAGTCCATACCGGTAGCCTGAACTCACTGTTAAGGGTAACCGCATTGTTGCCATTTGCAATGTTTTGTGTAAAGCCCCTGAGGTTGCCCACCAAACTCTGGAACGCATACCCGATATCTGCAGGCCGGTTGCTTGAATTGAAATAGCGGTTGTTGTTGTTGCCACCGAACATCAGCCAGCCATCTGCGCCACCTACGTAGTACACTGTCTTTTGGCTGCCCCAGCTAAAGTCGCCGGAAGCCCTGCCCGCCCAGATGAAATTCCGGTAAATAGGGTAGTAGTACCTGGCATCAAATCCCCAGTTGAAATTGTATTTCTTTGTATTCGCATTTCCTTTGCTGATATCAGTATTCCAGTCGAAGAAGATCTTATACCGCAACCCGTTCCAAATATTTTGTGTAGGGTTCAATGTGTTGTCATACACGTATTCTACATGTGTTAGTGCATACTTCCTGTTGATATCAAGTGTTTTTACAGATTCTGAATCATTGATATCGGTCAACCGCACATTCCTGTCATTTCTCAACCCGAATGAAAGGCTGATCCTTTTTGACCTGTCGAAGGGATAAGAAATATTGCCCATGTAAATATTGGTGTACATCTTACCTGCAGAAGCATCAAAATTGTCAATGTTATTTGGTGTGGGATCAAAAGCGCTTTCTACCACATTCCTGTAATAGGTCAAACCCCAGTCTAACCGCCTTTTAAAATTTTCATATCCAAACAACCACTCGTTGTCTTTTAAGTTCGTAGACAGCCTGAGACCGCCAAATATTCTCATGTCTTCCATCAGTTCAGATGTTCCAAGCCGGATCATTCCATTCAGCGGTGTTCCTGATCCCAGCATGATGGGGCCTGAACCACCGGCATATTGCTGGTAACGGTTAAACAAAATGGAATTGGTGAAATTGATACCTCCATAATCGGCACCAAATTTTACCGGTTTATAAGGATATAATCTGGCGCTTTTAAGTACATCATACTTTGGTGCTTCTGATGCTGTAACGATCGTTCCCAGTTTGTGTACACTGTCCTGCGTGTCTTCAAACTCATTCTGGAAAATATCATTTGCTTTTTTTGCACTGTCTTCCGGTAGTGGTTTGTCGAATTTATCGGCGGCATCGGTTACGATCTTGTCGGCCATAATGATCCGCTTCATATAGCTGGTAGGCGGTACCGTTATGTTACGGCGGCGAAGGGTGTTCTCATCGATCTTTAGTTTGTAAACCGTTTTGTCATCACTCTGTCTTGTTACTTCGCTTACCTGCTGGTTATCTCCGGCCACCCTTGTTTCTGCGAGGTTGGTTTCGTAGTTACTCAGCGGGAAGGTATAGGCAGAATCCTGTGATACGGTAACCACGGCAATGGAATCAACATCGGTTTTTTTGTATACCCTTAGCACACTGTCAACATCCTTCGGTGTTGGGTTGCGGAGGATATCATCGCCTATCAGCACCAGCGTATCTACACCGGCAGCTTTACTGGTGAAAAAACCGGCATAACGGTTGGCCACGCCATTCTCATCACTTACAAATGTAAAATGGTTGCTGTTGTATGGCATGGGCAGCCTTGCATTGCCATATTTAAGATTTGAAAGCTGGGTGATCTGGTTCAGTTCCGCTTTGGCGCTGGCATTGCTTACAAAAAATATGTTGTAGCGGTTGTGGCTTGGGATAGAAGTATCGCCGCCCCTTGCATCGCCGGAAGGCCTGTTGCTCGAAAAGATGATGCCCGTTTTGCCCGGGAAAGAAACAAACGAAGGGTCCAGGTCAGCATATACATCATTGGTGATCTGCTGTACCTTTTCGTTTTCAAGATTAATGGTAAAGATATCGGAGTGCCCGTTTTTAGTGGCGCTCAGCAACAGGTTGCGGCTGTCCAGCATGTATTTTACATCCTGTACCTGTTGAAACTGGTCAGTAAGGTCCAATTTAGGATTTTTGATCTTCGTTACCAGGTCGTATACAAACAGTTTTAACCGGCCTTCTTCATTGTATACCACGGCGATCCTGGTGCCTTTCGGATCCCAGGCCAGTAAAGGATAATCGGGGTTCACTTCGTTCCGATAGCTGCGAATGCCATATTTGAGCAATGTATATTCTTCAAAATCTTCGTACAATTTTACTTTGATAAAACCTTTTTTGAATTCGACCAGTACGTAAGAACTGTTCTTTTTATTTGGATTTACATTGATGCGGTAATAATCGTGCCGCTGGTTCACTTCAAAACTTTCAATGGCCTGTCCTTTGGGATACGCCCTTCTTTTGCGGATGTCTTCTTCATATTTTTCCTCTTCATAGGTCATGAACTCGGCAAGCAGGTCTTTGAATTTCATCTTGGTAACCTGCATACTTGCCCTATTGAGGTTTTTGTAAACCCTTGCCAGGTAAAGGAGATAGGTTACATTCTCTTTTTTGTATTTTTCTTCGATGTAATACCAAAAAGCATGACCGGCAAGCCGTGGATTTTCAAAAGCGAACTTGTAAAACTTCGTGTATTTACCGCTCAGTATCTCGCTTTTTAATTCATCATCCAGTTTGGTACTCCAGTTTTCGGCAGCAAAATCAACATATCCATCTGTTAGCCAGGTAGGCAGGTCAAGCAGTGCCTGGTTGCCTGCAAATTCTCCGAGATCTTCTCCAAACAGTACATTGTCGGTAATGATCCTTGCAATGCCCTGCCTGATCTGCCTGCGCAGATCGGTATGATCGCCATTAAAATAAACCACCATTTTGTTGTTCACAAACTTGGTAGTGCCGCCGGTATTTTGCCAGTCGATGTCCATGCCAATATTCGACTGCTGCATATCCGCATATTCATTGTACACAACGATATTGGCCCTGCGCTGCAGGCTGTATTCAGTAAATTCTTCAATGCCCGGAAGTTCTTCTTCTGCCACCTGCATCACAAACTTTGCAAGCTCCTGTCCGTTTTGATTAAAGAAAGTATTGAAGTTCCTGGTTTGATAATATTGCCATTTGAATTTTTTGTACTGCACCCTGTTTTTGCCAAACTTCACGTTCTCTATCACCTGTGCCTTTGCCGATGGTGAACCAGCCAGGGCGACCAGCATCATTATAAAAAATATCCTGTTAAACTTTACCATACTAATTTTGCCATTTATAATAATAAAATTAGGCTATTACAGCCAACCGTAAAAATATCCCTTTATTGTTAAAATATTTGTTAGATGTTCCAGGTAAAAAGCTTTGTATTTAGCCCCATACACGAAAATACATACGTGTTGTACAATGAATCGGTTGATTGCATCATCATTGATCCGGGCTGTTATTTTGAAGAAGAAAAAAATGAGTTAAAAGATTTTTTAGAGAATAAAGGACTGAAACCTCTTTTTTTACTGAATACACATTGCCATCTCGATCATGTATTCGGCAATAAATTCGTAGCAGAAAATTACGGGCTTAAACTGCACCTGCATGAACTGGAACAAGCTGTGCTGGCTTTTGCACCGGCATCGGGCCTTATGTGGAATATGCCCTTTGATAATTATGTTGGCGAATTTGTTTTCCTGAAAGAAGGAGACAGCATAAAACTGGGCAATGATGAATTAAAAGTAATAGAAGCTCCGGGCCACTCTCCCGGGCATGTTTGTTTTTATTGCGAAAAGCAGCATTTTATTATTGGTGGCGATGTGCTTTTTCGTGGAAGCATCGGCCGCACAGATTTGCCCGGTGGCAGTTTTGAAACCCTCATCAAAAGTATCCGAACCAGGTTGTTTGTTTTGCCGGATGAAACAGTTGTTTATAACGGGCACGGTGAACCTACCAGTACAGGGGAAGAGAAGCGGCACAATCCCTTTTTGCAGTAAGGGATTTCTGTGATCGGTTGCCAAAATGCTGTCTTATTCTGCAGCCAACTTATTTTTTTTCTCCTGGCATAATTCTACCAGTACGCCATTGGTTCCTTTGGGGTGAAGAAAACAAACCAGTTTATTATCGGCGCCATTTTTTGGCTGTTCGTTCAATAAAACAAATCCTTCATTTCTCAGCCGTTCCATCTCCGCATAAATATCTGCTACCTCAAAAGCAATATGGTGCATCCCTTCTCCTTTTTTTTCGATGTACTTTGCTATTACTCCATCTGGGGTTACACTTTCCAGCAATTCTATTTTGCTGTCTCCCTTTTTAAAAAAGGCGGTAATCACTTTTTCGCTTTCTACGGTTTCCGTTTTATAACAGGGACTGTTCAGTAGTTTTTCAAACAAAGGAATGGAGGCTGCCAGTTCCTTCACTGCAATGCCGATATGTTCTATTTTAAGCATAAGCGGGTAAATTTCAGGTTTACGAAATGAGTAAAATGATTGGACCGGGAGGGGTTTTGAAGGCTAAAATAGAACCTTTTACAGTAATTTCGTGTTCCTGTATTAAATTAAAAATTGTATGCTCAAACTACCGATTTATCTCGATAATAACGCCACTACCCAAATGGATCCACGGGTGCTGGAAGCAATGACACCCTATTTTTTAGAGCATTTCGGCAATGCAGCAAGCCGTAACCATCCCTTTGGCTGGGAAGCGGAAGAAGCAGTTGACTATGCCAGGGAGCAGGTGGCCAAATTAATAGGTGCCGATCCCAAAGAGATCATTTTTACAAGCGGTGCCACTGAAGGCGATAACCTTGCCATTAAAGGCGTGTACGAAATGTACGCCCAAAAAGGCAACCACATCATTACAGCCACTACTGAACACAAAGCGGTGCTGGATACCTGCAAACACATTGAAAAGATCGGGGGAGAAGTAACCTACCTGCAGGTGAATGCTGAAGGTCTGATTGATCTGAAAGAGTTGGAAGCAGCCATCAGGCCTACCACTATTTTGATCGCCATCATGTATGCCAATAATGAAATTGGAACAGTGATGCCGATTAAAGAGATCAGTGCCATAGCAAAAAAACATGGCGTGCTGGTTTTTACAGATGCGACCCAGGCCGTTGGAAAAATACCTGTAGATGTAAACAAAGATGGAATAGACCTGATGGCTTTTACCGGCCACAAGATGTATGGTCCTAAAGGTGTTGGTGCCTTGTATGTACGCCGCAAAAATCCAAGGGTAAAAGTAACTGCCCAGATGGATGGTGGTGGACACGAAAGGGGAATGCGTAGCGGAACCCTTAATGTACCGGGAATTGTTGGTTTTGGTAAAGCCTGCGAACTCTGCCGGTTGGATATGGAGGAAGACAATAAACGCATCAGCAAAATGCGGGACCACCTGGAAACAGAATTGCTAAAACTGGAAGAAGCCTATGTAAATGGCAGCCGGGAACACCGCTTACCGCATGTGACCAATATTTCCTTTAAGCATGTGGAAGGAGAGGGGTTGCTGATGGGCTTTAATAAAAATATCGCATTGAGTTCAGGTTCAGCCTGTACCTCTGCCTCACTGGAACCATCTTATGTGTTAAAAGCCCTTGGGCTGGGAGATGACCTGGCACACAGTTCGCTGCGTTTTGGATTGGGTAGGTTCACTACAGATGAGCAGATCGAGTACACTATCAAAGCGATCAGTGAAACGGTATTGAAATTAAGAGAAATGAGCCCTTTATGGGAAATGTACAAAGACGGTATCGACCTGAGCACCATAGAGTGGGCAGCGCACTAAAATTTGATAATTAACCGATTTGGAAATTTGAAGATGAGTTTCCAAAGAGTGATAGTGTTTTCATCTTCAAATTGACCAATTTTCAAATCTTCAAATTAACAATCATGGCATATTCAGAAAAAGTAATCGATCATTATCAGAACCCCAAGAATGTTGGCACACTTGATAAAAGCGCCAAAAACGTTGGTACCGGCCTGGTAGGTGCGCCGGAGTGTGGTGATGTAATGAGGTTGCAGATAGAAGTAGACGATGCAGGCAAAATCACCGACGCCAAGTTTAAAACCTTTGGCTGCGGTTCAGCTATTGCATCTTCATCCCTTGCTACAGAATGGCTCAAGGGCAAATCGGTTGACGAGGCGTTGAAAATCGACAATATGGACATTGTGGAAGAATTGAATCTTCCTCCTGTTAAAATTCACTGCTCCGTACTGGCAGAAGATGCCATCAAAGCAGCCATCAACGACTACCGTGTTAAGAACGGTCTTGAGGCTATCAAGTTTGATGAGAGCGTGGTGCACTAAAAAAGGGATAAGTTATGAGTGATAAGTTGACAACGTAACTTAAAACCTATAACTGAACTTAAAACTTCAGAAATGACAGCAACAGACAATGCGATTTTTATAAGTGACAAGGCAAAGGCTAAAGTGATCAGCCTGATGACAGATGCCGGTGTGGCAGATGATCCTTCTTATTTTTTAAGAGTGAGCGTAGTAGGAGGGGGTTGCAGCGGCCTCAGTTATAAAATGCATTTTGACAATGAAACCAAGCCGATGGACCAGGTATTTGAAGATAAGGGTGTAAAGCTGGTGACAGATTTGAAAAGCTTTTTATACCTGGTAAATACAGAACTTGAATTTAGCGATGGATTGAATGGAAAGGGTTTCTACTTTAACAATCCCAACGCCAGCAGGAGTTGCGGTTGTGGGGAAAGTTTCGCTGTATAATATTTATGATTTCCCCCGTTAGGGGCAAATAAAAAACCGGTATTTAAAATACCGGTTTTTTTATGTTGTTGTGCGATCAGTTATTTTTTCTTCTTGTTTTGCTTGCGCTTACCGAAGATATTACCTTCTCTAAATCCAGGACCTTCCGGCGCACCCATGTAAGTTTGAGCACACCTGAAACCAATGGTGCTTGAAGATTGCTCTTCTTCCAAGAAACGACGTGCACCCGGAGACAACCAGTAAGCCCTGTCGTTCCAGCTACCACCTTTAAACACTTTAGATTTATCGCTGATAAGCGTTGTTACACCGTACTGGTAAGTAGCGCCGCTTGCGGAGTCACCATCCAGGTGATTGATAGCGTAGTTATGCTGGTAGTTACGGCGATTCTTGGTTTCTTCATCACTGATATCAGTTTTCTTTAACTGGCCCAAAGAATCCCTTTCGTATTCACCGGCACTATTCTTATAGAATTTCTGGAATTTGTTACCACGGAAGTAGTTGAAGTCTTCACCATCAGAAGGAGTTAAAGGCCTGTAAGTATCAGCAACCCATTCTGAAACGTTACCACTCATGTTATACAATCCAAAAGAGTTTGGATAAAATGCTTTTACGTTACCTGGGATAGCACTTCTATCATTCAAACCACCGGCAACACCCATGTTATCACCTGAACCACGTTTAAAGTTGGCCAGGAATTTACCTTGCCAGCTACTCCTGCGGTTATCACGCAATCCGTTTGGATTGTTGCTCCAGGCGTAGATCTGCTGGTTGGAGATCAACTCTTCACCTGATTTGCTTTCTTTTTGCCTTGGATTGGGGTTTTGATCAAGCAGACCGTAGGCTGCATATTCCCATTCTGCTTCTGTTGGCAGGCGGTAGCCCATGTTAAGGATACCATCTTCCATTTTCACATTTGTTCTTGGCTTACCGCTAACATCTTTGAATTCAGATTTTTTTGGCTTGGCCCTTCCCTGTATCAATTCAGGGTTCATGATATAAGTATCAGTATTAAACGTTGCATCTGCCCCACCACCTTTCATTTCTTTCTTGGCGAAGTCTTTTTTCAGGTAACCTTTCTGCATCAGGTTCAATTCGTTTACCCTGTCAGTTCTCCAAACACAAAAATCGTGGGCCTGCGTCCAGGAAACACCTACTACAGGATAGAAATTGTAAGCAGGATAGCGGAAGTAGTATTCAACATACGGCTCGTTGTAAGCCAGTTCTTCACGCCAGCAAAGCGTATCTGGTAATGCTCTTCTCATTACCGTAGTGTCGCCGCTAAAAGTATTTTCAAGCCAGTAAATATATTCACGGTAGTGAACATTGGCTACTTCAGTTTCATCGATAAAAAATGAAGGTACCGTAACACGCCTTGGAACGTTGTTCCAGTCGCCCATTACATCCTCATCTTTGGCACCCATTACAAATGTACCGCCTTGTACAAAAACCAAACCGGGACCAGCTTTGGGATACTTCATTTTATTTACATGGTAGTTGCCCATGTTCTTGTCATCGTAGTTCCATCCGGTAACAGAAGACTTGCCATTTTTGCCGCCTTTATTACTTTTACAGGATACAACTGCTCCGGCTACTACCAAAAGGAGTATCAGATTCTTCAGGGAAATTGTTTTTTGCATGTGCGTTCGTTTAGCAAATGTTTTAACGAAAGGTTTTCTTTAATATTGTGTGGGGATCACACCGTGCGAATATAAATACTTTAGTTGATAATAGGCTTTGCCACTGTTATTTTTTAACAAAATGCCTGGTACCCAGATCGTTTTTTTGTAATCTGTTTCAATAACGTAAAAACAGTGTGATTTATTTCAGGCAGCAACGTGTAAATAAGCAGGCGCAATAATCCCCGGTCACTTACGTTTAACCCGTATTCCTTTATCACGGTGTAAATATTTTTTCAGTTGAAAGCTTTTAACCAGCAGGAAAAAAATCGACTGCCGAAAACTTCATTAGTACCCGGTAGCTGGTTGTTGGTTTGAACAAAACCCTTATTTTTACACCTTAACTGAAGAAAAATCGCAAAGCTATAGAGAGTAAGTGTACCTAACCAAGACAAAAAAGCATGAAAAAAGTAACAGTTAAACTAACTGCATTAGTATTGATGCTGGGTAGTACTGGCAATTATATAAAAGCCCAGTCCACCCAGGCCGACCCGATAAATGTTGTAACCTCTGCAGTACCTTTTTTAAGAATTTCACCTGATGCCCGTGCCGGTGGTATGGGTGATCTTGGAATTGCCACTTCTCCCGATGCGAATTCAGCTTTCTGGAACCTTGCTAAAACACCTTTCAATACCAATATAGGAGGTATCGCTCTTACCTATACTCCCTGGTTAAAAGACCTGGGGTTGAATGATGTGTACCTGATATCTGCTTCCGGCTTTTATAAGTTAAGCGATGATGAGGCTATTTCGGGTTCATTAAGGTATTTCAGTCTTGGTAATATTGATTTTACCGATGCGCTTGGCAACCAGCTCACTTCTTTCAGGCCAAGAGAATTTTCATTTGATGCAGGTTACTCCAGGAAATTGTCAACCAAATTGTCGTTGGGCGTAGCACTGCGTTATATCAATTCCAACCTTGCCAACGGAACGCTCAATGGAGTTTCCTATAAGGCGGGCAGTGCCTTTGCAGGCGACATCAGCCTGTTTCACTCCGGTGTAAAAGCAGATGGTTCCGGTTTGAATTATGGTGTTACATTGACCAACCTGGGTTCTAAGATTTCTTATACCAGCGATGCCACACAAAAAGATTATATCCCTGCTGATTTTGGATTTGGGGTCGCTTATACCAAGGTACTTGATGAAGCCAACAAATTCACTTTTGGACTGGACATTCATAAATTACTGGTGCCAACCCCGCCGTCTTTATTCGACAGCGCAAAGCTGGCCAACTACCGCAGCCAGAATGTAGTAAGCAGTTGGTTTAAATCTTTCGGCGATGCGCCGGGTGGTTTTTCCGAAGAACTGAAGGAAGTGCAGGCTTCACTGGGTGCAGAATACTGGTACAACGACCAGTTTGCTATCAGGGCCGGTTATTTCTATGAAAACCCCGTTAAAGGAAACAGGAAATACTTTACACTGGGTGCCGGTTTAAAATACAATAATTTCGGGTTGAACTTTTCCTACCTGTTGCCTTCTGGTAATGGTACCAACCGAAATCCATTGTCCAATACACTGCGTTTTAGCCTGTTCTTTGATTTTACAGGAGCCGGCGCAGCAACAACAACCCCATCTAAATAAAAATATTCACAATTTTCAAAAGCGTCTCCAACCCATTGGAGACGCTTTTTTATGGCTACATTTGCCCAAATTTTTGAATCATGAATCTGCGTATTGGCTTTGGAGTTGATTATCACCAATTGGTTACCGACAGGGAGTTCTGGCTGGGAGGGATTAAAATTGCACATGATAAAGGGGCGCTGGGCCACAGCGATGCAGATGTGTTGCTGCATGCCATTTGCGATGCAATGCTGGGTGCTGCCTGCCTGGGAGATATCGGTGTTCATTTTCCTGACACAGACGCTGCTCTTAAAAACATTGACAGCAAAATATTGCTGGCAAAAAGTTTTGAGTTGATCCAAAAAGAAGGATATTCCATTGTCAACATCGACAGTACGCTTTGCCTGCAGGCCCCCAAAATAAAAAGCTATGTGCCGCAGATGCAGGAAGTGATCGCCGGTATACTCTCCCTGGAAAAAAATGCGGTGAGTATCAAAGCCACCACTACAGAAAAAATGGGATTTGTGGGGAGGGAAGAAGGGTTGGTAGCTTATGCAACAATACTGCTGCAGCAACAATAGCCTGTACCTGCCGGGGAAATTTAAGATAATATTACCGGCCTTAAAGTTGATCTTCTGCACTATTCTTTACTCACATCATTAACTTTGCTGCCATGCCAAAAATTTCGGTGAACATTGTAAACAAATCGACCAACCAGTTGCCGGCCTATGCAACGGAAGGTTCGGCAGGCATGGACCTGAGGGCGCAATTAAACGAAGCTGTATTGTTGCTGCCGCTTGAAAGAAAGCTGATCCCTACCGGGCTGTTTATAGAATTGCCGGAAGGATACGAGGCGCAGGTAAGACCAAGGAGCGGACTGGCGATCAACGAGGGCATCACCTGCCTCAATTCGCCGGGCACTATCGACAGTGATTACCGGGGCGAAATAAAAATTATCCTGATCAACCTGAGCAACGAGCCACAGGAGATCAAACAGGGAGACCGTATTGCCCAACTGGTGATCAGTAAAGTGGAGCAGGCAACATTGAATTTGGTAGAAGATATCGCATTGACTGAAAGAGGAACAGGCGGATTTGGACACACAGGGAAATACTAAAATAACATTGATGATGAAGAAACTGATCAGGGGATTTAACAACGGCTGGATATTTTTAATTGGGATCGCAATGATCGTTTTTTCGGGCAGTTGTAAGTCAACTAAGAAAATACAGGCCGCCATTTCTAAAAAGGATACTACCGGGGTTACCATCAGTCCGAGCTCTAATGCAGATTCGCTCAATATCATCCGCACTGCGATGGACGGTATTCATAAAAAGCACACGGATTTTAAAACCTTCTCTGCTAAAATAAAAGTTGATTACCAGGACAGCAAGGGCAAGCAGCCGGGGATAACCGCTTTTGTAAGAATGATCAAAGACAGTGTGATCTGGATATCCGGCTATGCTACAGTATTTAACATTGAAGCATTCAGGGCCAAGATAACGATGGATAGTGTGTTTGTGATAGACAAGATCAACAAGGAAGTACAATTCAGATCTATCGATTACCTGCAGGAAGTAACGCAGATACCATTTGATTTTAAAACCTTGCAGGACCTGCTGCTTGGTAATCCCATCTTTTTTACAGACAGCGTAGTATCATATAAGGAAACAGAATCGAAGATACTGCTTGGTACGGTAGGGCAGGATTTCAAACATTTGCTTACCATCAACAAGCCGGGCAATACTGTTGTGCACAGCAAACTGGATGATCTCGACATCAACCGCAACCGTACGGCCGATATTACGTATGACGAATTTGAACAGCACAATGCGATCAATTTTTCTACCTACCGGGAAATTACCGTGTCGGAAAAAAACAAACTCGACATTCAACTAAAGTTTAAGCAATACGAATTTGATAAAGAAATACAGGTAAATTTTAACATCCCGAAGAATTATAAACGCAGGTAAATGGTATATATTTATCGTCCTGTTCTGTTTTATAATCCTTTAATTTACACAACAACCAGAAAAATTTTACCTGAACCATTTTTTGCTAACCCCATAAATACCGGTGCATGAACAGGATTATTGCAACCATTATTTTTTTATTGATCAGTGGTACTGCTGTACTGGCGCAGCCGCCGGCATCCAAAGAACAGCAGGATCTTGAAAGAGAGCGCCAGCAGTTAAAAAAAGAACTGGAGCAGGCACAGCGAAACCTGGATGATGTAAGAAAAACCACGAAGGAAAATCTGAGTGTATTGGGTGGAATAAATCACAAGCTCCGCATACAGGAAAACATGGTGGCCAATATCAACAGGGAGATCAACCTGATGGATAACAATATTTACAAAAGCCAGCGGGATATCAATAAACTGCAGTTACTGCTCGATACACTAAAACAGGAGTATGCAAAAAGCATGGTGTATGCTTATAAGAACAGGAGCAATTCTGATTTTTTGAATTTCATATTTTCTTCTTCCAGTTTTAATGATGCCATTAAAAGGGTGAATTATTTGAAGAGTTACCGGGCCTACCGGGAAATGCAGGGCGACAATATACTCCGTACACAAACGCTGTTAAAGACAAGAATTGAAGAACTGAGCGGCACTAAAAAGAAGAAGGGGGAAGTGCTGGAGGTACAGAGCAAAGAAGCAGATGCGTTGCAGGCGCAGCAGGAAGAGAAAAATAAGATCGTAGAACAATTAAAAGCAAAAGGCAAGGAACTCAATAACCAGATCGCAGCCAAAAAAAAGCAAATGGCCAAAGTGAACAATGCTATTGCTGCTGCCATTAAACGTGCTATTAAAGAAGCCAATGATGCTGCCGCTGCTGCCGCTAAAGCAGCCAAAGCCAGCAGCACAGCCAGCACCGGCGGTGCAACCAAAACAACCGGTAAGGTTAAAAAAGCAGATGCGCCCGTAAAAGCACAAACCAGTGTATTGCTGGCAACAGAGGCAGACGTTAAATTAAATGCAAGCTTCGAAGGAAATAAAAGAAACCTGCCCTGGCCTGTAAGCAGTGGTTATATTTTGCTTCATTATGGTTCCAATACGCTGGCGAATGGGGTAGTAGTAGTTTCTGATGGTATCTCTATTGGTTGTGATGTAGGCACCCCGGTTAAATCAGTTTTTGAGGGAGAGGTAGTGATGGTGAACAATTACGATGATGTGCAGATGGTAGTGATAAAACATGGCCGTTATTTCAGCGGCTACAGCAATATTGCAGGCGTAAGCGTATCAAAGGGCCAGTCAGTAAAAGTAGGGCAGGTGATCGGGAAAGCCGCTGCCAACCTGGATGGTATTGGAGCAGTAGATCTGCAGATCAATAATGAAAGAGGCGGAATGGATCCTGCCGGATGGCTTAAGCCACGCTAGCTTTTACCAGCAGGCGCTTATATAACTTTTCGTATTCAGGAACAATATTGTCAATGTCGAAACGCCTTGCCTGTTTCAGTGCATTGGCCTTAAAATTGTCGTGTGTTTCTTTGTCTTTTAAAATTTCCAGTGCCTTGGCGCACATATCTTCCACATCACCCACATTGGTCATATAGCCGGTTACGCCATCGATATTGATTTCTGGCAAACCGCCGGCATTGGTTGAAATAACGGGCACTTCAGCAGCCATTGCTTCCAGGGCAGCAAGGCCGAAGCTTTCATATTCGCTCGTAAGTAAAAACAAGTCTGCCAATGGAAGAATGTCTTCCATCTGTTCCTGCTTTCCTAAAAATTTAATGTTCGTGGCTGCTACGCAGTCGCGGCAGATCGATTCTGCAAAAGGCCTTTCGGGACCATCGCCCAGCAGCAATAACTTGGAAGGCATTTTTTCGTTGATGAGTAAAAAAGCATTTATCACATCCTCTACTCTTTTTACCTTTCTGAAGTTGGAGGCGTGTACAATGATCTTTTCTCCATTGGGAGCGATCAGTTTCCTGAAGGCATCCACCGGTTTTTTATTGAAACGTTTTACATCTACAAAATTGTAGATCACTTCAATGTCTTTATCGATCTCGAAATTTTTATAGGTTTCTTCTTTCAGGTTTTTGGAAACGGCTGTAAGAATGTCGCTTTCCATCATTGAAAAAGTTACCACAGGTTTATAAGTTTTATCACGGCCTACCAGTGTGATATCTGTGCCATGCAGCGTAGTGATAACGGGAATGTATAAGCCCTCTTTGGCCAGTATCTGCTTGGCCATATAAGCGGCGGCTGCATGAGGAATGGCATAATGCACATGCAGCAGTTCAATGTTGTTGTTGATGATCACATCCACCATCGTACTTGCCAGCGCTGTTTCGTAAGGTGGAAAATCAAACAGTGGATAAGTTGGTACCCTTACTTCGTGGTAAAAAATATTGGCATGAAAACCACTCAGCCTTACCGGTTGCTGGTAGGTGATAAAATGTATGTTGTGGCCTTTATCAGCAAGCGCTTTCCCTAGTTCTGTAGCAAGTACTCCGCTACCACCAAAAGTGGGGTAGCAAACGATGGCAATATTCATAAGTCTTTTTTGCCGCTGAAATTTTCGGCTATGCAATTTAGCAATTAAATGTTCCGCTTTGCCAGCCGTTTATGTAATGTATTTATTAAATGTGGAATAATTGGGCGGTACAGCTAGGAATGCTGTGTCTCTATCAGTTTGTGTTCGTAAGCGTATTTGATAAGACCGATCACACTGTTGGTCTTTGTTTTCCGGAAGATGTTCTTACGGTGGGTTTCTACGGTGCGTTCACTCAGGAAAAGGGTATCGGCAATGAGCTTGTTGCTGTATTCTTTTTCTATCAGTTTGATCACTTCAATTTCCCGGGCGCTGAGTCTTACCTCTTCATTTTCCTTTTGCATTTCGCTTGCCCTCGTCATTTCAGCAATGATCTCATCTGTAAAGTAAAGACCACCGGCGGCAATTTTTTCGAGTGCATACACCAGGTCCTTTTTTCCAATGTTCTTTACCACGTAGCCTGATATGTCAGCTTCTTCGATCATTTTATTCACTACATCTCCCTGGCCGCTCATCGAAAGGGCGAGTATCCTCACTTGTGGAAACTGCTTCCTTACTGCAATGGCCAGTTCGGCGCCATTCATCTGCGGCATCATTACATCGGTGAGTAAAATATCAACAGGAGTGTGGTGCAGTGCTTCCAGCATTTGCACGGGGTTGGTGGTTTCAATCGCAACGGTAAACCGGTCGTGCCCTTCGAGCAATGACTTGAGGCCATCAATCACTATCTGGTGATCGTCAACAATTGCCAGCAAAATTTTTCCCGTACTCATTTAAGGTTTGATTGCAGAGGTATATTGCTATCAGGCAGCAATGTTAATAAATGATCAGCACTAAAATTAACGCTAATACCCGGTGCTTTCTTGTGTGGGTAAAAAATGTTTATTACTACCGGCTGTTGCAGGCAGTGGCGGAATCAAAGCCCGAGTACCTGCTTCATGGAAAAAATGCCTTTTTTGCCATTTAAAAATTCTGCTGCCAGTACGGCGCCGGTGGCAAAACCTTTGCGGCTGTGTGCGGTATGGATGATCTCTATGTCATCAATTTCGCTGCTGTATTTAATGCTGTGTGTACCCGGTGCAGGATCAATTCTTTTACTGATGATGGAAAGTTCGGCAGGGTTGGATGTGGCATCGTTCACCCATTTGCTTTTGCCGGTGATATGCTGCAGCACCTGTTCTGCCAATGTAATGGCCGTGCCGCTGGGGGCATCTTTTTTTTGCGTGTGATGGATCTCTTCCATGCTTACATTGTAGCCTGGATGGCTGCTCATCAGTTTGGCCAGGTATTGATTCAATTCAAAAAACAGGTTTACACCCACGCTGAAATTGCTGGCATACAGGAGTGAACCATTCTCTTCTTCACACAGTTTTTTTACCGCCTCCCATTTTTCGAGCCAGCCGGTGCTGCCGCAAACCAGCGGTACGCCGTATTGCAGGCAGCGGGTGATATTTTCAACAGCGCTGTGCGGCCCGGTAAACTCTATGGCCACATCCGCTTTTTGCAGGTTCTCTCTGGTGAAATCGTGCTGGTTGTCAAAATCAATTGTAAGCACAATGGTATGCCCTCTTTGCAAAGCGATCTCTTCAATGGCCTTGCCCATTTTGCCATACCCGATCAATGCGATGTTCATGGAAATAAAATTTGTAGAAATAAAAAAGTGAAGTTAGGAAGGAATGCTAAATGCAGCTTCAATTTTCGAATGCTCAATTAGCCAGATGAGTATCAATCTTTAAAGGTCTATAAGGGAATCGGTAAAAGCTACCTGTCATTTACCCTTATTTGTTTTTCCAATATTCAATACAAGGCTGATGCCGGAGGTGTTGGCCATCGGGCTGTATCCCGGCCGTATCTCGAGGCTCAGATTATCATCTACGTCAAATGCTTTCAGGTGGGCATCAACGGTTGCGTCCACAACATTCAATCCCCAAAAAAGTAAAAAGAACAATACCGAATAATCTACGTTCTGCCGGAAGCTGTTCCTGTAACTGCGGATGGATTCTGCGGAAAGGTTCCGGTACAGAGGATTTACCTGGCCGTCGTTACTAGGGTCTGTGTCGGTAAGATAAATATAAGCCTCTTTGAGGGAGCGGTAGTTTTTTACATTATAAAAATAGATGCCGGCTGTTGTACCCAATGCGCCCCATACCAGCGGCAGTTTCCAGTATTTTTTGTTGTAAATCTGTCCCCATCCCGGCAATATAGCAGATCTCAACGTAGCAGTACGTGGATTGAATACCTGTGAATTTTTTTTCCTGCTGCTATCCGCTGCTACCGGAGGTTTTTTTTTAACCAGGCTATCCGGCACCTGCGCTGTGAGCTGTACAGCACAGAGGAATGAAAAAAGAAAATTCAACAGCAGGATTTTTTTCATCAACTAACTTTTACGTTCAGTTTATCCAGCAGGCCATTGAGTTCTTCAAGTGAATAATACTCAAATGTTACAGAACCATGACCTTTTTTACTGTGCACCATTTTTACTTTGGTGTTGAACTGGGATGCTAAATTATCTTCAATCTTTTTAAATGCCGGTGGCAACTGGGCTTTTACAACACTTTTAACAGCATTGCTTTCGCCGGTGTACATTTTGCGAACCAGGTCTTCAGTTTGTCTTACTGAAAGTCCCTGTTTCTTTATCTCAGAAAAGATGAATAGTTGTTTGTCTACCACATCCACATTGATCAATGCCCTGGCATGTCCCATGCTGATGACACCTGTTCTAACGGCCACCTGTATATCAGGTGGCAATTTCAGCAGGCGGATATAGTTGGTAACGGTGCTTCTTTCCTTGCCCATTCTTTCTGCTACCTGCTCCTGTGTATAATCCAGTTCGTCCATCAGGCGTTTGTAACTGAGGGCGATCTCTATGGCATTCAGATTTTCTCTTTGTAAATTTTCCAGCAGGGCCAGTTCCAGTAATTCTGCATCATTGGCCTGGCGCAGGTAAACGGGTACGTCTTTCAAGCCGGCGATCTTTGCCGCCCTGAACCGACGTTCCCCCGCTATGAGCCGGTATTTACCACTGGGCAGTTTGCTTACGGTGAGTGGTTGTATCACATCGTGCAGCTTTAAAGAAGCGGCGAGTTCGCTGAGGGCAGCTTCATCAAAATCGCGGCGTGGCTGTTTTGGATTCACTTCTATCTGGTCGAGTGTGATCCTGTTTACTGCAGTGGTTTTTTCCACTACGTCTGTTTTCAGCGTTCCCGATGTGCTTTTAAGGTCTGCATCAATATTCTGCAGCAGGCTCCTGATGCCTTTGCCCAGTGCGTCTTTTTTATTTGGAGTCGTCATAATTTAATCTGGAAATTAGTTGGAGATTTGATGATGAGTTGTTACCAGGATCAACAGGCTTCTTAATTTTCAAATCAGCAAATCATCAAATCAGTTAATGATCTTATCTTCCTGGCTCATCCTCGTCATATTGTTCTTTTGAAGGATCTCTTTGGCAAGGTTGAGGTAGTTTACAGCACCCTTGCTGTCTGCATCGTACAATATCACGGGCTTTCCAAAACTGGGCGCTTCACTCAGTTTGGTATTGCGGTGTATCATGCTGTTAAAAACGATCTCTTCAAAATGCCTTCTCACTTCAGCCACTACCTGGTTGCAGAGGCGTAGGCGACCATCGTACATGGTCATCAAAATACCTTCTATCTGCAGTTCGGGGTTAAGACGGCTCTGAACGATCTTGATGGTATTGAGTAATTTACCCAATCCTTCAAGGGCAAAAAATTCGGTTTGCACAGGTATTGCCACGCTGTTGGAAGCCACCAGCGCATTTACAGTAATGAGGCCGAGTGAAGGGGAGCAATCGATGATAATAAAATCATATTCTGATTCAATGGGCTCCAGTATTTTTTTCAATACCCCTTCACGGCTCGGGTAATTGATCATTTCAATTTCGGCACCCACCAGGTCGATGTGGGATGGAATAAGGTCAAGATAAGGCACATCGGTTTTCAGCAATACATCTTTGGCAGGGGTTTCGTTTACCATGCAATCGTACAGGCTCTGGGTAACATTGTGCAGGTCGAAACCAACACCAGTAGTGCTGTTGGCCTGCGGATCAGCGTCTACCAGCAGGGTTTTAAATTCAAGCACTGCCAGGCTTGCTGCCAGGTTTATCGCAGTAGTCGTTTTGCCTACACCGCCTTTCTGGTTAGCGATACCTATTATTCTTGCCATGTTTAAAGTAAAAAAGTCAACAATTAAAAATAAAAACATCAGACCCGGTAGTATATGATCCGTAATTACTTGCGGATGCCGGGTTTTTACCAGCCTGATTTCAGAATGCCGCCAAAGGTACTGTTTGCAGGCCAACTATCAGCCAATAAATGCCAACAATGGTTCGCCTGCTGCCAGCGTGGCAAATTTAACCATTCGGCATAATAATGGGAACAATCGGGGCCGGCACTTGTAATAGTTTTTTTAAATAATTTCACCGAATGTACACGATCGTTTCAGGCACCAACCGGCATGGCAGCAATACACTTAAAGTAGCCAAAGAATACCAGCGTTTATTAAAAGAAAGAGGCATTGAAGCCAATATCCTGTCGCTCGAGGGCCTCAACCTGCTTACCCGTGATGCCGCTTTTGAAAAAATGGAGAACGAGATCATCCTACCTACACAAAAATTTCTTTTCCTGGTACCCGAGTACAACGGCAGTTATCCCGGTGTTTTGAAAATGCTGTTTGATACGGGCAGCTCTCATTCAATCTGGTGGTATAAAAAAGCACTGCTTACAGGTGTTTCAACCGGAAGGGCGGGTAATGTAAGGGGAATGGAGCATTTTGCAGGCGTGCTGAATTACCTGCGGATAACGGTTTATCCCAACCTGCTGCCCCTGTCGGTGGTAGACAAACTGATGGATGGAAAGGGCAATTTCACGGATGAAAATACGATCAAAGCCATCGGGCAGCAGCTGGATCAGTTTATCGAATGGTTTAACTAATACAATGGGCGGTAATTTTGCCGTACGACATCTTTAACATTCAAACAGTGTTTTATTTTTCGCCAAACGGCTACCTTCAATTTTTATAATTCCAACATACTAATATGCGTACACCACTGGGTGCTTTTATTTTCATTGCTATTTTTTTGCTGATCGATACGTATGCCTTCCAGGCGGTAAGGTCGGTAACACTTACGTCTTCGGCCAGAACAAGGGCCATCGCCTATGGTACTTACTGGTCCATTTCTGCTATTATCCTGGTAGCTTTTATTGTGCTGGTATCCAACAGAACGGATTTCTTTCCCAAGGCGGTCCGTAGTTACATTTTTGCCATGATCGTGGGCGTTTTCCTGGCGAAACTTACCATGGTATTTTTTGTGCTGATCGATGATATACGGCGTTTTTTTCAATGGATCGTTTTAAAAATAGTGTCCAGTTCCAAAGAGATCGATACTACCCAAACAGAAGGCATTTCCCGTTCGGTATTTTTAAGCTGGATGGGGCTTGCCGCCGGCACTACTTTGTTTGGCAGCCTGGTGAATGGTTTCCGCAATAAGTACAATTATCATGTGAACAGGGTGCAGCTTTCCTTTCCCAATTTACCGGCAGGCTTTAAAGGGATCAAGATCATCCAGATCAGTGATATTCATTCCGGTAGTTTTACTGATGCCAAAGCAGTGCATCATGGCGTGCAGGAAATAATGAATGAAAAAGCAGATCTTATTTTATTTACCGGCGACCTGGTGAATGATATGGCGGTGGAGATGACTGATTATCTTGACATCTTCAGCCAGTTGAAAGCACCGATGGGCGTTTTTTCTACGCTGGGCAACCATGATTATGGAGATTATGTGCATTGGCCGCAAAATGGATTAACGCAGGAACAGAACCTGGAGAACCTAAAGAAAGTGCATGCTGCAATGGGCTGGCGCCTGCTGATGAATGAACATGTGGCGCTTGAAAGAAACGGAGACCGTATTGCCCTGCTGGGTATTGAGAACTGGAGTAACAAGGCCCGCTTCCCCAAGCACGGCCGTATGGACCTGGCGCATAAAGGCACCGACGCCTATCCTTTTAAAATACTCATGAGTCACGACCCCAGCCATTGGGAAGCACAGGTGCAGCCCGATTACCCGGATGTAGATCTTATGCTCAGCGGCCACACACACGGTATGCAGTTTGGCATCGACATCCCGGGTTTTAAATGGAGTCCTGTGCAGTACATGTACAAGCAATGGGCCGGCCTTTACGAAACCGGCAAACAGAAACTCTACGTAAACCGTGGCTTTGGTTTTATTGGCTACCCGGGCAGGGTAGGGATATTGCCCGAAATAACGGTTTTTGAGTTGGTGTAAAATATATTAAGATCCCGGTAGTTTATAAATAGCCGGGTATTTTTATGACAATGTCATTCATCAAAACGATACTGCCCACTCTACAGTTTTATACAGCCTCTGCGGCAGTTATTTTATTGTTTGAAAAGATTGCACCATCAGGCCCCTGTAACCTAGGGCTCGGTGTGCCGGCATTTTTGTTTTTATACCCTTGGCTGCATGGGCCATTTTGAGAAACCTTCACCAGCTATTAGTGAAAAAGCAACGGGCACAAATGGGCATGGTTATCACTCATTTTATTGCGCTCCTGTTATTTTTACCGGTAATGAGAATGTGCCTGTAAAAAACAGCAATGCACACTAACGGAGTTTCTGTTATGCCCGAATTGATGCATGGCTTAGTATCTTCGGTGATATTTATATTTCAACCTTGGCTATCTGGTAAAACAAACAGGCATGCAACAAAAGATCATTGGCATTATGGGAGCAATGCCCGAAGAAACAGGTGCGGTGGTTTCATTGCTGCAGGATCGCAAAGAATTTGTGAAGGGAATGCGTACCTATCATACCGGAAATATCAATGGTATCAAAACGGTGCTGGTATTTTCCAGGTGGGGTAAAGTAGCGGCTGCGGCAACCGTATCTACCCTCATCCACCATTTCAATATCACGGAACTGATTTTTACCGGTGTTGCCGGTGCCGTAAACAATGCGTTGCATGTTGGTGACATCGTGATCGCAAAGAGGCTGGTACAACATGATATGGATGCCCGGCCATTGATGCCGCAGTTTGAAATTCCTTTATTGAAAAAAACATATTTTGAAACCGGGCAGGCGCAACTGCTGGTGGCAACAAAAGCGGTAGAAACACTGCTGCAAAGCAACCATCTTCACCAGCTTATTGCTGCTGATACATTAAAGGAGTTTGATATTGTAGACCCGGTTTTGCAGGTGGGAGATATTGCCAGCGGCGACCAGTTCTTTTCTTCGTCACATCAACGGGACGAATTGATTAAAAAATTACCTGCTGCATGCTGTGTTGAAATGGAAGGTGCTGCCGTAGCACAGGTCTGCTATGAAAATGGTATTCCTTTTACCATCATCCGCACTATTTCCGATGCTGCCGACCAGCACTCGCCGCTTGATTTTCCAGCCTTTATCAGCAAAGTTGCCGGCAAGTATTCCAGTGCGATCATCAGCAATATTTACCAGCAGCAAATTGCATTATAGAATAATTCCTATAGTATAATGGCAGCTCTTACTATTGCTGCCTGTATCAGCAGCCATTACTTTTATGGTCCAAACAATCACCATAAAATTGCATACAATGAACAATGATTTCTGCCAGCAGGAGCTGTTGATTATGACCAATACCAGTTTCTCTACCAGGGAATGGTGCAGTAAAAACGAAAGCGATGTAAGCCGCCTCTTTTCTCCGAAAGAACAATTCAAACAAGCCTGCTGGGACGGACTGGTTCCGCAAATGCTGCCCGAATGCTTCGACAACAGGAAGCGGCTTCAATTATGGGAAATGAACGAGGCCGACAGTTTTATAGATCTCGAATACGGCGAATTTCTTGGGAAAAAAGAAAAGCGCTATTCTGTAAATCCCTATGTTTTTTTATGTCTCCAGGATTACAATTGAAAACTGCCCCACATTATTTCTTTTTGATAAACTGTTGCACATCTTCGGGATTGTATAAGTGATTGGCTCCCCGGTAAGGTTGATAGGTTTCAATAAGTCCCAGCCTGATGTATTGTTTCAACGCCGCATCATTGATACCAAGCATTTGTTTAACATGCCTGTTTTTCAGCCAGTTTTTATAGTCTGCAGCGTTCAGCGGCATGGGTGCAGTGTTACGTTTTGGTTGAATAGATTTCATAAGAGGTTACTTTAATGCTGCCAAGTTACAGTAGCGGAATTTTCTGGCAATACCCCATTCGGGGGCATTTTAGCATTTAAAAACTTAGCAGGGTATTTGTATAGTTAATTGCTGATGCGGTAATGCATTATAAATATTTTTTAAACTAATCTACCGGAGATGAATCGTAAATTCCTTCTTTCTGTATTCATAAGTTTCATTCTTATACAATATTGCAATGGCCAGTTAACTACTGTTCCCCTTTGCCCTGCCTTTAACGTGGATGTACTGGAAGGCACAGTGAATGATAAACTCGGTTGTAATTCAACGGCCGGAGAGGTAAAGAAGTTTTTTCCCTGTTTTACAGATGCAGTGGAAGAAACGA
>APMI01006362.1_pt1 | contig 43075 bp, 43 predicted proteins | sample 667938 | NCBI WGS metagenome assembly APMI01 (sample SAMN01084076, study PRJNA167559) | wastewater metagenome | biome: Wastewater | place: Denmark: Ejby Moelle, Odense | collected 2011-11-28
CCAGCCGCGAGAGGCCGAGTGGTATGGAATGGTGTAGCTGCCCCCGCCACACCCAGCGCCCCCCCCCGCATGCACCCCACAACTGCGGATGATGCGTCCCCGCCGCCGCTGGTCCAGAATGCACTCACCGCCACACGGCCGTATCATTCCACCCCTCACACACACCACCCTTATGCTGGACATCGAATGCTGCCGCATCATCGCCATGCCGGCCAACGTGCAGGCCGGAGAGCACGGCCTCCCCGTGGGCATGGACGACTATGTCTCCAAGCCCCTGCAAGACGCCCTCTCCCAGGTGTGCGTGCAGGCCCAGGGCACGGCGGGCGGCAGCACGCTGGGCTGGTGTGCGGAGGAGACCGACTCTGTGAAGGAGGCCATCCAGCGGCTGGCGCAGGAGCTCAGCGCGGAGACAGCGGCCGAGTTCATCGAAAACTGGTTGAAAGACACCCCCGGGCGGCTGCTCGTGCTGGAGAGTCAGGCCGGGGCAGGGGACCAGGCCATGCTGCGCCACACCACCCGTGCCATGCGCGGCTGCAGCGCCCTCATTGGCCTCGCCACCATCCACGCCCTCTGCACCGAGCTGGAGGACAGCGCCGAAAAAGGCGGCCGCGAAACCCAGAGCACCCTCGTGGCCCAGCTCCGCCAGGCCTGCGAAGCCGCCACGCCTGAACTGCACAAACTCCTCGCCACCCACAAATAGCCCACCGTCCCGTAGCGCGGACCTCCGAGGCAGGGCTGGTTGTCCCCAACCAGCCGCGAGAGGCCCAGTGGTATCGCATGGTATGGCCGTGTCGAGAGAGCCCACCACCCAGCGAACGACGGCGCTTGGAGGACCAAGCGCCCTACCTTACGCCGGGCCTGCGCGGCTCCGAGGTAGGGCTGTCAGGAAAGGGGGGTGCGCTGGCTCAGCAGACCACGCTGGGAGGATGGGTTCCAGGGACGCGCACAGCGCATCCCTATCACCCAGAGCAGCGCGTGCCGCAGGGCTGGTAGGGAACCGCTGCGCCGGGTCCGAAGATTCGGGTCTGCAGCGTCGCGCGGGCTCAAAAAGGTGCGCCGTCTTTGAAATGACGAAAGGCGGAGCACGGGCCTCCATCCCCGCAGTCATCCTGCCAATCCCGGCATATAAAACCGCCTTGCCATGCATCGGCTTCACGCTGTTAATTAAACTTATGTCCGAGCCCGACTGCAGCCCCGCCGCCGCGACCGAATTAAAACCCCTCCGTGTCGCCGTCGTGGAAGACGACGCCACCCTGCGGCTCTTCATGCAAAGGCTCATTCAGAAAGAAGGGCTCGCCTTTGAGTTTGCCGGCGCGTGGGAGACTGCCGAGGAGGCTGTGAAGCCCCTCGTGGAAAGCCGCCCCCACGTCGTCATCGTCGATCTCGAGCTGCCCCGCACCTCCGGCATCGAGTTCATCCGCCAGCTCTCCCCGCGCATGATCGAGACCGCCTTCGTCGTCCTCACCATTCACGGCGACCCGGACAAAGTCTTCGAAGCCCTGCGCGCCGGCGCCTGCGGCTACCTGCTCAAATCCGCCCGCCCCGCCGAGATCGCCGCCGGCATCCGCCAGGCCAGCGAGGGCGGCTCGCCCCTCAGCCAGGACATCGCCCGCCTCCTCATCCAGTCCTTTCAGAAGCCCGCCGCCGCGCCCAGGAAAAAAGACATCCCTAATCTCACCCCGCGCGAGGGGCAGATCCTCGAGCGCCTCGCCCAGGGCATGGTCCCCAAGGAGCTCGCCCACGAACTCGGCATCAGCTACGAAACCGTGCGCGAGTACATCAAATCCGTTTACGCCAAGCTCCACGTCCGCTCCCGCACCGAGGCCGTCATCAAATACCTCGAGCACCAGGGCTAGGCCGCCTTTAAAGAAGCGCCCAGCCCCGCACCTCCGCGCAGCTCTTTGCTGGGAGCGCCGCTGTCCCCATCGGCTCTGGCGCACGTCCCTGCCACCACAGGCACTTCTCCCGCCACGCCATCCGGGCCTCGGATTTCACATTCTCGCCAGCCGCTCCCCGAAACCGCGCTGCACGGCAGTGTGGATCTCTTCAGGAAAACCGGAGGGCAGCTGCTTTTCCACGGCCGTCAGCGCCGCCTCCGCATGCTCTGCCACATCCGCCAGCACCTCCTCCGCCAGAGCCACTGGCAGGCCGGCCCTCACCGTGGTCTGGATGAAATGCCGCCCGCGAATTTCATCCAGCCGGTAGTGACGGCTGTCTCCGGCAGACATCGCCAGCTTCGCGTCTTTTTTATGGAGCTGTCGTGCGGCCAGGCTGGGCTGCACCGTGAGCACGTCATAAACCGGCGTCATCTTGAAGCGGCCGCCCGGGCCGAGAAAGAGGCTGAAGTTTTTGGCGTGCCCGTCCGTCGCGCCCAGCAGCCAGAACAAAACCTGCGCTTTGAGAAACCGCTTCTGATCCTCGGCGGGACTGTCGCTGCCCTTGAGAAGGGTCAGGATCTCCACCATGCCCGGACCTCCTTCGCTTTGATATTTGAGGCTCGGTGGTTTGGAAAGAGCCTGGCAGCAGTCCTCCTGCGGGATGCGCAGCAGCCGCCCATCAGGCATCCGCCTGCGGTCAAACCGTTCGATCACCAGGGCCTGCGTCTTCCCAAACCGCCGCATCTCCGCCGCGCATACGGGCAGGCCAAAGGCGGCCATGAGCCTCAGGCAGTAAAACTCATTCTCCACGCTGTGTGTCAGGTCCAGTCCTTTGGGGAGTCTGCCCAGCGGCTTTTTGAGGAGGTGGGTCGTCGGGGTCGTACCATGCGGCTTCCACCATTTCCCAGCGTGAAAAAGCAGCGCCGTCTTCTCCTGCGCACCCGCCACGGAAATGCGGAAGTCCGTGTCTTGATCCATCCCCAGGGGCGACTGCGGCAGATTGTTGAGGATCTTTTCGATGTCCCGCCCGCCGACGGGCTCTCCTTCGATCTTTGTGGTATCTCCTGCCACATCCTCTCCTTCCGGCATGAACTGCAGCGCCCCCACGCAGTCGCGCCCGATGCGGGACAGCAGACTGTAGGAGTCCAGGCCATCCGCCCCCACCTTTTCCGCCACGCGCCGCCGCAGGTCTGCCGAATCTGGCAGCAGGTTTTCAAAAAATGCGGAGACGATGGCGCCGTGGTACGCATCCTCGCGCAGCGGCATGGAGAGAGACACCGGGATCGAGGGTCCGCCTGCCAGCCAGCCCTCATCGTAGCGGAATGAGACCCCGCCTCCGGGCTCCTTGGACAGAAGTCCGACGAGGCGGTTGTTGAGCAGGACACGCAGCGGCGTGTGTTGGCGTTTGCGAGGCATCAGAAGTCCTTGAGCATGTCCCGGCTCCAGTCTTTCGAGCGGGGCGCCACCTGAAATTCCAGATCCAGCGCGGATAGCACCGCCAGCAGCGTCTCGATCCTAGCCGCAGGGTTGCCGGTCTCGATCAAGGAAATGGTTTCCTGCCGCAGCCCCGTTTTGGCCCCGAGCTGCTGCTGACTGAGCGCAGACTGCTTGCGCGCACGCCGGATGAGCGCGCCAATCTGTTTCGGGTCACGTGCCGGGTCGCTCATGATTCGCAACGATGAGCTGCAAGCGATGATGTGTCAATATCGGAATTGGCTAATAAATTCAATTTATGCGTTCAATGGCATAAAGTGTATTTATCGGATATGGCGCATAGACTCATGTGTGCCGGTGGGGCTGAAATGGCAGGCCATCATGCTTCACGTCAGCGTCCCTGTCCCGGTGGGGGTGCTCCTGTTGAAGCGGAGCTGATGGCGGCGGGAGCGTCCCTGTCCCGCACCTCCGGGGCATCACGTCAGAGCACACACACGCGCAGCGGGCTCATTTTCGACTACGCGTGGCCTTGCTTCATCAGCTCGTCCACCAGGCGCTGGCTGGCACGGGTGTCGGGGTGCTCCCGGCCCAGCGTCTTCAGCCGTCCTGCCAGGGCGCGCTGTGCGTAGGGCAGGGCGGCCTGGGCTTTGTGCTGCTGCTGCAGGCACAGCGCCAGAGAGTGGCAGGCGTCCAGCGTGTCCGGGGCTGCGGGGCCCTGGGTGCGCTCCAGCCCGGCCAGCACATGGCGGTATTCCTTTTCCGCCTCGGCCGGGCGGGCCAGGTCTTCAAGGATGAGGGCATGGCAGGTGCGCAGCTTCAGCGTTTTTTCATCATCCGCGCCAAACAGCCTCTCCACATCAGGCAGCAGCTGGCGCAGCTCCTCGTCGGCCACGGCCAGTTTCTTTCGCTCGTAGTCGATGCACGCGAGCACGCAGCGCATCGCCACCGTCAGCTTGCTGCGGGGGCCGGTCTGCAGCTCCAGGTGCGGCAGCAGATAGCGGACCTCCTTTTCGGCTTCAGCCCACTGCTCAGTCTCGAACAGCGCGGAGGCATAGCTGCAGTGGTCGGCCAGGACATAGGCGTCCGAGATGCCCAGAATCTGCGTTTCCAGGGGGATCAGGCTGCGAAACTCCGCAGCGGCCTGCTTGTTTTTGTTTTGCTGGATCAAGGCCTGGCCCAGCGTGGAGCGGCAGCGCAGGGTGATCTCATGCCGCGCGCCCAGGCGGCGGGTCATCACCGGCAGCAGATGGCGCAGCAGCGGCTCTGCCTCGGCATTTTTTCCTTCATCCTGCAGGATCCTGGCCAGCATCGTCTGGGCGCGCAGGGTCTCCTCAGCCTCGGTGCCATGCGCCTTTGTGCGTGCCGCCACCAGCGCCCGCGCCGGCCCTTCCGCCTGCGCATACTTTCCTGCCTGATGGAGGGCTAAGATACGGTTAAAGGCCTTGGCACCGGAGTCTGCCCCGCCAGCCTCCTCCGTCGTGCGGACAGCGCAGGAGCATGGAAAGGAAAGCAGCAGAAAGAGTACGGCGGGCGGCGGCTTCATGGCAGGCACAGGTTAGATGAGCTGATTAAAAGAAAGGCATGAGTGCCTGGCAAGCCGCATTTCATCAGCTCCGCGCCTGCACTGGCTGAAGGCGGGGCCTGGGCTGGCTCCTTGCGGAGCCTGGTGTTCAGGGGCTGGCATAGCCGGGCTTGTTCAGCTTTTGGTTCTTCAAAAATTCAGCATAGGTCTTTTGGGCCATCTGCTCGTGCCGTTCAGCAGCCATCTGTTCCGGGCTTTTGCGTTCGGCGGCACCTTGTCCGTCCGACGTTTGGTCTCTCAGAGAGCGGTCCACAAACTGGCCGTGCTGTGCGCTGATAAACTGATCTCTCAGCTCCTTTTCATTCTCACCCGTGGACGGCTCGCCCGCCCCCATGTGCCAGCCAAAGAGCACACTGCTGGCAGGTTTTTCACCTCTGGCCTTCTCAGTATCTGTGCCGAAGAATGGACGGCCGTGCATCACTGCGCTGACTACGCTCTTGCCTGCATCAAGAACCGCTTTGCCGGCGCTTTGGATCTTATTGGGCTTCTGCGGCGCATCCTCACAGGCCCGCTGGTGCTGGCGGAAGGTCTGCTGCCCGGCGCGTGTGCCCCAGGGGGTGCGTGGTGTGAAGAAGAGGTGGCCGGGCTTTTGGGTGTTTGGGTTCATACCAGAACTCCTTGGGACGCCTTTTAAGGCTGAAAGCAGATTTGGAAATGAATGGGATCTTGAACATGGCAGACTGCCGGCAATGAGCGCCCATCATTCACCATGCCCCGGCATGGACGTGCGGCCCACCACCCCAAGCCCCCGCCTCCATGCTGGCAGCGCCGCTGTCCTCATCGGCTCCGGCGCACATCCCTGCCACTGTCTCTCATCACGCCGCCGCCCGCAGGCATCCAGCATGTTCTCGACTGACATTCGGCGGCGTCATGTCGAAGGTTAAAATTGCAAATCACCTTGCAGGTATCTACTTAAGTGTATTATCGCGGGTGCTCATGAAACATCTGCGTCACCCCCTCCTGCTGGTCCTATTTGCCTCCACCTGCGCCCTCGCAGACAGCCCCGAGGCCATCCTCAAAGACTACCGCAAGCAGGCCACCCAGGCGGTGGAGCGACCCAATCAGTCCCTCGAAAGGAGTGTCAGCCCGCTCATCGCCCGGCTCTCGCAGCAGGGGAAAGAGGCTGAAGCCGAGCTGCTCACCGACCAGTACATGGACAAGATGGCGGGAGATCCCGTGGACGCACCTCTGGCCGAAGCCGTGCAGATCTTCACCAGCTATGACGAAGCCCGCAGCCTCGCCCTGGCCCCCATCAAAAAATCCACCATCACACGCATCGAAAGTCAGCAGAAAGCAGCCGGGGGTGGCAAGGCAGGCGAAATGGACGAACTGGCCAAAGTGCGAGAGGAGGTCGAGGCGGGGAAGATCTCCAAACCCCTCAATTTCCCTTCGACATGGAACTGTATCAATAGGATAGACGGCACGGTCTTGGCAGTGGTGACCTTTTTACCGGATGGCCGGTGGAGATACACAGCCGAGGCGGAGCGCCAGGAGTCCACTGCTGGCAAATGGACGAGGGCCGGGAAAGGCCGTCTCACCCTGAAGCGGAGAGGAGCCCCCGACTGGATCCTGTCGTTTGGCAAAAACACCGGCGTTCTTCGTCGGCCCGATAAAGGAGTCCAGTTCCTGGAATCGTCGGCAAATCCGTGACGGGGACGAGGAAGAAAACTGCGGATGCCAATGGCATCACCGTGAGCATGACCAATGCCCCCGTGTGCATGAGCAGACGGAGATCCATTTTGTGAACTCCACCGAGGCCACAATGTAGAGAGGCTCAGGCATGCAGCACCTCAGGGCTGGCTGGAGGCTGGAGGAGATGGGGGCTGGAGTGCGCTGCAGGCGGCTCCGGCCCCGAGGTGCGTCATATGGGAGGTAAAGAAATTTTGTATTTCAAAGTTCGTTTTTTAATGGCAAACCGTGTGCAACTCAGATGCCGAATCACCTTGCAGGCATCTTCTTACGTGTATCATCGCCCGTGCCCATGAAACATCTGCTTCTCCCCCTCCTGCTGGCCCTTTTTGCCACCACCTGCGCTCTGGCAGACAGCCCCGAGGCCATCCTCAAAGACTACCAGAAGCAGTCCGCCGCCGCGCTGACAAAGCTGAACGGCACCCTGGAGCAGTCCGCCACACCGCTGATCGCCACGCTCATCAAGGCCGGAGACACCGCCGGGGCGGAGGAGCTCACCGCACAGCTCAAGGCCAAGCTGGCAGGCGAGCCCGTGCCCACGCCGCAGGCCAGCGCGGTGCTCCTCTTTGCGCAGTATGACCAGGCGCGTGCCAAGGCGCTGGAGCCCGCGCAAAAGGCGGCGGTGGCACGCATCGACACCCTGCTCTCCGGCAAGGAGGGCAAGAACCTGGAGATGGTGACCGCCCTGGGCAAGGCGCGGGTGGTGATCGAGGGTGGGAAGGCTGGTGCTGCGGCTGCCCCTCCGGACTTTCCCACGTCCTGGAATTACTACACCGGAGCTGACAAGTCACGGCTGGTCGGGGAACTCCTGCTGAGTGCGGACGGAACGCTTTCCCTCAATACTCTGCGTGCCGATGGGACGCCTTTCATGACGGGCAATCCCCCAAGGCCTGCAGGCGATTCCGGGCGATGGGAAAGGCTGAAGAAGGACGTCGTGAAAATCTATATAACCACTCCGGGCAAGGAGGAGGAATTCGAGATGATCATCAGCGGCAAAAACGCCGTTTTGAAGCGCGCCGTGGGAGATCGCTTTCTGACCGCCAAGTGATGAGAGCGCCTCTCATTCTGTCCCCGCTGCCACCCTCCATTCCAAATCACTCTGCAGCCATCCACCGTTCATTCTCCCCGTGCCCATGAAACACCCGCTCCTCACCCTCCTGCTCGTCACCCTCACCTCCGCCACCGCCCTCGCCGACAGCCCCGAGGCCATCCTCAAAGACTACCGCAAGCAGGCCGCCCAAGCCGTGGAGCGACTGAACCAGTCGCTGGAAAAAGCCACCACGCCGCTGATCACCAAGCTGGTGCAGCAGGGAGACACTGCTGGTGCCGAGCTCCTCACGAGCCAGCTCAAGGACAAACTCGCTGGCGAGCCTGTCTCCGCACCACAAGGCAGCGCCGCACAGCTCTTCTCTCTCTATGATGATGCCCGAGCCAAGGCCCTTGCTCCCGTGCAGAAATCCAGCATTGCTCGTATTGACAGCCTGCTCAAGACAGCAGGCGGAGCCAAGCTGGAAACGGTCTCAGAACTGGGAAAAGTGCGGGAGGAGATCGAGGCCGGAAGGGTGACGGACCCCAAGGCTATCCCTGTGGAGTGGACTTATCGTTCGACACCGACTGGCCCTGCCATTGCCAGTGTCTTTTTTGAGCCTGATGGCACGGCAAGGACGGAAGGTGGAGGTGAAAGTAAAAAAGGCACCTGGAAGATGAAGAAGAAAGGCGTGCTGATCGCCACCTGGCCCAGCTATACGTGGACGGTGACTTTCAAGGACGGCTATGCCGAACTTGAGAGTCCGCCGACGGCGCTGCGCTATCTCGTGCCTGTGAAAAAGTAGCAGACTGGAGCATCGATGCTGAGGCTATGCTGCCCGTCACGGCTGTTTCTTTCAGGCGGAGTTTTTTATGTGAGGCGTGAGGGTTTGGGGCAAATCACCTTGCAGGCATCTCCTTACGTGTATCATCGCCCGTGCTCATGAAACACCCGCTCCTCTTCCTCCTGCTGGTCGCCTTTGCCTCCGTCACCGCCCTCGCAGACAGCCCCGAGGCCATCCGCGCAGACTACCAGAAGCAGTCTGCCGCCGCGCTGGTGAAGCTGAACGGCATGCTGGAGACTGCGACGACGCCGCTCATCGCCAAGCTGGTGGCCGGCGGGGACACGGCGAGTGCTGAAATGCTGACCACACAGCTCAGGTCAAAGCTGGCCGGGGAGCCGGTGCCGGTGCCGCAGGCCAGCGCCACGCTGCTCTTTGCGCAGTATGATCAGGCGCGCGCCAAGGCGCTGGAGCCCGTGCAGAAGGCCGCCATCTCCCGTATTGAAGCCATGCTCAAGCCCGGTGCCAGCAGCCCCAAGCTGGTGGTGGTGACGGAGCTGGGAAAAGTGCGGGCGGAGATCGAGGCAGGGAAACCTGCGGCTGGCGCAGACAGCGCCGTGGCGCAGGGGAAGGGCGAGGGAGGGGCGGCGAAGAGCGCCAGCCCATCGTCCTATCTCGAAATGCAGAAAATACCCAGGGTGTGGGGATACTACCTGTCGAACAAATACGATGTGCGGCATGGAACGCTGCGGCTGAATGACGATGGATCGCTGGTCATCGAAGCTGGCAACCCAGTGACTGGAACCTGGGCTAAAACCGCCAATCTCAACGTCCTCTCTGTGTACCTGAAAAATGCCACGCTTGTGGAGGAGAACTCTGAGATCATCCTCGTGAATGGTGCGGAGGCCACCATGAAAAGATTGTCCGGCATGAAATACCTCAAGGCAGACTAGAGCTCTGCGCGGCTGGAGGCTTCTGTGCAAAGGGGCGGCTGGTTGGGCGTCAGGCCGCGACTGGATCGTTGGTTGCCGGGCTGTCTTAAGTTTCAAATCACCTTGCAGGCATCTCCTTACGGGTATCTACGTATCAGCTCACTCTCGTGCTCATGAAACATCTGCTTCTCTCCCTCCTGCTGGTCGCCTTTGCCTCCACCTGCGCCCTCGCAGACAGCCCCGAGGCCATCCTCAAAGACTACCAGAAGCAGTCCGCCGCTGCGCTGGTGAAGCTCAACGGCACCCTGGAGCAGTCCGCCACACCGCTGATCGCCACGCTCATCAAGGCCGGAGACACCGCCGGGGCGGAGGAGCTCACCGCACAGCTCAAGGCCAAGCTGGCAGGCGAGCCCGTGCCCACGCCGCAGGCCAGCGCGGTGCTGCTCTTTGCGCAGTATGACCAGGCGCGTGCCAAGGCGCTGGAGCCCGCGCAAAAGGCCGCAGTGGCACGCATCGACACCCTTCTCTCCGGCAAGGAAGGCAAGAATCTGCAGGTGGTGACGGAACTGGGCAAGGCGCGTGCGCAGATCACGGCGGGGCAGGGGGGAGCCTCTGCCACACAGCCTCCCATCCTGGAGCACTGGACCTACCATGCCACGGAAAAGCCGGACGGCTCAGTCGGCCCCGCCCATGGAGAGCTGCGCTTTCATGGGGACGGCACCGTCATCATCAGTGACTTCACCAATCCTAAAATACCGCACACCGCCGACTGGAAGGCCAACGCCAGGGGGGACAAGGTAACCCTGACCGTGCCCGGCTACGGCGAGTGGAAAATGGAGATCAAAGGCACCAAAGGAACCCTCGACAGGCCCGAGACCGCCTCCCCGGACAAAGTGTGGGGGCTGCGCTACCTCAGGGCACAGCCCGTCGTTCTGCCGGATGGCGCGCAACTGCCTGCGCCTGTTGGCTCGGCTGCTGCCGCCCCCAGCTTCCCCATGCGCTGGAGCTACCACCTCAAGCCCGACAGGCTGGCGGACAATGGCTTCATCGAGATGAAGCCAGACGGCACGCTCGTCATGGGCAACGTCAATGAATCCACACCCGGCACCTGGTCTGCCACCAGCAAAACGAATGTGCTCGACGTGGTTTTCGAAACCACCAAGGGCAGGGAAAATTGCCAGATGCGGATCAATGGCAACGAGGCCGAGCTCGTGCGCCCCATCGGCACCCGCTACCTCAAAGCCCGCTAAGCCGTCAGGTCTGGAAGAGCATGGCGGGTGCAGACGCCCGGCATTGTGAAAATCATTTCACCTTGCAGGCATCTTCTTACGTGTATCATCGCGCGTGCTCATGAAACATCTGCTTCTCACTCTCCTGCTGGTCGTCTTTGCCTCCACCTGCGCCCTCGCAGACAGCCCGGCCAAGATCACTGAAGACTACCGCAAGGCCGCAGCGGCGGCGCTGGTCAGGGTGAACGACACACTGGAAAAAGCCACCGTGCCCCTCATCGCCGCGCTCGTGAAGTCCGGCGACACCGCAGGTGCCGATGAGCTGCGCGATCAGCTCAAGGCCAAGATCGCCGGAGAATCCGTGGCCAAGCCCCAGGCCAGCGCCGCCGCGCTGTTCAAAAGCTACGACGGCGCCCGCGCCAAAGTCCTGGAGCCCGCGCAAAAATCCGCCGTGGCCCGCATCGACTCCATGCTCTCCAGCAGCGAAGGCAAAAAGCTCGAGGTGGTCACAGAGCTGAGCAAAGTGCGGGAGGAGATCGCGGCCGGGAAGCTGAGCCAGGCAGTGACCTTCTCAAAAGCTGACCTTCGCAGCTTTCTTAAACAGAACAAACTGGCGAAAATATGGGGGTATTATTATGATCCGGCTTTCACCAAAAAGTACGGCATGCTGTTCCTCAATGAAGATGGTACACTCGTGCTTAATTCCGGAGGTTCCTTCAAGGGAACGTGGGTTCCGACCAGTGATCCAACAGTCGTGGCTGTAGAAATCAGCGATGGCGACAAACCCGTGGAAAAGACCGAGATCAGAATCAAGGGCCAAGAAGTCACCATCATGCGTCCCACAGGTGTGAGGTATCTCAGGCCCGAGGAATGAGGCATGCACAGGCCGTGCAGGGGAGGGCGATCCCAAGGGGGAAGCCCGCATCCAGTGCGTGCCTCCCGGCGGTGCACAGAGCGGGCTCAAGCATCGGTCAGCTTTCAATAGAGTGAAGTGCACGACTCGCTGCCCAGCAGCTCCGTCGCCTGTCCCCACGCCCTGCCGCCAGCCCCAGCCATACCCGCAGACATCCACCCATGTCTTTCAGCCAAATTTTTCTCATATGTACAGGTGAACATCATCAATTTCGATTCAGCTTGCAGGTCTGCGCCTAAGGCTATCTTCCCATCGCCCCAACCACGCGCCATGAAACACCCGCTCCTCATCCTCCTGCTCGTCACCCTCACCTCCACCTGCGCCCTCGCAGACAGCCCCGAGGCCATCCTCAAAGACTACCGCAAGCAGGCCGCCCAGGCGGTGGAGCGCCTCAACCAGTCATTGGAGAAAGCTGCGACGCCGATCATCACCAAGCTTGTGAAGGATGGAGACACCGCCGGTGCGGAGCTGCTGACCAGCCAGCTCAAAGCCAAGCTCGCCGGAGAGTCCGTGCCATCACCACAGGCCAGTGCGACTCAGCTCTTCTCCCTCTATGATGATGCCCGTGCCAAGGCCCTTGCGCCTGTACAGAAATCGAGCATCGCCCGCATTGATAGCCTGCTCAAGACTGCGGGTGGAGCTAAGCTGGAAATGGTGGCTGAGTTGGGGAAGGTGCGGGCGGAGGTTGAGACTGGAATGGTGTCAACTGTGCCATTAGACTTTGCAAAAAAGCTCTACAAAACAAAATGGACTTGGGGTTATGACATTAACAGTGGCAACAGCACGCTCACTTTCGGAGCTGGCAAGACTCTGCAGATCAACACAGATGCTACTCATAAGTGGGTGGAAGTAGGACCATTGAAAATCAAATGGGATGATGAAAGCATCATGACCTTTGATGCAGACTTTAAGACATTTCAGGTTGATATGGCCAAGGGGGGCGTTCGCCGGGGAAAGTTGATTGATTCAGGAAGGAACTAGAACAATTACGGCAGCCGGTTGGGTGGACGAAGATGCTCTGGCCGGTCATGAACCACCGGCTGGGCAAATAAGCTCGCCCCCTGTCCAAGAGAAAGGCATGCGAGAACTCCCTCTCCGCCGTCAGCCTTCTTTAGCATCTCGTCATGATGAGGCGCATGCACATCGATCAAAAGTTTTGCCAGCCGGCGGGTCCTTGCTGTGTAAGGCCAGCCAAGGCACATTACATCGCCTTCGACATGAGCTAGGTCAGTGACCTTGTGCAGCGTCAGATTCGTCGCTTTGGATTGGTAGCTGTTCCAGAAGTCGCTTTCGTGCAGACGTGCGAAGGTCCAGTTCACAAATGCTAGATGGGGTCTCGCTTTTAGAATCTTAAACGCATCGTTAAAGAAGGTTGCGTGCCCGCTCGGTAGCCACAAGGCTGGTGGCATTCCATTACATATCTGAAAGTCCTCGCTGATTTGCGCCATTATTTCATGCCCATTTTCCAGCGCGTGCGTTATTTGCCCACGCTTAGCCGCGCTTGCCCCTTGGTTTTTGTTGATCACATGCTCTAAATTCAGAGCGCTCGCCAGGTTGGCATAAAGAGCCAGATGTGGCTCTGTGCTCTGGTTAAACAAATAAACTTGCCATTTCTCCCGATCCACTCGCTGCAACAGCCCGCTGGCGAGTAGCCTTTCAAGCATCGCCACATGATTGTAACAGGTGATATACAGGGCGTGTTTCATCTCAGTCTTCATGCTAGTTGATAGTTTCTCGCCCAGGCCCAGCGCATGGCGTCGTCCTGGTATGTGATGGCAGGGTAGGTCAGAGCTTTGCTCATGTAAGTCAGGTGTGTCAGCTTGTCCTCATGCCCTGGCTTCTTCGCTCTCACTGGCACGCCCGCCGCATGCAGTCCGATGACCTCGGCGGGGATGAACGGGAAGCAGCCGCCGCTGATCATGTGCCGGTAAAAGTTGAACACGAACGGCAGCAGGGTCATGGGGGTGCCGAGTGTCTGGCACGCCATGTTCAGGTAGTACTGGTCGCCGAAGTCATCGGGCTTTCTGGCGGTGCCGTTCATGACTCTCTTGCGCAGCGCGCGTGCCTCCTGAAACACCGCCCTGTGCTCTGGGCGTCGGGTGTCGCAGCAGAAAAAGCCGCTGTTCCAGTATTTCGCCCTGTCCATGCCTTCGCGCTTGCAGTCAGAGAAGGGAAAGGCGTAGGGCGCAAAGACGCCGGGATCATTGACGGCCAGCCATGAGGAGCCGTCCCATGAGTCAAGGGGCAGCTTGCGCAGCAGCCAGTAGTCGGAGTCGAAGAACAGAAATTTCTTTCTGTCCATGATCATGTCGAGGTTCAGCTTTGTCTCAAAGCCCTCTTCATCGCTGCATTCGATCACCCTGACATTGAGCCCGCTGAATTTCTTCATGCGGCGCACGGCCTCCGCTCCCACAGACTGGTAGGAGGGACTGATGATGGTGACTGCTGTAGTGCGGTCGCTACCCGGGCTGGAATGGCTCAGGCATGGAGGCTGTTTTGAGTCATGCGGTTTGGACTTGGTGCTCTTGCCGGGGTTTCGTTTGCTAGGTTTCATGGGTTGGGTCTTGTCTGTTTCATCAAAGGTAAGTAAATCCGCCTCCATCTCCTCCGCTGCCGCTGCCGCTGCCTCCGCTGCCGGAGCCATCACCTCCGTCATCGATGATGATGCCGCCGCCGCCGATGCCTCCGCCGCCGCTGGATCCACCGCCTCCGTACTGGGAGCGCCGATGTCCACATCGGCTCCGGCAAGTGTCCCCACGCCCACATCCCCAAACAGTACTCACACCCACCAAGACGCCCTCTCTGCTGCGGAGCTTCCCGGAGCCGGTTAAAAATGGTGCTCCCAGTACAGGCTGACGCCGCGCATGCAGCTTGCTCACACATTGTTTGATGCACGGCATTAACCGAGCGCCATTCAAGCCTGTCATAAAGTGAGAAATGCCAGGAACAATGCACGCATTCACAGAAACAAATTGTGCCGCCTTCGTGGTGATGGTATGTTATACCAGCCATGAATTCAGAAGCCATTACCGAACATCTGATTGGGGCGGTTCAAAGCAGCGTCATGTCTGAAACACCGTTTTGTCATCGGATGTTGCATTGTCTGTTTACAGATGAGATTTATGAAAAAATGCAGATGCTCCTGCCGCCAGATGCTGCCTATCATGAACTCCGGCATCCAGACGCCATCCAACCTGATGGAAGTTGCGCACGACTGGAGTTTTGCTTCAGCCAACGCGAACTGGATCAGTTGAATCGCGAACAAAAAGGGTTTTGGGAGACAGTGGGCAAGGCGCTGCGCTCGCCCAGACTGGCTCAGGCGTTTCGTGAAGCCTTGCGTCCGGGGTTGGAGCGGAGATTCAAGGAGCGGTGGCGTGAGGTTGAGGTCGAGCCCATGCCACGGCTCGTTCGTGATCTGTGCGGGTACAAAATCCGCATTCACCCGGATATCTCACAAAAGGCCATAACCGTTCAGTTTTATCTGCCGCCGGATGATTCACAGCGGCATTTAGGCACTTCCTTTTACAGCCGCGAAACTGGAAAAGGATTCACCAAAGTCAAGCAGATGAGCTTTCTGCCCAACACTGGATATGCCTTTGCGGTAGGGGACAATTCCTGGCACGGTGTGGATCAGGTGTCCGGTGGAGACGGCATTCGCAATTCGCTGATGATTATTTATTACCTGAAGCAATAATGCTTCCTCTCTCATGCAGTCTGGTGCACCAGATTCAGGCTGTCACCACAACTGGCTCATTCTCCCGCTCTTTCTCCTTCCATTCGGCAGTGTCAGCACCATCTGACTCTGATTCCGCGCCATACGCATTCTTCGGGAATCTGGCTATATGTGGAACCGCAGTCTTCATGCGGCATCAGCTACGAAACCATGCGCGAGTACATCAAACCCTCCTACGCCAAGCTCGGCTCCGCTCCCGCACAGAGGCCGTCATCAAATACCTCGAGCACCAGGGCTAGGCCGCCTTTTCAATCGCGCAGCTCTTTACTGGAAACGCCGATGTCCCCATCGGGTCAGGCGCGCGTCCTCACGCCGCACATCAGCAGACAGTGCGCTCACCCACCAAGGCGCACCCTCTCCGCTGCGGCTTCCCGGTGCTGGCTAAAAACCGGCGCTCCCAGTGCAGAACTAGAACCTCCTCGCCGCCACCCGCAGACATCCCCCCATGTCTTTCAGCCTATTTTTTCTCATATGCACAGGCGAACATCTTAAATTTCAATTCAACTTGCAGGTCTGCGCCTAAGGCTATCTTCCTGCCGCTCCAACCACGCGCCATGAAACACCCGCTCCTCATCCTCCTGCTCGTCACCCTCACCTCCACCACCGCCCTCGCCGACAGCCCCGAGGCCATCCTCAAAGACTACCGCAAGCAGGCCGCCCAAGCCGTCGAGCGCCTTAACAAGTCCCTGGAGAAGACCGCGACTCCGATGATCACCAAGCTCGTCGCCAGCGGGGACACCGCCGGGGCGGAGCTCCTTACGAGCCAGATGAAAGCCAAAATCGCTGGCGAGCCTGTGGCAGCACCTCAAGCCAGCGCAGTGCAGCTTTTCGCTTTGTATGACGACGCCCGCGCCAAAGCCCTCGCACCGGTGCAGAAGTCCAGCATCGCCCGTATCGACAGCCTGCTCAAGACTGCCGGCGGAGCCAAGCTGGAAACCGTGACGGAGCTGGGGAAGGTGAGAGAAGAGATTGAGGCCGGGAAGGTGTCTTCGGTAGATTTTAAAATGCCGTTGGTTTGGGATTATTCGCCCAACCAAGAGATGAATGACATCAATGGAGAACTGGTGCTCAACCTCGACGGCACACTTGTTCTGAAAGCTCGTGCCGGTGTCAATGCAAGCACGCAGGGCAAATGGGAAGCCACGAGCAAGCCAAACGTTCTCAAGGTGTATCTGGACGCCGAAGAATGTGAAATGCGAATCAAGGGTAAAAATGCAGAGTTGCAGCGCAAAGTCGGTGTTCGATACCTGCGCGCCAAATAGTCTGATTTGCTTCTAGATACTGCATTGAATCATATAGATCCGTGTTTATTGATGATGCTTCGGCTCTATGCCTTAATGCATTGTATCAATGCATCAGGCTACTGCAGCAAAGGATGAGTCGTGCTTGACTGGCTGGTGAAAGAAGAAAGCAGGAATGTGACGAGTACTGTCTTAAGGCTTTCAAGCCCAAATGGGCACATCACGTTTGGAGGTATGTTTCAGGCACTTCACCCACGGCTCATTTGTTGTGCTGACTGTGTAGGTTTCAACCTTGTAGGGCAGCATGTTCATGTGGTCTGCAATGCACATTAAGGCGTGAATGGCCACCATGTCGCCACGGCCATCAAGAAATCGTGTGGGAAATTTTTGCCAGTCAATATTCGCCATGACTTTTTGCCATCCATTTATCGCTTCCTGAATCATCTTTTTGGCGGCTGTTTTATTGCCATCCAAATAGGCCTTGTAAGCCAGTACGGCAGTTATTCGAAGCATGGACAGCACGTTAGGTGGGTGCTTTTTCCAGTTCTTTTGCACAATTATAGCGGCATCCATGGCTCGTTCGGGCTGATCCCATAGAGTCCACAGGTAAAACTCCGCAGCCGCCTGGGCCGTGATCCAACGAGGTGCGTCGGGATGTGTCGGCGGAATGCGACCCTCCTGCCATACACGCCTCTGGTATTCCTCAGGAGTTATGTGCCCCTCAGCGGCACGATAGGTTAGCCAGCACCAAGCGTGGCTGCGATATTCAATGGGTGTCCCTTTGTCCTCATCAAATAAACTCCAGGCTGTTCTCCATTTATCATCCATGCTGGCAGCGACTCCCGGCATGAGTATGCAGGACTTTTCGAAATAGGTTTTCATTTTTTGGGCGCTTTTAATGGGTGGCTTAATGCATTGGAGTGTCTGCGTCTGCTGCATGGTGACCAAGCAATGCTGCTGGTTTTATGAGCCACCACGAATCGAATGGCTTCTCTTGAATGGTGTTGACGGTCAGTTGATGAATCAGTGCGAAATCATTGACTGCCTTGATGGTCAGCGGCCATGCTTTGTCATAATCGTGCCCAGCAAAGATGCCGCCTGATTTCAGCTTGGGCCACCATTGCATCAGCGTGGCACCAGAGTCCTGCCCGGTATGTGCGTAGCCATCAATGTAGATCAAATCGAACTGGATGCCTTCAAGGCATGTGCTCTTGGCCGCATCCTCGAACGTTTGGCGTATTACTATTGCCCTCGAGTCTGTGAGCTTGGCTCGGGCTGTTGATTCCTCGCTTTCTGGGTGTCTTTCGTCGTTCCATTTGTCGATGGCGTAGAGCTTTCCAATATGTGAGTGCTGGTTCAGTAGTGCGGAGGAAAAATCGCCGCGGGCAACACCTAGTTCTGCCACGAATCCACCGCTGGGGACAAGGCGGCCAATGTCGATTCGGCACGTTGGCATTATCTTCTGATCCATATGTGGAGATGTGATGAATCGTTGATAATCCGCACTACTGTAGGCGCGGATCATGTCGTTCTGGCCGTTGGATCCTCATCCAGCAGAGTCCATGCAGCACGCCATTTGTCGGGCATGTTGTCAGTGTTTCCGGGGGTCAGCAGTGCTGCGAGTTGTTCATGTGTCTTCATGCCAGTTCCACACTCAATGCCAGGTGTTCTCTTGCCACGCTGTCGCACAGTTCCGCGACGGGGTGCCCGTGGGCTTCTTCCATCACGCGCAGGTGGGCCAGCTTCCCTGCCAGCGGCACCCCGGCGGCATGCACTGCGTAGATCACGCGTGGCACATATGGAAACATGCCGTGCTCCGCATAGCCGCGCAGCCAGTTCATGGACACTGGCAGCAGGTTAAGCGAAATGCCCAGCTCTTTGATGGCGGCATTGAGGTAAAACTGGTCGCCGAAGTCGCCCACAGGCGGCCGTTTGCCCTCCTGCACATCACGCCAGATGGCGCGCGCAGTCGAAAACACGGCGGCATGCTGCGGCTTGGACAGATCGCAGCAGAAGAAGCCGCTGTTGAAGTAGCTCAGCGCATCCAGCCCGTGCGCCTCGATGTCGTAGGACGCAAACGATTTGGGGTGCTTGTGCCCGTGGTCCCGCACCGCGCACCATGCGCCAGACTGCCATACCGCTGGAAAGCGGCGCACCGGTCTGAAATCCAGATCGCAGAAGATCATTTTGCGGGGACCCACCAGCAGATCCAGTTTCATCTTGGTCTCGTAACCCTCGGCGTCAGCGCATTCGATCACCAGCACGGGCATTTCAAAATGTTTGCGGAACGCGGCCACCGCCTCCTCGCGGATATGGGCATACGCGGGTGTGCAGATGGTGACGCACACGGCCTCGGGCTCGGCCATTCGTGAGAGCCTGCTCTCGTGCAGGCGTGGATCATGTGGCTTGGTTGTGTCCGCCTTCTTGGAGGCTTGAGGTGCAGGTTTCATGGGTTGGGTCTTGTCTGTTTCATCAAAGGTAAGTAAATCCGCCTCCATCTCCTCCGCTGCCGCTGCCTCCGCTGCCGGAGCCATCACCTCCATCATCGATGATGATGCCGCCGCCGCCGATGCCTCCGCCGCCGCTGGATCCACCGCCTCCGGACGTGCCACCGCCACTGCCTCCGGAACTGCCGCCGCCTCCGCTGCTGCTGGTGGCGATGGCTGCGCCCTGGGCGGTGGTAAAGCTGGGGCGCTTGTTCCCGGCGCGGATGGTCAGGTTGTTTTGCGTGATGCCGGGCGTCGCGGTGATGCCCGGGATGGAGTTGATCCACTGCCGGGCCAGCCAGGGGCTGCCGACCTGAAGAGTACCGATGGAGGTCTGGATCATGACAAGGCTGGGGCGGGCGTGATTGCGGTCAGTTAGTAGTGTTCCCGGTCATCGATGGGCGGGTAGGCCTCCACCAGCTCGCGGAACCAGTAGCCGCTGATGTTTTGCGGTGTGTCCTCCACCGGATACACCTCCCAGTCCGTCATCGGGGTGGCGGGGTATTCCTGCGCCACGAGGTCTCCGCCGATCTCCACCTCAGGCGTGCCTGCGCCAAAGAGGACCTGGCCGCTGCTCTGAAAACGCGGGAAGCGGCAGTCCGGGTGCAGGCACTCCGGAAAGCTGCCGCTGCTGCCGTCAAAGCTCCACTGCACCGTGTCCGTGATCGGCGTGGGAGAGCGGTTTGTGCTGCGCGGCCAGGGGCGCTCGGAGAGAAAGCGGCTCGTCTTGAACCACGTGGGGTACATCGCCCCATCGCGCGATTTGCTGCGCACGTGCACCACATTGCCGTCTGCCTCCGTGGCGGAGAGCGGCAGGTTGCCCTTCTCAAACCACAGCTTCAGCAGCACCGTGGGCCAGAACTGCATGCGCTTCACCCACGACACCTGAAAGGGCGTGTTGCGCTCCTGCTCCGTGCGCGTCTTGGCAAAGATGAAGGATCGCTTCTGGTAGTCTGCCTTCAGCGAGTGCACCAGCGTGTACCCCTGCAGGCTCTCCGGGATGCTCTCGGCGTTTTTGATCCACGCCGGGCAGTCGCGCCAGAGCACCACATGGGTCAGAAAGTCAGGGATCATGTCGCTCACCCCCTCCTTGGCGGTGATGGAGAAGCCACGCTCCGCGGGGTTGGGCGTGTCCACCCAGTCAAAGTTGGAATTGATGGAAGGCATGGTGTTTTAAGCACGTGGTTGCGAGCCCCAGCCGAGGACCTGGTCCTTGCGGAACTTGTAGGAAATGCCGCTCTGGGAGGTGAAGATGAGCCACGTGGCCACGCGCGCGTACTGCCGCGGCTTTTCATGCGCCACCTCGTCAGACACCTGAGGCACGAGATCTGTCAGCGTCATGCTGGCTGTTCCACTGGTCGGCACCGGGCCCACCCCATACGGCGCGGGGTACACGGCCACAGCGGGCAGGCCATTGAGCGTCAGCCCTGAATTCAGCGCCGGAGTCGTGCCGGAGGTTTTGAAGGCGGTGCCGTTCAGCACCAGAGACCCCGAGGTGAAAGACAGATTGTTGGGCGTCTTTACCGAAGCCTGCACGGTGGTGGAGTAGTTGTGAATGTCCCGGTAGGGATCGCTCACCTCCCGGCCCGCAGTCCCCAGGGCGGCCCCCGTGTCGCCCACCATGCCCTCCTCGCTCAGCGCGCCCGTCCACAGCGGCACAAAGCCGTCCCCGCGTCCGCCCTTGAGGTAGATGTACGTGTCCGTGGGCACGGCCTGCACATACAGGTAGAGGCTGTTGGCGGCGCTGGTGCCGGCGGCGGCTGTCACCAGCACGCTGACAGATCCCGCCAGCCCCGCAGGCGTGGTGCACGTCAGGGTGGTGTCATTGACCACCGTGATACCAGTGGCTGGTATTCCGCCAAAGGTCACGTCCGTCGCCCCGCTGAAGTGCGTGCCCGTGAGCGTCACACTGGTGGCTCCGGACACCGCACCGATGGGCGGGGAGACGCTGCTGACGGTCGGCAGCGCCTGCACAAAGGTGAAGAGGGTGTTGGCCTCATTGCTGCCGATGGGGGTGCTCACCACCACGCTCTTCGCCGTCCCAGCGCTGCCCGCCGGGGTGATGCACGTGACGGTGTTGTCATTGAGCACGATGACGCGATCCGCCGCCGCACCGTCGATCACCACGCCTGTGGCGCCGGTAAAGTTCGCACCCGAGATCGTCACCAGGGTGCCGCCCGCAGCCGTGCCGCGGTTTGGAGTAATGGCAGATACCGTGGGAGCCAGCAGCGCGTAGGTGAAGAAATCATTGTCCTCATTGGTCCCGCCAGCGGTCGCCACCACCACGCTCACCGCGCCCACACTGCCCGCAGGGGTGATGCACGTGAGGCTGGTGCTGCTGGTCACCGTCACATTGGTGGCCGGCACGCCGCCGATCGTCACACCACCCACCTCGGTAAAGTCGGTGCCCGTCACCGTCACCGTCGTGCCGCCCAGTGTCGAGCCGGTGGCAGGGGAGATGCCGTTTGCCGAGACACCAGTGACCGTGGGCTGCGGCGGCACATAGGTGAAGAGGGTGTTGGCCGCATTTGTGCCGCTCGGTGTGGTGACCAGCACGCTGGCCACCCCCGGGCTGCCCGCAGGGATGGTGCAGCTCAGGCTCGTGCTGCTGATCGCCGTCACATCCGTGGCCGCCACTCCGCCAAAGGTCACGCTGCTCACTGCCGTGAGGTTTGTCCCGGTGATCGTCACCGTGCTGCCGCCCACAGTGACGCCGCTGTACGGGGCGATGGCGGTGACGGTGGGTGGTGTCAGCGCAAAGTTGAAAAGCGCATTGGGCGCGCTCGTGCCGCCAGGCGTGGTCACCTGCACGCTGGCGGTGCCACCGCTGCCGCTGGGCGTGGTGCATGTGATGCTCGTGCTGTTCAGCACCGTCACGCCTGTGGCCGCCGCACCGCCGATGCTCACGCCGGTGGCTCCGGAGAAATTGCTCCCCGTGATCGTCACGCTCGTGCCGCCATTCGCCGTGCCGCTGGTCGGAGAGATGCTGCTGACGATGGGTGCGACCACGTATGTGTACAGGGCGTTGGTCCCGCTGCTGCCACCCGTGTTTGTCACCGTCACGCTCACCGTCCCGGCGGCGTGCCCGGGAGTATTGCACGTGATCGTCGTGCCCCCGCCGCCCACCGTAAAGCCCGTCACCGCCGTGCCGCCAAAGGTCACCCCCGTGGCCCAGGTGAAGCTCGTGCCCGTGATCGTCACGCTCGTGCCCCCGCCCAGCGGACCGCTGGAAACCGAGATGCCCGTGACCGTCGGCACCGCCACATACGTGTAGAGAGAGTTCGCCGCATTCGTGCCACCCGCCGTCGTCACCACCACGCTCACCGTCCCCGCGCTGTGCCCGGGAGTGTTGCACGTGATCGTCGTCCCGCCGCCACCCACGGTGAAGCTCGCTGCATTCGTTCCGCCAAAGCTCACGCTGCTCGCCCCGGAAAAGCCCGTCCCCGTGATCACCACACTCGTGCCGCCAGCCGTCGGGCCGCTGGAAACCGAGATGCTGCTCACCGTCGGCGCCGCCACATAGGTGTAGAGAGTGTTCGCCGCATTCGTGCCGCTCGGCGTCGTCACCACCACGCTCGCACTGCCGGCGCTGCCGCTGCCCGTGCTGCATGTGATGCTCGTGCTGCTGACCACGGTAAAGCTCGCCACCGGCGTGCCGCCAAAGGTCACGCTGCTCGCCCCGATGAAATTCGTCCCCGTGATCGTCACGCTCGTGCCGCCGGAGCTCGGCCCGCTGGAAGGCGAGACGCCCGTCACCGTGGGGGCCGTCTGGTAGGTGAAGAGGCTGTTCGCCGCATTCGTGCCGCTGGCGTTTGTCACCAGCACGCTGGCGCTCCCCGCGCTGCCTCCGGGGATCGTGCAGGTCAGGGTGCTGTCATCGGTCACGCTGACACTCGTTGCAGCAGCGCCGCCGATCGTCACCCCCGTCGTCCCGGTGAAGTTCGTTCCTGTGATCGTCACAGAAATGCCGCCGCTGGTCGGTCCGCTCAGCGGGAAGATGCTGGTTACAGTAGGATTGGCCATGATCAGTTTGTTGGGTGGTATTTTCTAGTGTCAACTAACATGAAAAAATAAATGCAGCTCAGGCTCCTGGTGTCCTCGGTTTCCCCACGCCATTCACCCGCGCATCAGGCAGGCATGATGGTATGAATAGAAACAAACTGGTATTCATGCCTCCAAAAGCAGCCGCATCAGCGCCGCGCAGCCGCACTGGCGGCTCACTGCCTGCGGGTCATAGCGGCCGTCCGCCGTGTACTTCCCGCAGCGGTACAGGTCCGTGTAGCTCCACAGGTAGGGGGAGGGCACCCCGCGCCTGCGGTAGCCCGTGCCATTGTAGTTTTCAAAGGCCGCCAGCGCCGCGCCCGGGCTCCAGTCCGCTATCTTGTCCAGCCCGTCGCACACCAGCGCATCCGCAGCGCTCTCCTCCCACGTGAAAGGCGGCTTCCCCTTCAGCGGTCGTCCCTTCGGCACCTGCACCGTCCGTGCGCTCAGCGGGTCGCCATTGTGCAGATGCTGGTGGAAATCCAGCCCGCACTCCATCGAGTGCAGCACCGCAGGCACCCACCACGGCATCCCCGGAAACTGCCCCGCCACCTCCGCATAGCGCTGCCGGTGCATCCGCATCCGGTCCACCTCGCCCTGCACCTCCGCAGCGTGCTCAGACCTTATCGTGCACGACTCAAACTGGCGGGCATACACATCGGCAAGTTCAGACATGATCAATGGGGTTTGGGGTTTGTTCGTCTGCCACGCCTCCATCACTAGGGGCAAAATTTTAGGTTTTAGATTTCAGCTTTCAGTTTTCAAAAAGTTCCTCACGGCGTCACCGCAGCCACCGGTGCCTTCGCCTGCGCCGCCTGGATCGCGCTCTGCAGCCCCGGCAGGTTCTTCACCTCCTGCGCCGTCATCGCTGCCACAGCCGCGCCCGAATTCCCGCCCGAGATCAGCAGAGCCCCGCCGCCCGCGATCAGGTCCTGCTCCACATCCCCCAGGATCTGCGCCCGCACCGCAGGTGTGTTGATCTTCATCACTGCCGGGTTGCTGCAGGCCCCCAGGCCCAGGGCCGCAGCCACTGCGGCGATGATCAAAATAAGCGCGTGTGTTTTCATGTTCTCTCGGTTTCGAAGGTTTCCACCTCTTGTTGTTGGGATCCTCTTTTCGGCTTTCAAGTCTCAGTTCGTATTATTTTTTTCTCCGCCCGGCACGTGCTCCGCATCCGCCTCCGGCATCACCGCTGCATCATCCATCCACGGCATTCCGCCGCCTGCGTCATCATGCAGTGTGGTAGCACATGGTATTCCTTGGTCCGCCGCATCATTCGTGCTTATCAGCCGCATCAGCTCCTCAAAGTGCTCCCCCCGCTGCAGCCACGTGCTGTGCCCGTGGTCATCCTCGCTGTGGTCCGCCGCCACATTCGGAAACAGCCGTGCAAACTCCCTGCCGCGCAGCCCCAGGCTCCCGTAGCCCAGGCCCAGCCACCGCAGCCAGGGGCGCGTCATGCACGCCAGCTTCAGCGCCCCGTCATTCCGGCTGCCGTAGATGTGGATGCGCCGCACCAGCCCCTCGCGGATCGCCTCCGCAAAATCCTCCTCATCCGCCGCAGGGCTGATCAGGTGCGCCGCATCGATCTCCGCCCCGCACGCCTCCAGCACCCGCGCGATCAGGTCGCACCCGTTGCTATGTCCCACCAGCACCAGGCGGTAGCCCGCGCGCCGGTAGTAGCCCGCCTTCTTCGCTATCTCATCCGCCCTCTCCCGCTGGCGCACACGCCGAAGCAGCGCGCTGCAGTAGTACTCAAACTTCTCCGCCACCACCCCGTCAGGCAGCCGCGTGTTGATCCACGTCACAAACCTGTCCGTCCACCCCTCCGCATCCCCCGGGTTTGTCCGTATGCCATTGATCGCGATGTAGCACGTGCGTTTCATCTCATTCATGCCTGGACCCTCCGTGTTCGATCTTTGCCGTCAGCTCCGTGATCACCTTCGTCTGCATTGCGATGATCACATTCCGCAGGTCGATCCTGTCCGCCTCGCATCGTGCGCTCGCCGTCTCCAGCGCGCTGATCCTCATCTCATACTGGCTCGCCAGCTTCCGCGCGATCACATACACCGCCACCACCAGCAGCCCCGCAAAGCCAAACTGCGTCATCAGCGTGTCAAAAAGCTTCGTGTCATTCATGGCGTTCCGAAATAGGCTTTTTGGTTGACCGATACCGCGCTCATCACACTTGTATCACTGTACTGAATCAGCTCGTTGAATAGGAAATCTGAAAAAGCACTCGAGTAGGATGGAGAAAACCGCGCACCGATGGAAATAGGCGAGTTGGTAGTGTTCGCCGCAAGTCCAAGGGTCCCTATGCTCATCCCGTCTTTGATCGCGGTCGCCGTCCCGGCCTTGTAGCTGAATCCAAGCACATGTCTGCCTTGTATGGCAGTCGTGGTTACGTCGTGTGACCAAAAGAAAAAGTATGATACAGAATCGCCGACATCTATTCCAAAGGCTTTGTCTAATTCTCCTTCACCTGCCAGCGCTACAAAGCTGCGGCTGTTGACCTCTGCCACACATCCGATGCCGCGCTCATTGGCGCCAGTGATGCCGCAGTTGCTTGCGGTGCTCATCCATTGATTAACTAATGACGTCGCCGGAAGGCCGCCAGAGGTTTGCAGCACTCCTCCAACCGCAATCTTGGGCTGGTACATTGAATCCGATTGCTCCAAATGGTTGCCTCTCAGTTGGCCGTAGATTGTCCTTACACTCCCATCGCCAGAGCCACAAAAACTAAGAATGCTCGCCACATCAAGATCACCTGAATCAATGGTTCCAATATCTTTAACGCTTGAATCACTGGATCGCATGACGCTTAGAAGCGGCCCGGAGTAGCCGGCAAACAGTCTCCGGTTGATGCTCCATGCTTCAGTGAGCCCAGACTTGTACGCATCCAGCGCCCCCACAAATCCCCCCTTCGCGCACTGTGTTCCAGGCAGTGCCAGCGAAAGTCCTGCACCGAGTCCGAAAGTCATACATTTACAGGGCGATGATGTTCGTGGCCGTGGCATTCACGCGGCTCGTTGTGATCGGCAGCACCGCGCCTGCCGGCACGCCTGCAAACACCACCGCCACACCGTTCTCATTCACCGCCGCCACATCTCCCGCGCCGCCCACATACAGCGCGCGCGCCGGGCCGCCCTTGATCGGATACGTGTCCGACGGCGTCACCGGCCGGAAGGAAGAATCAGGCACCATCCCCTGCAGGGCGCCGGGAATCGATTGCGGGTCAAGGAGGGCACGTCTTTGGGCAGCAGGCATGGTCGTCATTTGTGGGTGAAATCAGCGCTCGGACATGCCTGGGCATGGTATCAGGGCAGGGGGGCAAGCGGTCGCAGCAGGCGCTGCCAGCTCCCTCAGGTCTTCAGTTCAGCTCATTCAGCTTCGTGGTATAGAAAGCGTGCAGCTTCATCGCCTTCGCCAGTTGCTCGCCGATTTCCGCCGCCTTCTCCACCAGCCCGATCGTCTTCATCGCCTCGCCTGAAAGCGTCAGCGAGAAGCACTCAGATTCGATGGCCTTGATCGCGGATTCGATGATGTTCTTTTGCGTGGCTGTATCGGGTTTGTTCATGGGGAGATTTCAGAATGTCTAGGAAACGATCACCGCATCAGCGTCTCGGATGCGGGTCATGATGTTCATGGTTTAGGTTCCAATAGCCGGAGTTCCGGCGTTGTTCCAAAGAATGCCCGGGCCTGGATTGCTGGTGGGCAGTCCTGAAATATGGAGCTCGCGCAGAGTTCCCGTTCCTGCCGCCTCTGGCTTGATGGAGTAAGCTCCTGAGGCGGTGATGAACGACAGGCGTTCGTAGTTGCTGGCGTCTGTGTATGCCCCATAGATGCGCACTTCAATTGGGGCGTTGATGTAGTAATTCTGGAGAATTCCCAAGTTGCTATCCGGCTCCTTTTGGAATCGGGCTCCATGCCCATCGGCTGGATCAACGCATGAAAGATAATATCCAGCAAGAAGTGGGGCCTGGGTGGATACATTGCCATCACCACCCTGAAGCCACTCTACTTGTGCATATGGACCTTCCGCCCATAGCACTGGCTGCCTGCCAAAACTTGCCTGAAATCCCCAGCTCAGCCTGCCATCCTTGGTGATTGCAAGCTGTTTTACCCCCTCTTTTTGGATCGAAAGACCGTCACCAGAGAAGGAGGTAGGAATGTTGATGCCAAACAATGATCCATTCGTATTCCAGCCTGTGCTCGTCGTCCCGCTCGGCTCGATCAAAAACAGCGGCTTCGTCGTCGTGGCCGAGCCGCCCGTAAAAACGGAGCCCGTCAGAGAAAGCGCTGGCGCCGAGGCCGCGCCGCTCACGGTGAAGACATTGGCCGCCGCCAGACCCGGGCATGCCAGCGCCGTCCTTTGATCCGCCGCCGTCGTCGCCTCCGCCACCGCCGCACCCGCCGCGCTCAGCGTAAACTTCCGGTCCGCACCACTCTGAGTGCCATAAATGAGCCCGCCCGTCGCGGCAGCTGCGGCGGTCAATGAAGCAAGAGTTTGATCAGCCATAAGATGTGTAGGTTAGTGGAAAAGAATCAGAAAGACGGAGTTCATGACATGAAGATCAATGGATGATCCAGTTCGCACCGTCGCTGATCACCAGCACCTTGCAGCTGCCGCCACCAGTTGCCGTGGTGTAGGCCGTCGTGCTCGTGGCATCGGTGGCAAACGCCATCGCTCCCGCACCGCAGGTTGCGGCATCCGGCAGGCCGCTGACAGTGTAGCTCGGCAGTTTCGCCGGCTGCGCATGATCCGTGGTGTTGGCCCCCAGCGTTACCTTGACGGTGCCGCCTCGGATCAGCTCCACATCCCGTGCCGTCCCGCCATCGCCTCCCACATCGCTGCCCATGCGCAGCGTATTCGCCGTGGTCTGCCAGTCGATCACTCCCCACTCGCCAGTCGTGGAGTTGGTGAACGTATTGGTCACCAGAATTTTCTGTGCGTCTGTGGAATTGCCAAAGCGTGTCTGGAAAAAATCAGGTGCGATGATGAGAGGCTGGTTGGAATCAGACTTCCCAATGTCTGTAAAAGGAGCACCCGCCTGGCCAAACTTTAAAGTGCCGCCTACAAATTCCAGGTTTCCACCTGCCACCGAGGGTCTGATCCACAGAGGCTGAAGGGCGAAACTTCCAGACAGGTACCATGAGGTCGCATCAAGAGCATACAGCTTCATGATTTCGACTTTTGTGCCGTTAATTTCCGCAGACCAGGTGAACCATTTGTCATTATTTGCCGGCCAGCCTGTGGCACCTGTATTGGCGTAAAAATCCAGCGAAGCTGTGCTCGATGAGGCTGCCTGTGTGGACGTGATCTGTCCGCTGCTCACTGTAATAGCGGGAGCCGTGGCCGATCCTGTAAACGTGGGTGACGCCACAGGGGCCACACTTTCTCCTAATGCGGAGTTCAGATTGGCCAGGCTCGGTGATGCGATCCACTCCCCCACCCCCGTCCCCGGCGTGATCTTCTGCACCACGCTGCCATCGCTGGTCAGGATGTCCCCCGCTCCCGCGCCGATCGTTGCCGTGCTGCCCGAGGCGATGCCGCCCTGGGTGGCCAGATCTCCCAGCCCCAGCGCCGTCCTTTGATCCGCCGCCGTCGTCGCCTCCGCCACTGCCGCACCCGCCGCGCTCAGCGTAAACTTCCGGTCCTCACCACTCTGAGTGCCATAAATGAGCCCCCCCGTGGCTGGGGTGGCGGCGGTCAGTGAAGAAAGTGTCTTGTCAGCCATAAAATAAGATTATGTGGTAGTCATGATCCGAGAATCAGAAAACTCGATCCGTCCGCCAGCAGCAGGCCGCTGGTGCCATCCGCCAGCATCAGCACATCATCTGCACCGCCCGGTGTCGAGTCACGTGCCTGTGCAAAAGTCAGCCCCATTCCCAGTCCGATCATAAAATCACAGGGCGACGATGTTCGTGGCCGTGGTGGCCGTGGCATTCACGCGGCTCGTGGTGATCGGCAGCACGGCGCCTGCCGGCACGCCTGCAAACACCACCGCCACACCGTTCTCATTCACTGCTGCCACATCGCCCGCGCCGCCCACATACAGCGCGCGCGCCGGACCGCCCTTGATCGGATACGTGTCAGACGGCGTCACCGGCCGGAAGGAAGAATCAGGCACCATCCCCTGAAGGGCGCCGGGGATCGATTGCGGGTCAAGGGGGGTGCGTCTTTTTGCAGCAGGCATGGTCGTTGTTTGGGTTTGGGTTCTCAGTCAAAAAGTGTCATATCATGGTATCATCCGTAAAATCAGGCCTCACGCCCGCCTGCCACCTGCCGGTTCCTGTCACCACCTCTCTCGTCAGCCTGGCGCAGCACACACACAGCGCCGCACCGCCTCACACCAGAGCAGGTTCTCATCTCACAGGATCCGGCAGGCGCAGACCGTGGTCGCAGCCGCCGTCCAGGCAGGGCAGGGGATGGCGCCCCCCGCCGCCCGGCTTCACATCGCAGTCGTCCGGCTCACCTCGTTAAAGTTCGTCCCGTCATACACAAAGCTCAGCACAAACTTCTTCCCGCTAGCCGTCCCCGTCGCCAGCGTCCCCGTCACCTTGAAGTTCGTCCCAAAGGTCAGCGTCCGGCTCGTCGTGCCGCTCGTCGTCACCACCAGGTAATACGTCCTTCCAGAAACCGCCCCCGTCGTCACCCCGCTGATCGCCTCATCCTGCCCCGGCGTCAGCGTATAGCACGAAACACTCGCCCCAGGCGCAAAGCTCACCGTGCTCCCCGCCGCCAGCGCCGCCGTCGCATGCAGGCTCACCGTCCCGCTGCCGTCCGGGATCGTCACCGTCCGGCCTGCCGTCGGGTTGGCCACCACCAGCGCCGTCACCTTGCTGTCGTACGTGCTCCCCTGAAACTCCAGTCGGCCCCGGTACGCATTCACCACCACACTGTGGTCCTTGCCCACCAGCGCATGACCCGTCAGCGCCAGCGGTGCGGCAGACGGCGGCTGGTCCGCGCCAAAAATCTTCCTCAGCATCACATCCACCCCGTCCACCGCCAGCGCGGTCATTGTCAGGGCGGCCATCAGCGTCATCAGTATCAGAGCATGCTTCTTCATGGTATCAGTATGTTTCGTTGTTTGGTTTGGATTGTTGTTCCGTCAAAAAGCCTTCAGATCGTCCTCATCCTCGGTCCCGCCGCCCCGCCACTCACACCCATCCCCGCAGCAGCGCCTCACTCACTCTATTAGTCCTTGGGTCACACTCCCCGCCCTGCCAGTACTTTCTCCATCTTTTTTCACTCACTCATCCACCATACCAGCCCCTGGCATCCTCCTCTTCCTCTTCCTCTTCCTCTTCCTCTTCCTCGCACCGAGCACCGAGCACCGAGCACCGAGAACCGAGAACCGAGAACCGAGAACCGAGAACCGAGAACCGAGAACCGAGAACCGAGAACCGAGAACCGAGCATCCAGCATCATCCCGCCGCACCCTGCGGCACCGCGCCACCCATCATCCCCGCCGCACCCTGCGGCTGCTGCTGTCCCTGCGCCCCCTGCTGCTGCTGCGCCTCCAGCGCCATCAGCCCCTTCACGCGCTCCTGCTCCTCCGGCGGCAGCAGGCCCAGGCAGTTCTCCAGCTTCACCACAGGGCGGCGCACCATATCCTCCGCATTGGCAAACTCCAGCGCCTTCAGCGCCTGCACAATGCCCACACGCGCCCCCGCCTTGTCCGTCTCCGGCAGCCCCGCATAGCCCTGCTCCAGCTGCATCATCACCTGCGCCGCCTGCAGCTTCTCCTGGTTCTGCTCCTGCGTCAGCAGCATCACCACATCGATGTCCAGGTCCCGCACATGCTCCGGCGTTATCCGCACCAGCTCCTTGTCATGGCCCTCGCCCCACACAAACGCCTCCTCCCGGTCAAAGTTCGCATACAGCAGCTTCACCGCGTAGCTAAATCCCCGGCCCTTCGCACGCCGCAGTCTTCGCACCGGCTTCTTCAGCAGCACCGCCGCCCGGCTCATCAGCGCCTTCACACCCGTCGCCGTATTGCTCTCCGGCACGCTGCTCAGATCCCCCTGGCTCGCGTTCGTTATCCCGCTGCGCAGCTGCGCCAGCTGCATCCCCGTTTGGAAAAGCTCCATGCTCCGGCTGTCCGCATCCGGCAGCTGGGCAAACTCCAGACACTCCCCCAGGCTCTTCCCAGCCTTCGGCCGGATCGACTTCCCAGGCCCGATCACCACCGGCCCCCCGTCCTCATCCACCATCATGTTCTCCTCGTGGATCGCCGTCAGCGGATTCGCGTGCATCTCGTTCCTGAAATTCACCTGATTCCACAGGTTGTCCGTCCCCGTCTGCAGATACGCATACTTCGCGAAAAATCCCCTCCCATACAGCCGGTGCGGCACCGGCTCCCACACCTCGCACTTCACCGGCAGCTCCGCCCTCGGCGACACATTCGCCAGGTAATCAGCCCACACGATCCAGTCCTCACCCTGCGGGGGAAACACCACGCACATCCGCGCCTCCTCCCCGCGCCCCGTCGCATCCGCGCGTATGTAGCCCTCGATCAGCCGCACCCGCGTGTTCATGAGCTTCTCCGCCTCCTCCTCACCCAGCGGCTCATCACCCGCCGCGCTAGTCACCGTCGCATCTGCCGTCCGCTCACGTCGCAGCTCATCCTCCGTATGCAGCCGCGCCTCCGCACAGCGCGCCAGCCGTATCGCATCCTCCTTCGACAGGTTAAATCTCCGCATCGCCTCAAACGTGCTCATCTCCACCGTCAGGTACACATTCGTATGCCGCAGCTCCAGCTCCGGCGCATCCTCACGAAAGCTGATGTCATTAAAATGCACCGGCACCGCCTCCACCCCCTGGCGGATCACCGTCTGCCTCCGCTCATACGCATCACGCCACTCCATCCGGCCCGTCAGCCGTCCGCGCATCGCCGCCGCCTGCGCATCGCACGTCACATGGCGGCCCGCATCATCCAGCACCGGCTCACCGTCCATGTGCAGGCACGGCGTCATCGCCTCATGCTCATCCACCTCCACCGAGTACATCATCTTCATAAAGCACTCCCCCAGAGTCACCGCATGGTCGATCCCCTGGCACTGCGCATCCACAAACCTCCCGTCACGAAACGTCCACTGCAGATGGTGCTGGATGTCATCCGCCAGCTTCACATCCGTCCGCCCCACCGGCGTCGCCGAAAACCACGGCTCCCCGCCAAAGATGTCCTGCTCCGCCTGCGCCGCCGCAAACTCCGCCAGCGCCGCCACGATGTTCACCGACTCATTCGCCACATCAAACACACTCGCCGCATCCGCCTCCGTCTCCGCCCGCTCACGGCGCGCCCTTGCCCGGTGGTCAAAAATATCCTGCGCCTCCTGCGCCCACTTCAGGCGGTTCGCCCGCCACTGCACCAGGCCCGCATCATACTGCGCCTTCTGTTTCCGTGCCCACTGCACCAGCCGCACCGCGCGCGTTCCCCCGTCCGCCGCCAGCGCATCCTCCAGCGCAGTCTTCGTACGTTTGCGCACCAGCGCCGCCTTTGCCCGCAGCGCCGCCACACTCAGCGCCACCGCACCCTCGCGCACACCATTCGGATCAGGAAGAAGAGCCATGAAAAAAAGAAAAAAGGTTTAAAAAATCAAAAACAAGCCACCACCACATCCACCACTCAGCCAAGCACCTCGCACCTCGCACTTCGCACTTCGCACTTCGCACTTCGCACTGAGCACTGAGCACTGAGCACTGAGCACTGAGCACTGAGCACTTCGCACTGAGCACCTCGCACTGAGCACCTCGCACTGAGCACTAGGCTCCAGCCACCACCCTCCGAGTTCTTCACCCCGTCAGGCACACTCACCACACCCCAACCCCTTGGGTCCACATTTCAAACCGCAAGCCCCAAATCAAAAAAAACATCATCACCACCACCATCGAGCCATCCACCATTCTAGCCTGCTCACCTGCCCTCCGCATCTCCTCCACATTCCCCATGCCAGCCCTTGCCACTCGGCTCATCCCCCGCTTTCATCGCCGCCATTCATGACCAAAGAACAATTCAAGCAGCTCGAAAAAGACCTCTGGCTCACCGCAGAGCGTCTCTGGGCCCTCTCCGGGCTGAAGCCCAGCGAGTACTCCTCCCCCGTCCTCGGCATCATCTTCCTTCGCTTCGCTGAAAACAACTACCGCCGCCACGAGGACGAGATCCTCGCCGAGTTCAAAAAGAGGAAAGGCACCCGCGTCGAGCGCCCCATCGAAGACATCGCCGTGGAAAAGTGCGGCTTCTACCTCCCAGACAAGGCCCGCTACGATTACCTCATGGGCCTCCCCGAGTCAGCCGATGTCGCCAAGGCCATCAAGGAGGCCATGAAACTCATCGAAAAATACAAGCCCGAGCTCGAAGGCGTCCTCCCCGCCAATGACTACGCCGTCTTCAATCGCACCGACGACGCCAAAGGCATCCCCAATCAGCTCCTCCGCTCCTTTGCAGACCTCGATGCCTCCGTCGGCCGCGATCTCTTCGGCCAGATCTACGAGTACTTCCTTGGCAAGTTCGCCAGCAGCGAAGGCCAGAAAGGCGGCGAATTCTTCACCCCACGCTCCGTCGTCCGTCTCATGGTCGAGATGATCCAGCCCCACGGCGGCCGTGTCTTCGACCCCGCCTGCGGCTCCGGCGGCATGTTCGTTCAATCCGCCCAGTTCATTGAGGAGCACCGCCAGAGCCTCAAAGGCGGCCAGGCAGACGTCTTCGTCTGCGGCCAGGAAAAGACCCGCCAGACCGTCAGCCTCGCCAAGATGAACCTCGCCGTCAATGGCCTCCGTGGCGAGATCCGCGAGGCCAACACCTACTCCGACGATCCCTTCAACAGCTTCGGCCAGTTCGACTACATCCTCGCCAATCCCCCCTTCAATGTGGACGAGGTCCCCCTCAAGACCGTCGAAAAAGACCCCCGCTTCAATACCTACGGCCTCCCGCGCAACAAAGGCAAGGTGACGAAGGAAAACGTCGGCAAGGAGACCGTCCCCAATGCCAACTACCTCTGGATCTCCCTCTTTGCCACCAGTCTCAAAGACAAAGGCCGTGCCGCCCTCGTCATGGCCAATTCCGCCTCAGACGCCCGCCACTCAGAGGCAGACATCCGCAGAAAGCTCATCCAGGAGCGCCTCATCTCCGGCATGCTCACCCTGCCGTCCAATATGTTCTACACCGTCACCCTGCCAGCCACCCTCTGGTTCTTTGACAAAGGCAGGGCAGACGACCGCATCCTCTTCATTGATGCCCGCAATATCTTCACCCAGATCGACCGCGCCCACCGCGAGTTCTCCGAGGAGCAGGTGCAAAACATCGCCATCATCAATCGCCTCCGCCTCGGCCAGCGCGCCTCCTTCGTGCAGTTGGTGGACCGCTACTTCGCCCAGGGCATGCAGCGCCTCATTGAAAACGAGGCTCAAGTGAAACCCGTCTCCGAGCAGTTGCTTGAGGTCCTCGACCATGCCGAAGGCAAAGCCGCCGTGAAGACATTGGTCAAACACTGGTCCACCCTCCCAAAGCTCCGCTCCCGGTATGACGACTACCTCCGCCAGCACCACGTCAGCGCAGACGTCCCTGCTCAAAACCGCGCCCAGCATCGGCTCCGGGAGTCCTTCGATCCCTTCTTCACCTCCCTGCATGAAGCCCTGAAGCAGCTCGACAAAATCATCCGCCATCACGAAAAGACCCAGGCAGAGGCCGCCCGCGCCGAAGGCAAACGCGGCAGCACCGACAAAAAAACCCGCGCCCTCAAAACCGCCCTCGAGGCCCTCCACCACGAAGTCCGCGAGGCCGAAAGCTTCTACCAGCACATCCACTGGCTGCAGCAGCGCTTCCCCCGGGCCGACTACGAAGACGTCACCGGCCTCTGCAAACTCGCCACCCCCGCCGAGGTGGAAGAGCAAGACTGGTCCCTCAACCCCGGCCGCTACGTCGGCGTTGTCATCGAGGAAGATGGGAAAACGGAGGAGGAGTTTATCGCCGGACTCGTGGCTCTTGATGCCGAGCTCTCTGCCTATGCTTCAAATGCCGCGATCCTCCAACGTGTCATTGAAGAAAACATCAAAGCACTCACAGCATGAGCACTCATGATTGGGATCAGGTCCCCTTCGAAGACATCCTGGCTGACAGCAAAGATGGTGAATGGGGCATTGGTGATGAAGCAGGTTCCCACACTGCATGCTGGATGATTCGGGGCACTGACTTTGCTGGTATCAATGACCCATCGAGTGAACTGCCACTTCGCTGGATTCCTGACCGCTTGATGGAACGGAAGAGGCTGCAGCCAGGTGATGTCGTATTTGAAATGGCGGGTGGCACGGCCAAGCAATCGACTGGCCGGAGTGCTTTGGTGCGTTCCAGTTTCTTTGAGACGAGGTCAGAGCATCCTGTTTTGTGTGCCAGCTTTTGTCGCCATCTCAGGCTTAAGCCTGAATATGATTCTTCGTTCATCTACTACCTGCTCCAGACGCTGTATCGAGCTGGATACATGGCTGTTTTCAATATTCAACACACAGGAGTTTCGAGGTTCCAGTACACGGCATTCAAGAAGAAGACGGTTCTGACAATACCCAAGAAGCCGGCGCAAAAAAAGATCGCCGCCATCCTGACCGCCTACGATGACCTGATCGAAAACAACCAGCGCCGCATCGCGGCCCTGGAGAAGATGGCGGAGGAACTCTACCGCGAATGGTTCGTCCGCCTCCGCTTCCCCGGCCATGAGAAAGTGAAGCTTGTGAAGGGCTGTCCGGTGACCTGGACCGAAAAGAAGTTTGGGGCTTTTTGCGTCCTTCAGCGTGGTTTTGATCTGCCGGATGCCGAAGTCGTTCCCGGACCATATCCAATTATTGCTTCAACATCGATCAAAGGTTTCCATCACGAGTTCAGGGTCAAGCCACCCGTTGTGACAACGGGGCGTTCTGGCAGTCTGGGTGAAGTGCTGCTCGTTCATACAAATGCCTGGCCGCTCAACACCGCACTCTATGTGAAGGACTTTTGTGGTAACTCGGCCTTCCTTGTTTACTACACATTAAAGAACATGGGCTTGGAGAAGTTCAACGCAGGTGCTGGTGTGCCAACGTTAAATCGAAACCACCTAACAAGCATCAAGATCAATGTCCCCGACACTTCACTTCAGCATCGCTTCGATGAAGTGATTGGTCCCATTCACGATCAAAAGGAGCAGTTCACAAAATGGAACACCGCCCTCCGCCAAACCCGCGACCTCCTCCTCCCCCGCCTCATCTCCGGCAAGCTCCGCGTCGATGACCTGGACATCCAGTTCCCGCCTTCCATGCAAGCGGCTTAAACTCCGCGAGTCAGCCTCATGCCGATGCCTAAATCGACCCGCACATGCTGGACGAAGTCGCCTTCACCGCCATGTGCAACGTTGGAAGAGAGGTGAAGTTTGGCGTCGAGCGACAATGAAAACGCCAACAACCTGCCTTTGACAAAGCTCAAGACAATCATCCTTGAGCCGTCCATGCTATGGAACTCATCAACAATACGATACAGTAAACTGGCTACAAACAGGCGCATTGGGTTGGTATTTCGAATAGGTCCAGTTGCAAAATCAATTTCGAATTGAAAATAAATGAATTACGTCTGCTTGATGAGCGGGCTTTGACGAGGGTGGATTTGGGGCATGTGGTGCCAAAGTGTGTGTGATGCGGTGCTGCTGCCCAATTTGCCGTTGCTCGTGGAAACTGAGATGTGTAGGTCTCTCCACAACGCAGGATTGCCAAAGAAGAACACCCCGCCAGGCACGGCGAGGTGTTCAACAAGCAAGCCTGCTAAACCCAAACAAGCCAGTCGGCATCAAAACAATGAAAACGACAAACCAGAATGAAGAAGCACGGCCACCTGTGGCTGAACCGTTAAACCACCTGAACGGTGCCCGCAAGCCCCCATACACTGCCCACAATCCGGGTGGCGATCCACCTCCTGTGTCACCGGAGAGCGATCCAAACAGACAGGAAGGCCAGTTGCTCATCAGCGTCACCATTGAGCGGGTGGCGGCGGATCGGGTCTCGTTCACCGTGAGGCCCGATGGCTTCATGGCCGGGCCACCATGGCTGCCCAAGGCTATGATGGCGGGCATTCGTGAAGGGCTCAACAGCGCTGTGACACGGCATCTCGATCCCTCAGGAGAAAAAGAAAGCCGCGAGCAGCCCCGCTAAGCAGGCCTCCAACAGCATGATTCCGCTGGCGAGCAGCCGGCGGAATCATGTGGGTTTTGTTTTAAACACTGATGGCAGGCTTGTGGAATAAAGGAGGGCATTCTACAACGGAAATCAATGATGGCTCATACCGCAGCGCCAAACCCGCGACTTCCTCCTCCCGCGTCTCATCTCCGGCAAGCTCCGCGTGGATAAGCTGGACATTCAGTTCCCACCCTCCATGGTGTCTAAGCAATTCACCAATTCAAATGACGCCCATTTCTGAGTCCACACGCTGCTACCTCGTCCGAACCGATGCCAATCTCGTCGAAAAATCCATCGTTGGTGTGGGATGGTCTGAACTGAATTTCTCCTCCATGGAGAACGCTGAAGCGGCGATCCGGGCTGTCGATGCCTGCTACGGCATCGGCAGAAATGCCAATCAGATCCGCCGCTATTTTGCCATTCAGGACGGCGACCTCATCGTGGCCACGCTGCCCTATTCCGTGGCCATCGGTCGTGCTACCGGCGGGCTGTTCCATGATCCAGCTTATTATGATGCGGACAAGGTCAACCAGCGCCGCGTGGTCTTCCCTTTGGACAAAGACGGGCATGTGGTGGAACTGCCGCGCGCCTCATTCTCAGAAGCCTTCCAGCGGCGCCTCCGCGTGCGCGGCATCACCATCAATGATCTCGGTGAGTTCCACCAGGAGATCATGGATGCCTATGAAAAGGTGAACTCCGGCAAGGACTATTCCTGGACTCTCCAGGTCGCGGAAAAGGCAGGCAAAGCCACGGACGCATTCAAGAAGAGCCTGCTGCAAAACATCCAGAGCGGCCGCACCAACCTCCTGACCGGCGGCGTGGGCCTGGAGCATCTGGTGAAAGAACTGCTGCAATGCGAAGGCTACCAGGCGGAAGTCCTTTCCAAGCACGCCTTTCCCGGCTTTGCCGATGCCGATATCAAAGCCTCACGCTCAGACCCTTGCACCACCGTCAACCTCCTCGTCCAGGTGAAGCACCACCAAGGATTCACCAATGAACATGGCCTGCATCAATTGGAAGAGATCCGAAAGCACGAACTTCCTGAATACAGCGACCATGAGCTCATCTTCTGCACCTCGGCTTCTACTTCAGAAACCTTTCTGAAACGAGCGGAACTCGTGAACGTGACAGTGATCGATGGAGCGGCACTGGTGGACTGGATCGTCCAGCGCATCGACCACCTCTCCCCCGAAACCAAAAACAGCCTCGGCATCTGCGAAGTGCCCACGGTGTTCTGACAAGCGCCCAGGACGCCCTTTGCACAAAAGCCAGCTTGCTCTAGTTCACGATATTGCCGTTGTTCACGTTTACGTGAACACGGCGATTTTGTGAACATCTCTGAAAGACAACAATCTAACGCACCTCGCTCTCTTGCTTTGAGGCAGCGTCGGTTGCGATCAAAGCTTCGCGACTGTAAAATGAGCAATGGCAAGAAAATCTCAAAAAACAACGGTCCAGAAGGCGAGTGACAAGCAGACGAACAAAAAACAATATCAGGCCAAGAAAGAGCGCGAAAAAGAGCAGATTCGGCAGTGGAAGGAACGAGACACTGATGACAGCGGAAGGGACATGGGATGATTCGATCAAGTTAGGCCTCTGTATGGCCTTGCTCACCACAGGATAAGCCGCCAGATTAAGGCATTGTCGGTTTCATGCCCAATTTCATCTCCGAAGACCAGATCGAGCAGGCGCTTCTCCAGAAGCTCCAGTTTGAATATGGCTACGAGGTGCTGGACTGCTACACAGAGGACGCCGCCTCTCTCAACGACGGCTCCAACCGCACCGACAAGCGGGATGTCCTCCTGCTCGACCGCGTGCGAGAAGCCGCCACAAGGCTGAACCCCAACACGCCTCCCGAAGTCATCGACCGCGCGCTGGAGACCCTGGCAGACCGTCGGCTGGCTCTCTCTCTCATCGCCGCAAACCGCGAGCTCGACCGCCTCATCCGCGATGGCATCCCCGCCAAATGGGAGGATGCTCAAGGCGAGGAACACCATGACCCAGTCAAGCTCATCGACTTCCGCAACCCCGCCAACAACGACTGGCTTGCCGTCTCCCAGCTCTGGATCAGCGGCAAGAAAGGCTACCGCCGCCCCGACGTGCTGCTCTATGTCAATGGCCTTCCGCTCGTCTTCATCGAGCTCAAGAACAGCAACGTCAAACTCCGCACCGCTTACGACGACAATCTCACCAACTACCGCACGGAGATCCCGCAGCTCTTCCACACCAATGCCTTCTGCGTCCTCTCCAACGCGCACGAAACCCGCGTCGGCAGCCTCAGCGCATCGTGGGAGCACTTCTTCCAGTGGCTGCGCGTGGACGATGAAAAAGAGAAGATCGACCGCGAGGACATCCGCAACAAAGGCACCAGCCTGGAGCGCGCCCTCCACGGCCTGCTGAAGCCGGAGCGCCTGCTCGACTACTGCGAAAACTTCATCCTCTACTACCGCGAGAAGCAGAAGATCATCGCCCAAAATCACCAGTTCATCGGTGTGAACCGCGCCTATGAGAACTTCCAGAAGCGCGAGGAGCTGCAAGGAAAGCTGGGCGTCTTCTGGCACACCCAGGGCAGCGGCAAGAGCTTCTCCATGATCTTCTATGCCCGGAAGATCTTCCGCCTCGCCGGCGGAAACTACACCTTCGTCATTGTCACAGACCGCGAAGACCTCGACGGCCAGATCTACAGCAACTTCCTCGACACCGGCACCGTCTCCAAGGCCGAGGCCGCACGCCCCAAGGACAGCGATGAGATGCGCCGCTTCCTCGGCCAGCAGAAGCGCATGGTCTTCACCCTCATCCAAAAATTCCGCTACGACAAAGGAGAGGCCTACCCGCTGCTCACCAACCGCCGGGACGTCATCGTCATCGTGGACGAAGCCCACCGCACCCAGTACAAAAGCCTCGCCGAAAACATGCGCGCAGGGCTGAAAAACGCCAGCTTCCTCGCCTTCACCGGCACCCCGCTCCTCGGAAGTGGCCGCAAGACAAACCAGTGGTTCGGCGAATACGTCTCAGAATACAACTTCCAGCAGAGCATGGACGACGGCGCCACCGTGCCGCTCTTTTACCAGAAGCGTGTGCCTGAGATGCAGATCCAAAACGAAGACCTGGGAGAGGACTTCTACGACCTGCTGGAAGACACCACCCTGGACGAGGCGCAGAAAGCCAAGCTGGAGGACAAATACTCCACCGAGCTGCAAGTCATCAAGCGGGACGACCGCCTCGACAAGATCGCTGAAGACATCGTCCAGCATTTCCCCCGGCGCGGCTATCTGGGAAAAGGCGTGGTCATCAGTATCGACAAATTCACCGCCGTGAAGATGTTCGACAAGGTCGAGGACCTCTGGAAAAAGGAGATCAAAAAGCTCACCGGCCAGGCCTCCGACAAACAGCGCACCGACTCCGAGCGCGCCCTGCTCAAGCGCCGCCTGGAGTGGATGAAGCGCGTGGACATGGCCGTGGTGGTCAGCGCGGAAAACGGCGAGGAGGAAAAATTCGCCAAGGAGAAGCTTGACATCACCCGCCACCGCAAACGCATGGAGCAGGTGGACGAGCACGGCCACGATGTGGAGTTCAACTTCAAAGACCCCGAGCACCCGCTGCAGCTCGTCTTTGTCTGCGCCATGTGGCTCACCGGCTTTGACGCGCCCACCGTCTCCACCCTCTACCTCGACAAGCCGCAGAAGGACCACACCCTCATGCAGACCATCGCCCGCGCCAACCGGGTCACCTCATTCAAGATCGGCGGCGTGGAAAAGAGAAACGGCGAGGTCATCGACTACTACGGCGTCTTCCGAAACATGAAGAAGGCGCTCAAGGACTACGCCCAGGGCGCGCAGGGCGAGACCCCGCCCGTGCAGAAAAAAGACCATCTCTTTCAGCTCTTGGATGACGCCATCCAGCAGGGACTCATCTTCTGCCGCCCGAAAGGCGTGCTGCTCGACGGCCTGCTGGAAAGCCAGGACGTTTTCAAGCAGGTGGAGCACTTCGAACGCTACGCTGACACCCTCATCAGCAATGACGAATGGCGCAAGGGCTTCGCCGTTCTCGAAAACACCATCACCGGCCTCTACGAAGCCTGCAAACCGGAGATCCTCGGGCAGCCCGTCGTCCGCACGGTGGCCGTCTTCCAGTACCTGCGCGGCATCATCGATACCCTGATCCAACAGGCCGATGTGGAGGAGGTTAGCCGCAAAATCGACGAGTTGCTGGATGCCAGTGTCGTAGTGGACCCCGCCCACCGCGCCATCGTCAAAGAAGACGAACCCAGGCCTGCCTTCAAAATCATCCAGCGCGGCAAGGTATGGGATCTCAGCCAGGTTGACTTTGACAAGCTGCGCCAGGACTTCAAAGAAGCCTCGCATAAGAATATCGAAATCGCCGACCTGCGCGCCTTTCTGGACCAGAAGATGGAGCAGATGCTGAAAGAAAACGCCACCCGTAAAGACTTCGCCCAGCGGCTGCAGGAGATCATCAGCAAATACAACACCGGCGGCTCATCCAACGAGAAATACTTTGATGAGCTGGTAAAGTACGCCCGGGACCTCCGCGAGGAAGAGCAGCGCCATGCACGCATGGGGCTGAGCGAAGAAGAACTCGAAATCTTCGATCTCCTCAAGAAAGAAAAGATGACCCAGGATGAAGAAGCCAAGGTCAAACTCGCCGCTAAAGCCCTGCTGCAGCGCCTCAAAGATGGCCATCCCAGGGTGCTCGTACACGGAGCCTTTCAGAATGCTCAGTCCACACTCATAGTGGAATCAGCCGTGGAAGAGGTGCTCAACACACACCTTCCAGAGAGCTACGACCGTCTGCTTTTCAAAACAAAGTGCCGCGACGTACTCGGGCTCGTGCAAGCATACGCTGCCCAAGGTGTGAAATGGGCGGCGTAGCCCGTGAACCCTTTCGTGGCTGGCCCATAACTCCAGCAGAGCAGGGGACTTTGTTCCCCCCAGCCTCTCTCGCCAACCACACCAGGCACCGGCCCACCCATCGCGGCGTGGTCCGCACACTTCGTGTGCGGCTCCAGCGCCCTCGCCACATCCCCACATCCCCACATCCCCACATCCCCACCTCTCCCCTCCAATTTAAAATTTTCAGTTCTCAGTTTTCAGTCCCCCATCATCCAGCGCCCCTCTCGCTCCCACCACCCATTCCGTACCTTCCGCACACCCACCGCCCCCCCGGCAAATCACAAATCACAAATCCTCAATCGTAAATCATAAATCCGCGCCCCTCAGTCCCTCCTTTACAAAAAACCCGCCCCTCGTTACACCTTCATCATGCGCGCGAGCCCTCAGCACCAGCACCTCCTCATCCTGGGTCTCCTCCTCCTCGGCAGCCTCACCGCCACCCCCAGCGCCGCCGCATCCCGCTTCGCCCGCGGCTTCCTCATCTACAAGACCGCCCTCAGCGACCAGCCCGCCCACTACCAGGGCACCCTCTACCTCAGCGAAGACACCACCGGCCCCATCTGGCTCCAGTACGACATCGGCCAGACCAAGCCCTTCTTCCTCGCCCGCCAGATGTACGTCACCGACATCAAATTCGGCCTCCTCTTCGAGGCCGACTTCACCACCCCAGAGCACGCCCAGCGCTGCCGCGACATCCAGGCCCAGCTCGCCGCCGCCGCCCGTCAGTCCCCCCTCATCACCAGCGCCATCACCGCCGCCACCAAAGCCATCCAGGCCGAGATCGACCACTTTGAAAAAGACCACCTCGTCCGCCTCGGCGGCACCTGGACCGACCGCCGCCAGTACGACGCCCTCACCGACGCCCAGCAAAAAGCCCGCCAGCAGGAAGACACCCGCCGCATGCAGACCACCGCCGACCGCCAGGCCCAGGAAGAAAAAGACCGCCGCGACTTCGACGCCATGGCCCAGGACGACAAAATCCGCCAGGCCAACTAAACCCGCCCCTACG
>APMI01000323.1_pt1 | contig 43072 bp, 54 predicted proteins | sample 667938 | NCBI WGS metagenome assembly APMI01 (sample SAMN01084076, study PRJNA167559) | wastewater metagenome | biome: Wastewater | place: Denmark: Ejby Moelle, Odense | collected 2011-11-28
GGGTGGCGCGGCCCGCTACGACCGCCGCCACCATGCGGCGGGCCACGATCGGGCGGCGGGCCAGGCGGACCGGCGTCCAGCCTCGGCTCGCCAGGAGGCAGACGCAACCCGCGTTCGTCCGGTGGCGGCGGCTCTGCGCCCGGTGGCCTCGCCCCGATACCCGGTTCACGACTGGGCGCTCCCTGACCATGCGTAGCCTGCCAGGCCTGCCAGCGGGCCATGTCCTGCTGGCGCTCGAACCAGAACACGGTCGAAATCGCTGCAATGGCACTCAGTTGAGCCAGCCAGATGAATGCAAAGAATTTCCAGAACAGGCGGCCCATTCCATCAATCCCTGATCAACTGGTAGCCTTGACGGTAAACGGTCTGAATGCAGGAACGACCGTCACGCAATTTGCCCAGCTTGTGCCGCAGGCTGCTGATATGAACATCCACACTGCGGTCGAAACGCGTCAGCGGCCGCCCCAGACCGCGCTCCGACAACATCTCCTTGCTGACCGGCCGACCGGCGCTACAAATCAGCGTCTCGAGCAGATTGAATTCGGTGCTGGTCAATTCCAGCGGCTCGCCGCTCCACTCTGCGCGGCGAGAGGCTGGCCAGAGCGTCAGCGGGCCGGCCCGCAGGGTCGGATCGCCATCGTCCGCCACCGGCGCGCCCTGCAAACGGCGCAAAATGGCGCGAATACGGGCGGTCAGTTCGCGCGGCGTGCAAGGTTTGGGGACATAGTCGTCGGCCCCCAGTTCGAGACCGATGATACGGTCGGCATCGTCGCCGCGTGCCGTCAGCATCAACACCGGCACCGGACTGCCGGCGCGAATGCGGCGCAGGGTGTCGATGCCGTTCAGGCGCGGCATCATCACGTCAAGCACTACCAGCGCAAAGCGGCCGGTCAATGCCAGCCGGGCGCCGCTCTCCCCGTCGTACGCGAGGCCGACCGCGAAACCCTCGCGCTCGAGGTATTCGCGCAGCATCGCCAGCAACTCGACATCGTCGTCGATCAGCAGGATTTCGTTCATGGACGGTACAGGGTTCACAAACCGGCATCTTAATGGCTCAAGCCGCTGGCTCGCCGATCTTTACAGTCTTTTACCCACGCTTTACCGCACTTTACCCGTGAAATGCGGAAAATGGCCAGGTCATTCATATCAACCGGAGATCCCCATGAAAAGACGTTTCCAACTCGTCGCCGCCCTGTTCGCCACTAGCCTGTGCACGGTCGCCAGTGCCCAACAAATGCCGCCGCCCACCGGCATGCCGATGCCGGGAGCCATGGCTCCCCACGGCGCGCCGGGCATGCCGGCGATGTTCCCACACCCGCCGATGCCACCCCATCTCTTCATGGCGCACCCGTTGCCGCCGGAACTTCGTCTCAGCGAAGCACAGCAGGACAAGGTATTCGAAATCCAGCACGCCGGCGCACCCGTCATGCGCGACCAGATGAAAATCGCACGGCAAGCGGCGGAAGAATTGCACAGGCTGTCGGCCGCCGATGCTTTCGACGAGGCGGCGGTCCGAGCAGTATCCGCCAGACTGGGTCAGGCCATGACCGAACTGCATGTGTTGCGCATACGTCAGCAACGTCAGATTGAGGCTGTGTTGACGCCGGAGCAGCGCAAACAATTGGCCGACGAAAAGAAAAAACACTTTGAAATGAGGGATTTGCCGCATCACCCGGCAAAATTTGCCGACCGGCAAATGGCCTGCGACCGCGCTCCCGAAAAGACCGGCAAAGCCTCCCGATAAATTTTATTGGCATATTTTCTTAACTAGGCTTTACCTCCTTTTACACGAAAGCCGCAAAATTTCAGCACCCTGTGGCCGATAACTTGCTCAACAGCCCCTGCGCGCAATCGTTCATTTTTTATTGAAGGAGACTTTTATGAGCAACACCATCGGCAGCACCAGTCAATGGATGCAACGTCCCGATCCGACCCAGATGGTCAGCAAGCTGTTCTCGAAGCTGGATACCAAAAACCAGGGCTATTTGGAGAAAACTGATCTGCAAAGCGCCCTCCAGAGCGCCACGGGCAGCAGCGATACCAATGTTGATGAACTCTTCGCCAAGCTTGACAGCGATAGCGACGGCAAGGTCACCCAGGATGAAATGTCCAGCACGCTGAAGAAACTGGCCGACCAACTCGATACGCAATTTCACCAGATGCGGGCGCAGGGCGGCATGCAAGGCATGGGAGGCGCCGGCCAGATGCCACCCCCACCGCCGCAGGGTGGGGACAAGGATAGCGGTTTCACGAAGGACGAACTGAGCAGCCAGTTGAACGAGATTGGCAGCAGCGACAGCCAGCGTTCGACGTTGATCAGCAACATCGTCCAGAACTTCGAGGCGGCCGATACCGACGGCGATGGCAAGGTCAGTTTCAAGGAGGCGATGGCCTACGACCAGAAGACGCAAACGGCCTCGACCAGCGGCAGCAGTACGAGCACGACCGGCAGCACGGAGAGTACCTCATCCAGCTCGTCGACGTCATCCACCTCGTCATCGGAGAGTGTCCTCGCCGAGAAAAAGCTGATGAAGCAGATCATGGCCCTGATCCACGCCTACGGCATCGCCGGCAACGGGCAATCGAGCACGGTCAGCACCGCCAGCACGGCGATTTCCACCGCCGCCTGAGGGGCCAGGAAGCTCCCGTCCGCCCGGGTGCCGGGCGGACGCCCCACATCCTGCGCACGCGCGCGCCACGCAGCGTTTAGAATGCGCGCATGCCATCCACCTCCACGCCGCCTTTCGCGTGCACCCTCCCGCTGATCGTCGCCTTGCTCGCGGCGCTGGTGCTGCTTCCCGGCATTTGGGAAGCGACCGGCCTGACCGGAAAGGACGAGTTTTTTCTCAGCTTGCGCACGCCGATGGAAATGATGGCGGGCGACCACTGGCTAGTGCCCTTCCTCGACGGCGCGCCGCGCATCAAGAAACCGCCGATGCTGTACTGGATCGGCCGCACCAGTTTCGAGATATTCGGCCCCTCGCTGATCGCCGGTCGCGCCATCGCGGTGCTCTTTGCCGCCCTGCTGGCCGTGGCCACGGCCGCCATCGGTCGCCGTCTTGCCGATGCCCGCACCGGCCTGATTGCCGCCCTGGTTCTGCTCGGCTGCCTGGGCCTGCACACCGAAGGGCGGCGCCTGATGCTCGACGTGCCCACCGCGGCATTTTCCGCCTCTGCCCTGTGGGCGCTGCTGGTCTGGCGCGAACGCGCACAAACGCGCTGGTTGACGTTGGCCACGCTGCTGCTCGCTGCCGGGTTCCTCACCAAGGGCCCGGTCTCCCTGTTGCTGGCGGGCACCGGCGTGCTGGCCCTGCTCGCAACCCGGCTCTGGGCGCTCAGCGAAATGCACGCCCGCCTTCCTGTCTTGCTGCTGCATTTCGCATTGTTCCTGGTCCTGGCCTTGCCCTGGTTCGTGGTCGTTCGCCTGCTGTACCCGGAAGCGGCGCAACTCGCTTTTGCCGACGAAGTCGAATCGCGGCAGTTCTTCTCGTTCACGCCCGAAATTCTGGCCGGGCTGTTCAACATTGGCTTGCCCTGGATGTTCATCTTCGTCGCCGCCGCCTGGCAGAGGCGTCACGACTCGGGTTTACCGCGTGCCCTGGCGCTCTGGTTCGCGGCCAGTGTGCTGCCTTTTCTGTTCCTAAAGAGTTTCGATCGCTACCTGATCGGCTCGCTGGTGCCAATGTCGCTATTCGTGGCCCTTGCCCTGCCTCGTCTGGAGACGCGGTGGCCCTATCGGCTCGGGATGGCAGTGGCGCTGCTGTTCGGCGGCGCCCTGGCCGCCTTTGCCTTCCATTTCGGGCTCGGCGGGTGGCCCTGGCTGGTCGCCCCAGCCGTGTACCTCGTCTGGGCTTGGGGAGGAGGGTATCGTCGCATCGTACATCGACTGGCCGCCCCGGCGATCTACGCAGCGGCGCTGATGGCGGGGGTGTTTCCGGCGCTCGGTATCAATGCGATGCCCGAGCCCGTCGTCGAACTCGGTCGCCAGCGCACCATCGTGTTCTTTCACGGGCCGCAACCGGCGCTGTTGCCGATCCTGAGCGGCCATTCGCATCGGCTGCAAAAGCTGGATGCCGCCGCGATGCCCGCCCTCGCCGCCCAACACGCACTGGTGTTCTGCGAAGAGGCGCTGGCGCCAGAACTGGCCCGCCTGGCCGGTGAAGCCGGCTATCAGGCCCGACCGATGGGCGAATATCGTGCGTTGGCCAGCCACGGTTCGGGTCTGCGCTTCGCGCGCGAGGGCGCCACCCGCGACGACTGGCTGCGCGCGTGGCAGAGCCGCGATCTGGCACTGCTGACCACCCGCATCGTCTGGTTCGAGATCCTCCGACCGTGAAGCTCTTTCCCCGCCTGCCGCTCTATCTTTTTGTCGCCGCGCTCGCCGCTGCTTTCTGGCGCGCGCTGCCGCCGGCACCGCCGCAGTTCGTACCGCCGCCCGCACCGCGCGCGGATACCCACCCCGCGCATTTCGCCAGCGGCAATTTACCGGCGCCGACCGCCAGCGCGCACGCCGCCAGCCTGGTCGAACTCGCCGACGGTCGCATCGCCTGCGCCTGGTTCGGCGGCAGTCGGGAAGGCGCTGCGGATGTGGCAATCTGGCTATCCACCTGGGAAGGCGGCCAGTGGAGCGCGCCGCGCGTGATCCTCGACCGTGCCCGCCTGTCCGGGGCAACGCGACAGCATGTGCGTCGACTGGGCAATCCGGTACTGGCGCGGCAAAACGACCGTCTGCATCTGTGGGTGGTGAGCACCGGCATCGGCGGATGGGCGACGAGTTCGCTCAACCACCTTGAATCGACCGACGGCGGCCAGCACTGGTCGTCGCCCGAGCGTCTCACGACGTCGCCCTTCCTCAATATCAGCACCCTGGTGCGGACACCGCCGCTGGCGCTCGCCGATGGCGGTCTGGCGCTGCCGGCTTACCACGAGTTACTCGCCAAACAGGGCGAATGGCTGCGTCTCGACGCCGATGGCCGATTGCTCGACAAGGTGCGCCTGCCGCAAGAGGGCGCGGCGATCCAGCCCACAGCCGTGGCGTTGAGCGCCACTGAAGCCCTGGCCTTGTTGCGCGATGCCGGGCCAGCGCCTGGACATATCCGCGTCGCCCGTACCGCCGACGGTGGCCAGCGCTGGCAAACCGATGAAGCGCTTGAACTGACCAATCCCGACGCCTCGCTCGCCTTGCTGCGGCTAGCCAGCGGCCGTCTCGTGCTCGCCGCCAACCCGGGCGCCGGACGGCGCATTCTCGACCTGTGGCTCTCCGATGATCAAGGACGACATTGGCGGCACGCACGCCGCGTCGAGCAGGCGGCGGACGGCGAATTTTCGTATCCCGCTCTGATCCAGGCGACCGATGGTTCGATCCATCTTGCCTACACCTGGCAGCGGCAGGCGATCCGGCACGCTGTGTTCAGCGAAGCCTGGCTGCTGGGAGGTGACGCATGACTGCCTGGTTCGGCTATCTCGCCTGCGCGCTGCTTCCGGCTGCGATCGCCGCCAGTTGGCCGGCCCCGCCCCGCAACCGGCGCATCAACGCGACGCTGGTCGCGCTCGCCGCGCTGCTGCCGCTTCCGGGCGGCGACAGCGCTGCCCAATGGTTGCACGCGCTGTTGGGCACGCCCTCAATGCCGCTCGCGGGACTGGCCCTGCTGACCGTGCTCGGTCAGCCGCCAAGGAGCTTGGAAAAACCCGTGCTGCTCGCCTTCGTCCTGCTCGCCGTCGAGTTCTATGCGCTGGCGCTGGGCCTGGGTCAATTCGATGTTTACGGCATCGGCTACCGTGGCCCGTTGCTCGTCGCTGCGCTGTTCCCGATCGGGATGTGGCTGTGGTACAGCGACAAGACCATCTGGCTGACACTGCTGGCGGCTGCCCTGTTCACCTATGCCGGCGGCCTCTACGCCAATCTCTGGGACGCACTCTTCGACCCGCTGCTGGTCGGGATGGCACTGGTCAGACTGGCGTGGCCGGGACGACAGCCAATCCTTGGACGACAATGAACAACATGCAACCGTCTGCACAAGGGATTAAACCAACCATCCGCGAACACGCCGCCTTTCTCGCGATGTTGACCGATTTCGAGCAGAACGATCCCTCGAATGCGGAGGCCTATGCCGATGCCCGCGAAGGCTTCGATGCATATGTGCAATTTCTACACGGCCAGGAAAATGGTCTCAACCTGCCCGCCGGGTGGGTGCCCTGCTCACATCGCTGGCTGCGCTCCCCCGAGGGGCACATTGTAGGTTGCACGCGCTTGCGGCACCGCATCGACAACCCGTTTCTATTCAATGAAGGCGGACACATTGGTTGCGATATCTCGCCGAGTTTTCGCCGCAAGGGGCTCGGTCACCTTGCGCTCAGCGTTGCCTTGGCTGAAGCCCACACCAAGGAAATCGGCCGCGTTCTGCTGGTTACGGGCGAAACCAACTTGGCATCCCGTGCGGTGATCGGGCGTCAGGGCGGTGTCCTCGAAAGCATCGAATATTCAGCCTTCTGGCAGGAGAGGCTGTGTCGTTATCGGATCGACGTCTCTTGCCGGTCACCCTGTTATCACCCTGAACCCACGGCAAAGTGATTAGTCAGTTGTAAGCGCGCGATTCCAGATAGCAAAAAAGCCCTCTAAAAACAGGGCTTTCAGCGAGAATTTTGGTCGGAGTGACATGATTCGAACATGCGACCCCTGCGTCCCGAAGGCCTTTCCCTGCCCCATCCCCACCAGGAGAGCCCAGGGTTTTTACATATAGAACAAGGGTTTATTCTGCAACAGAACGCAAGAGCACGCAACAAAACGCATCATTTTTCGTGTCGCCGTGCCGCACAATTGCCGCACAAAAATCACGATTGTCATATGACCAAAAATCAAAAAGCCTGCGAATAAACTAGCATCGCTTCACTCCTCGTACCCATTACGAGGAGCCAACAGTGACGGAATATACCCCAATCACGAAGGTCAAAGCAGCCGAAATTTTGTCAGTCAGTCCTCGAACTATAGACAATATGATGGCCGATGGAACGCTTCCAACTCACTATTACATCGGCCGCAAAGCCTACTGGCACCCCGATGTTTTTTTCTCATGGCTCAACCTAAAACTGGGCTGCACTCCATCTCCGGATTTAGCACTGGAAGTGCAGAGTGTCTCCTTGAATACCTCTACCTCTGGGCGCCGAGGAAGGCCACGCAAGTCTGGCCGCTAGACGATGGTACTTTTTACACTTGAGATATAATTAGCAACTGTAAAAGGGCAAACGGGGCGTAACCTCCGGACGCAAAGCTACAGACCCGACCGGCCAGGCCGAGGGTGGCTGAGTTGCACGTTCTCCAGCGCATTCGCGCAGTTACTCCCCTTTTGAACGAAGCTTTTCTGGCTTGCCTGCGGGCAGGCCATTGGGTTTTGGTGCCTTCGTTCTTTAACAGTCAAAAATCAACACTCCATGCTTCATCGTGGGGTGTGCCAGCGATGGTGCTGGCTGGCGCAAGCCAGTCAGCCCATGTCCCCTTTCTGCATCGTTTCGTGCCATCCGGCCGACCTCGAATGGGTCCCGCATTCGTGCGGTTTTACTTCATTTGTCTTGATGCAGCCGTGGTTCAAACCACGGCCTATTGAAAGGAAAAAACCATGAACAACACCAACGTTATCGGTCTGGACGGCATGCCCCTCAACGCTTCCTGTGACAACCAGGAGGGTGGCTACATTGCCCTCGGTTACAACGGGAACTGCTCGTATGTCTATTCGCGCATCCAGGAACGTGTCGTCGGCATTCGTCCCACTCATATGAATGAGATGAATCTGAAGACCATCTGTGGTGCCGACTGGTGCGAGAAGAACTGGACCGAATTCCATCCTGTGAAGGAGGAAATGTTCTTCAACCACAAAGCGCTGGCGACCCAGGTTATCAGGGACTGCCAGGCCGCAGGCATGTTTGTCGAAACCCAGGAGCGCAAGCTCGGGGTCTGGGCAAGCCAGGACGGTGGGTCCCTCTACATCAACGGGGATACGCTGTGGCGTAACGATGGAGTCGAAATCAAACGGGGGTTCATCGACGGCAAGGTTTATCCGAAATGCGGCGGTGTCGGTTTCAACGCTGAAACTGAAATTGCCACTCAGGAAGACATTGACCGTGTAATGGCTTCGTTTAACAGCTACGAATGGCAGGGAGAGATGGTGCCCGAAATGCTACTCGGCTGGTTTGTGTGTGCATTGATGCCGACGGCGCTCGAACGTCGTCCGCATATTTACTTCACCGGGCCGGCAGGTATTGGCAAGACCACCATTCTTGACACGATGAACTATCTTCTGGGCCCCTTGGCTTTCAAGTCGAGCGGGCCGCAGCGTATGGCGGGTCTCTATCAGTCCCTGATGAACACGCCCCGCGCTGTCATTCTGGACGAATTTGAGGCGGACCACGCCAATCGCGGTTGGGCGGAGACGCTCGAAATCGCGCGAATTTCTTATAGCTTGCCAGAAGACGACCATGGGATTGTTCGGGGCTCCCCCACGGGGACAGCGAAGAGCTATCGGTTCTACGCACCGTTCCTCGCTGCGGGAATTGTTCCGGGCAAATTTCAAGCTGCTGACCTGAGCCGCTGGGTTATCGTTGAAGCGAAGGGTCGCAAGCCTGGTGCTGAGGCAACCCGGATTAGCGAAAGGGAAGCGCGGGCTATTGGTCCGCGCCTTGCAGCTTTAGCCGTTCGTAGGTGGAGTGTGCTTCAGGCATCGCTGGAGACCATTCGCGAAACAATTCAACTGCGCGGTGGTGACGCCCGTCTGGCTGATACCGTGGGTCCGCTGATGGCTGGCTATTGGGCACTGGTGTCCGATAAGCCGGCGACAGCAGATGATGCGGCCACTTTGGTTGGTTTGTGCGGCCTCGCCAAACATCTCAAGCAACGTGAGGAAAACCTCCTTTTCGAGTTAGTGCCATGTATTCTCCAAGCCGACTAGCTCACTGAATGAGCCATAGGTTAGATTTTGTCGATGCCCTACCGCTCATCTCGACCGTCACGATAGTCTGCAGGGAGACGCCCCCTCAATCGACGAAGTGAGGCCAATTGCTCGGGAATGTTCTTGGCAGACATGAGCGCTTGGAGTGCGTCATCCAGGCCTCCGACAACAATCACGCAAGACTCAGCCAACATCAAATTGACCGGATGCTCGAAATTCTCAACGAGATTGCCATCACGGTCTCGCCACACACCGCCGTGCTGACCAAGAGGCCCGAACAAGCGCCCCACTCTGTCCTTCAGGCATTCGGAACTTTCGATATACCCTACGACGGGAATTCCACGGGCAACGGCAAAGCCAACTTCGAATGCCGTTCCTGAGTCGACCTCTGCACCACGGAATGCATTGAGGTTCGCCACCACTGCATCCGCTCGACTCAACAACTCGATGTTGGTCGTGAAAATATGCCACGACTTCAATGTCGGCTGGTCGATTGGATGTAAAGGCTCGAAGCCGTACCTGCGACAAAGGGCTTTGTGCTCGTCAGCCAAGCGCTCGGCGTCGAGGTAGAAAACATCAGGGCCGGCGAGATAGACGGATTTCATTGGCAGCAGAATAGGCCCGAACACATCAGCTTACCCGTGCCTGGCGGCGCCATGCAGCGGGCATCTGAAGAGTTCGAGTTGCCGATGACCAGTCAGTTTGATGGAAATAGGCATCGGGCAAGGGCTGGTATGGCGAAACGCTTCCACAGAGCAAGTCAAACAAAGCCTGCAAGCGAATGGTTAGGTTCTTGTGCATCGTCGTCTCCTTGTATCGGTGACGACAGGTTAATAGCCAAGTAGCTCACGGAATGAGCCACAGCAAATCACTATTGTCAGTCGCTCAGAATTTCCCCAATAAGTCCAAAGTTGCCGCGTATATGTCAGGCCGATTGCTTTCCCGAGGAGCAGCAACATTCAAGGTTTGAATGTCGAACTGACTCAACCAGTTAATCAAGCATTTTTAGGACTCATCAAGAGTCAAACTATCTAACTGCAGAACCAGATGCGGCCTAGCAGCCTGTCGAAAAAAACGACAAAGGCATCATGCGATATACGGTGTTTGTCAAGTCCATTGCATTATCAGCCACCAAACGCTCGCTCGAGCGCTCTGGACACGAAAGCACGGCGCAGCCCATACTGGGCGTAGTGTGCCAGGGCCTGCTCGGTCGACGGGTCCAAGCGGACCGTCAACCGCACACGCCCCTCCATTGGAAGTTGCGAACGCTGGGGCAGGTTTGGGTGGTGTGCTAGTTCTACTGCAATCGCGTCGCGGATGGCTATGGATTTGTTGGGTAGATGCATCAGGAAGGATGCGGTAGTGAGGCTCACAGAGACAACGCACGGATGGCTCGAGAACATTCAAGTCTCCTTGATAAAAGCCGCCCGAAGGCGGCCCGTATGGGCATTTTGAGCAGCTCAATCGATGTCAATCACATTGTCGATTTCTGCTTCGTCGTACACTTCTCGAGCTTGCCATCCTTGGCCAAAGAAATTGATAACCTCCGCTTCGCTCTCGCACACGGCGCCGCTAAAAACATCAGATTCGCCCAGCCACTGGGTGTAGCGCGCTATGTGGCACACGCACTTGCCAGTGGCTGTGCGGTACAACCGGAGCGTGGTAGCGATACCGGTGGTACCGCTATAATTTGGGTGGCATTGGTCCGATGAGCTTTTGCTGCTGGCAATCAACTCACCCTTGAAGCGAATATTCGGGGCGCCGGTGATGGAGAGTGTGGTCTGTTGCATGTGAAGCTCCTTGTGGGGTTGATTATGTAGTCAACCGACTACATAACCGTATAGCGCCACCAGTGCACAAAAATGGCTGTTTTTGCCTAAATAACAGGCAGCCAGACTGACTTTTTTGTAACAAGTTGTAACAACGACCGAAATTCGGGTTGTGTACGCAAAGTGCCAAAGGGAGTGGCTCAACCAGCCGCCCGTGGCGGCTAAGGTCGACGGTTAAGCCGGCGCCTGCGGTCTTGAGTGTGGCCACCGGCTCAGGCCGAAGGCGAGACCAGGACGAGTCGCCCGGGAAGAACGCCAACCATTGGGGAGGGCGTGAGTGCAGGCCTCCGGCAAGGCCTTGGCTGAGGTGAACATTTACTCCAACCAAGGATAAAACCCCTCACTACACGAACCGCCACGTAATTCCACGTGGCGGCACGTAGCGACCCAATGTCGCCGTGCTCCTACTCAAGGAGCCCAACATGAGCAAACTGCTCGACCGGAACGAGTTGGCCGACTATCTCGGCCGAAGCCCTGACACCATCAAAAAAGACCTGAAGCGCAACCCCATAGCAGTCCCTCCACGTCTACACATCCCCGGCACTCGCCTGCTGCGGTGGCGGATGGAGGATGTGGAAGCCTGGCTTGACCAGTGGGTAATTCAGGTGCCAGGTGACGTTCCCCCCCATCGCGGAGAGGGGTAACCATGGATGATGCGACCTTTATCGCCATTTCAAACGGTGAGGCGGAACGGAAGAAATGCTTTGATGAGAGGAAGTTTGAGGCCGAAACGGAAACCCGCTTTCCCAGGGCAAAATATGCGCCGCGGGATGTGCCGATGCCGCCCAGATTTCTTCACTGTTCGCTGTTCAACGCAGCGGGCCCACAGACGCCTCGACATGCACATGTGGTCGACTTTTTCCCCGTCTCGAGCGGAGGCTTTCTTTACTACGAAGGCCCCGAACTACGTCAAGAAGATGAAACTGTCCTGCTCTACTTACTTGGGCTGGCACAAGGAAAGGTCGCAGATTGCCCCGTGACACTCAATCCCAAAGCAGCATGCGTCGAAATGGGATGGTCAAAAAGAGAAAAGGACTCCAATCCTGAACGACTTGAAGCCTCACTCAATCGCATGGTCGGAGCTACAGTCCAGTATTTCGATAAGGAAAACATTCCTCGGTGGAAAACGGGCCTGGTCTGGCAGGTCAAATACGACTCCTCTACGTCCTGGGAAGTGAGACTGCCAGTCTCAATGCTTTCGGCCTTTGAGAGCCCCATTTTCGTGAATCGCAAAGCCAGAGCCCAGCTTCCAACCGGCTTTCCGTCGTGGTTGTTTGGGCAGATTTGCGCGAACAACTGCAAGATTCCCTTCTCATTCGAAACACTGCGAAGCCTGAGCGGCAGTTCACTGAGCAACCCATACGAACTCGCTCGGCTCATTCGCAAAACGATGAAGAAAATCGCCGAACTCACGCCGTACTCATGGCAGGTAAAAAACCAGACGTTGTACGTATTCAAGAACACTAGAGACTCGGAGGAGACAGTCGACGTAGGCCCCCCTAAGCAAATTTCGTAGGCGATAGAGCCTACAAAAACCGAGGCGGATTAGCCTACAAAAAAACACTTGTATGCTGTTTCGCCTACATGGCTCTGGCGGAACAGCATACAAGAAAAAACCAAAAAAACCATTGCAAATTAGTGTGTTACGACGACCGTAAACGCTTCTCTAAACACTCATCACCCCGAGCACGCCCTCGGCAACCCTCTCGAGGCAGCTGATTTTTGATTGGGGAAATTTTTGAAAGGCTCCTGGCCTCGCTCAAAGGAAAAGACTTCTGGTCGAGAACAGCTCGTCAGGGTCACCTTGGCGGTTCTAGTCCTTTCCCGACAAAACGCCCTGGAGCCCCCTCAATAAGCCAAAAACGTTGAGCCCGACGTATCTCGATGAAAAGCTGGCCAACTGCTAGCGACCCGATTTCAGCGCTGAAAGTGGCTTCGCAACCGCGCCCCTCATCCCACAGCCGTAAAACCGCCAAGAGAACGGGCCAGGTGGCCCGTCCGAATCAATCAGTCTTTCCTGGATGAGATGATTCCGCAAATTGAGAGATGCCTCACCTCTTTCGTGGTTGGCGCCTTGAGCATCACGGCGTGATGTTTCAGCCAGTCGACGCTGCGCGTCAAATCAGCCAAGCGTTGCTCATAAGCAAAGCCCTTTAGCTTCTTGCCGTGAGTTACCCACGCCCGCAAATGCTCTCGCGGGCATTCCACCGGCAATGAGAGTGTCGGGTAGCCCCATTTCGCATTGAAATGGAAGGTTACCGACTCCTCCCCCATACCACCTTCCAGGCACGCCTGAACAGCAGGCTCGGCTAGATTCGCAACCGTCACACCGAGCACGTCCCGAATCTGAATGAAAACTAGCAAAAAGGTCTGTCCCGAGTGAGAGCTGACTGGATGAATCGCAAGATGTGCCGATTCTCCTTGGCGTTCAAGAGCCTCCAAAAATACTGGGCTGTGCGTGGCCAAAACACAGGGTCGAGTGCCCAGGGGGTTCTCCATATCCGCCAATGGATGGGGAAACAGCACCGTGCCGGAGTGCAGTTCAACAACGGGGTCAATGTGATGATGCATGTCAGGTTCCTCAATAATGTCCTTGGAACCTCGTATAGCGAGCGCCGCAGCAGGTGCTGTTACCTTCGTTACCGGTTACGACGGATAGAAAAAACCCGCAGCAGCACGTGGCCACTGCGGGAAGAGGAACACTATTCAAGAAACTAGCGAACGGCTGATGCCGCTAAGCAGCCTTGGCTATTTCAGATACTCGCTGCTCTACATCATCAAGAACAACGGCCGCGTTCAGCAATTCCTCCAACAAGCCAGGGAGTCGGTTTCCCCCTAGGCTTCCGTCGGAAGACACTTCGGCATACAACGACAGCAGGAATTGCTGGACCTCGGGGTCAGCCTCCCAAACCAACTTCGGCATCATTCCCCCGACCATCGGGTCGCTGGCCAACCGCTCGAGACCGCGCCTAATTTGCTCGCTTCCAGCCTCGCCAGCAGGTAGCCAATCTTCGATACGGATGCGGCCAGCGACAAGCATGACGAGAATAGGGGGAACTGGCTTGCCAAAGGCTTCCGACAGATAGCGTGCCACCGCCATCGCAAAGTCTCGGCTGATGTGCTGGGTGTCTCGGTGGCCATACCTCAGTTGAGCGATATAGCCGTAGGTGACCCCCAGCGCGCGTGCCATCTCTCCAAGCTGATGGCCGCGGATGTTGGCGGCCTTCAGTAGCAACGCCGTAAGCGCCCCGCCCGGACCAAGAAATTCGTCGGCCAGTAGGCCAGTCCAGCCAGTTCTTCGCCCACCAGTTTTCTTTGGGGAATCTGCTTTGGCCTCGGGTTGAACGCTTTCGGAATCGACTTGTGACTCGTGTTTTTCATTCATGGTTGCCTCACTCAAATGACCTGAACAGGGAAGGTCCTGCTCTTCGTATAGGCACCAGAAATGAACTGGGTCAGCCGCTGGTTTTGATTCGGCGTTTTCGGGTGCGGCCTACGCCGGCATCGACCATCGCCGCCAACAATTTGCTCCATTGGTCACGTGCATCTCGAGCCATCGCCGTCAGCTCTGGCGACTTCTTCGGAGCGCTGAGGTAAAACTCGGTCGCCAGTCGAATGTAGTACGCAAGCCGTTTTGCCGCGCGCTCTCGAGCCTCGGTATCGAGCACCTGGCGCTGCCGTGAAAGCATGTATTCCAGTTGCTCACGCTCCTTGTCGGTCAGCCTGGCGAGTAGTTCAGGAGAAGCCTCTCGGTCGGTAATGCTGAGACGCCCCAACGTGATGGAGCGCCCCCGTTTGTATTCTGGGCTAGGGTCGTAGACGGTTCGTACAAGTGTCAGAGTCTTGCCGCGTTGGCGGATTTGCATAGTCGGTCTCCCTTTGGCGGTCGGCGGTTATTCGCCAACAGGTATAGCGACTGCGGCCAGCGGTATGCGGCCGGTTTCGGCGCTGAAACTGACCGGCGCCCCCGCGACTTCAGACTTTCTGTGCGAAACCTCTAATGAGTTACCCCCCAAGCTCATCGCAACTGACCACCGAATATCGCCCTAGTGACCAGACGCAATCAGGCAGCTACCGGCCACAAGCGGACTATCGCCAGTGCCATCGCCGCTGGCCGCTAAACAATCCAGACCGGCCCGAACGCTACCTTGCCAACTATTTCAGAAATTCAATGAAGAGTCAGTATCTGCAGCATGCTCGTTGCTAGGAAGATACTCATATAACTACCGCCCGTTGGACCGAACACTGGCGACGCTTGAGTACTATGAGGCCTCCAGGAGTTATTCCTTGCCGATACAATGGCTTTACGAGACAGGGTTTGAAGATTGGCCGTACGCATTTGCAGGGGCTTGCCTTTAGTTTCGCTGGAAAAACCATGCTTGAGTCGGATAGGCATTACCTCTCCTTATGACGCTCCAGAATGCCATAGTCTAGGAATTGGCTGCACAAGTCCTGCCCAAAAAATTCCAACCTGAATGAATCAATGGGTTACGAGCCATCTGAACTCAAAAATCGGACTTGTTCAGACAATCCCTAGGTTCAATTAGTCGCGTTGCTCATCGATTAGAGCCTGATGCCTAGAGCCATTCTCAAGAAGGCTTCCATTTGTCACCACATGAAATTGTCCAAGGTGCTCTTGAATAAATGTCTGACCTCGTTCAGTAAGAAGGTTGATGCTCTTGTTTAGAACTGCGATGTCATTATTCAATTCAAGCAGGAAGTTTTGAGCGGTTGAAATTATATTGGCCAGTCGTATATCTACAGATTTATATAATATTGATTTTGCAGCTTCATTACCCGAAAAATTATTTTCAATTTTCATTATCTCGTCAAAAGCTTGAGCGTGAGCGCCGTCTTGTAGCTCTTTGTATTTAATTGTTTTTTCATAAACAAGGTTTTGAGCTTTCTCACGCAAATCTAACTGCATACTACCAATGGCACTAATGGCGGCAACATTTAATCTGGTTAGGTGCTCTTGGTATTGCATTATCGCGTCGGAAACAGCTTTCATACGTTGAAATTCTTTGTCTTTTCGAAGTTCGTCAATTTCTGCCAAGATTCGATGAACTTCAGTTTTTCGCTTAATCTCCAAATCAGCATCGAGGCTTCTTTGCTTCATCTCAATGCTGGCGGTGTGGGATGCTTCTTTCATCCTAGCTTCCGATTCCGCCTGGATTGCGTGTTGTTCGCGTTCAACTTGGCGACGATGTTCACGACTTTTCAACGGCTCCCTCGCCCAATCAGTCATTAATTTGATTGGCTCATAAATAATGTCGTCAAGCTTATCAAACATGTCAAAAAAGGCCATTTTTTTCCTCTTTAAGTGCCTCTAACGCTCTGTCAAATAGATGCTTTGATTTTTCGCCTTGGTAGCGCAACCGTTCTAAACGGTCGTCTGCCGTCTTGCTAACCGCGAGCAGTGCATCTAGGTAATTTATTGATTCCTTTACAGCGTTTTCTAATATCGAACTACATTCGTTTCCGCGGCAGCCATCGTCGACAACGAATTTTTCACAAAGCTTTCTGTAGGCACTAACAAATATATCAACGTCCACATCTGGCGAGTCAGACCTTTCAGCCTTTGTGTTTTCAATAATTTCTTTATAGTACGATGGATGTTGAGCGAGCCAGCTGAACATGTATTTATCTACAGCGATATTCATATCGCTTGAGTTCGACTTATGTAAAAACATGGGCCTGAATAAGCGAGGCTCTTCCCTACAGTAATCAGAGACAATAGCCCCGCGCCCTTTCTTCAAGAAGGCCAGCGTTTTTAATAAGCTGTTTTTATTCATTTGCCTCGTTTTTGGTGACTGAGCTTATCTCGCCTTTAGCTTGCCTACGAATATCTCCGATTGTGTCAAATGTATGCTCTTCAATCAATCCGGAGCTTACGTCTAGGCTTTTGGTGTAGCTATTAACCAATTCTTGTATCCACTGACTAGCAACATCACTAGAAACTTGCGAATCTTTCAGAGCTGCGGAAACCTCTTGCAAGGTATCGGAGAAAAACTTTGCTCTTTCTTTGCGCAAATCCTCTTGAAGCGAGCCGACAAATTTTATTTCTTCTTTGAATTCCTTGATGAGCGTTAGGTAATTTTTCTCATATTCAAAGAGAAGTTGAAGTCGCTCTTTAAGTTTAGACGTTGCTAAGTGCTCGTCAAAATTCATCACGATTGTTTTTTTTATCGTGTCTTTAATGTTCTTATCTACCTCTAGTTTTTCGAGGCAATTATCAATTACTTTGGAAAAGTCATCCGGTGTAGCCATTATCATCCCTCTTGTGTTGAGTTTATCGTTCGGAATAGACAGGTTCTTTGTGTCTGGTATATCAAATGTTCGATTTGAATGTAAAGGGTTCTTTTTTTCTGCGAGTCGTTGGCGCAGTCTTTCTAAATATTCCATTGTTTGTCATGCTGCAATGAGGCATTTAACGTAAGTGACATCATCATGCACTTTGACATGTTATCCGGACGGCTGTTCGTTAGTCTAGTATCAAGATACAAAGCGACGACCTCAGCCCATCGTTATCCCCTGTATAGCCAGCCGGTCACTCGCCATCATCGGACTAGCGAACGTATTCGGCAGTCTGTACGCAGGCTCATGCGTGCCTCGTTATCGCAGCAAGTATGTCCTGGCAGTAATGTACGGTTCGCGGGCCTTGCAGCACGAAGACCCGTTTCGGAGACTTCTCAGCGATGTGGTACGCCGACATCGCGTAGGCCATCACTGCCGCACTGGTTAATTTACCCACCAAGGAGGCTGTAATTACAGTTACTCAAAGCAATAGACCGGTTGCTGCTGAATGCTGACTTGCACCCCCACGACACCAACGTCCGAATTGGGTCGATTGGAGCCAGTCAAATCGATGCAATTCGTAGGTCTCCGAAACGCGATTTCGCATTTCAGCACTGAAATCCTGCAATGCAAAAAACCCCGCCGTTGCCAGCGGGGTACCTGAAAATGGCTCAGCATGTCCTGCCGACACCGCTCTACTGCCTATCGAATACCAGTGCCACCTGGTCGGGAACGGGATTCAAGCCGTTCCCGGATATTGAAAACACAACATCGCCTGCCAAGGCGATAAGACATCTCTTTCGACTGCTCCAGGCTTTCGATACTCCTCGGGACAACCAGCCGGTCTGCCCTTCGTTTCGAACTCTACTTGCCTGGTCTCCCCCGGCTCCGGTTATGAACGGTGCCAACCATTCCCGGGTCGCCGGTTCCCACGTTATGCGACGGGGTTGGTGTTTAGCGCGCTGGCTCCATCCTTCAAATTTTCTGGAGTTTTCCTCCTCACCCGAGAGGGTTTTCGGCGGCCCAAGATTCCAAAACGGCTCGCTTACTGTTGAAAGACTTCAATACCACCGGCTTGGCCGACCAGAGGTCGGCTACGCGCATCACACTCCGAAAGCATCCTCTGGGGATGCCTAATCTGCTTAAGCTATACAGCGAGGCTTGCGGCTTGCGCCACACGCGCCCGGGTGCGCCAGTTCTCCCTTGCACCCCTATTGCCTCTCAGCAATCTCAGCAGCCCGCAGCTCGTCACAAGTTGTACCGTCGCCGGCACCCCTTGGGCAGGAATGGTTACCTGCACTCCCATCGTCAGGAACATCGCGGCATTTCCTCCGCGCGTCCGCGTCCGTGTCGCCCAAACTTGTCCTATGGAGTGGGGTCGAAGGTGGCATTACAGCCACCAGCGCCCCGTTGCTTGCCGCGCCAGCATGATTAAATGCACGCGGCTTCCGCAGTCTGACCCGATTGGCAGTCGGGTGTAACGAGCCATCCGGCTCGGAGATGTCGTGTTGCGCGGGGTTGGCAACCGCGCACGGTCCTGTGGTGGCTGTTTCCCCCGTGTTGGCAGTACACGTGTGTCGAGCAGTATAGGGAGAGCTCAGAAACAACGTTTATAGCGCCAAGCCTAGTTGGGGATGCTGAGCTTTGAGATGCTCGGCCGGGTACTGTCGCAAGAAATCAAAGCTCTCGGCCGCCGGCGCCATCAGCCAAGCATCGTAGTCAGTCTCTTCAAGAATCACGACCATTCGCTTCTCATCATCCGGCTTGTGAAATTGCCGCATGAAGGAATGGTCATCGGCATTGATGGTCAGCATCGTGTAGCTGTGGGTCACTTCCCCGGCCGGGTTCTTCCAAGCTGCCCAGAGTCCGGCGATACCCATCGGTTTTCCATCAGCACGCGTGATGCGCGTCTGGATGGCCTTGCCCGAGCGCCAGTCGGGCTCATAGATGGCCTCGGCCGGAATGATGCAGTGGCGCCCGAGCCTCCAGGCATCTCGATAGCTGGGTTTCTCGTGAACTGTTTCAGACCGAGCGTTGTAGGTACGCCGGGCAATCGTCGCATCTTTTGACCAGTGAGGAATCAGGCCGAAAGACCCGACCAGCAGCTCACGGAGTGGGACAGCATCGTCACCGACGTCGGCGAACTCATGCTTGCTCACGAACGGCCCGTGGTAGCCCGGCCACAGGCTAGGTTTTAGCCCCAGCGGCAGGTCATCGACTCCGAAATGGGCGCGGAGTCGGACGGGGTCAGTTTGCGGGTCGTAGTGAGAACACATGTGCCACAGAATAGCAAAACCCCTCGGGTTTGGACGCCGAGGGGTTTCGGGGTGCGGCTGGATTACTTAGCAGTCGGCGCCAGGGCAACCGGCTTGGCCTCTGTCTTGGCCTCAGCCTTTTCATGCTTCTCGTGCTTCTCGGCTTTGTGCTTGGCATGCTTTTCAACCGGCTTGCCCGCATCAGCCTTGGGAGCTTCCGTCTTCGCAGCTTCGACCTTGGCCGGCTCAGCAGCCTTCGGGGCTTCGACCTTCTTCTCCACCGCAGCAGGCGCCGGTGCGGTCACCTTTGCTGCCGGGGACGTTTGCGGCGCCGGGGTTGCGGCGCCTTGAGCGAAAGAAGCGGAAGCAAAACCAGCAGCAACAGTCAGGGCAACGAGGATTTTGGAAACTTGCATTTTGAATCTCCTAAATGAGCAGGTTGTTTGTTCGTTTTCAGGTGCTGACAACCTTTTGCAGCGCCATGTGCCGAATAACGCGCTCACTTCGAGGTGGATGTCATGTGAAACGTAAGGCGATGTACCGGTCTGTGACGAAGATGTGTCCTGGGATTTCGCCCTATCCGCAGCCATTGCCATTTGCATACAGTATTGCCCTCGTCGAATTGCTGTATAAAATTACAGTACACGTCTTGAAGGAGGAGACCATGATTCGCATCGTCTGCCCACACTGCCACACCCCGCTCTCCACTAACGACTTGGAGCAAGTCATGATTGCTGGTCACCGCAGCCTGATTTGTCCGGATTGCTCGTCGGTGCTGGTTTCAGAGTCAGATGAATCCACTGAGTATCACACCTTGGAAGAGCATTTCGCCGAGCAGCCGGCACATGCCTAAAGTCGCATTACAAGCTGGCCCATGTTCTGGGGTCTTCGTGCCGCTGGCGGGTGCCCCTCGCCTCGAGTTACCGCTCGACCAGGTAAGGGTTTCGGCCGGCTTTCCCAGTCCAGCAGCCGACTATGAGGACAAACGCCTCGACATTAACGAATACCTGGTCCGTAACCCGGTGTCGACCTTCTTCTTCTCAGTAGAGGGTGATTCGATGCAAGGCGCCGAGATATTCGACGGTGACATTCTCGTTGTCGACAAAAGCATCCGACCCCGCCATGGCCACATCGTGATTGCGTTCGTGGATGGCCAACGGTTGGTGAAGCGGCTCTATCAGCGGAATGGCCGTACTGCCTTGTTGGCAGAAAACCCCCACTACCCCGCCCTGGAAATTCGGGAGGGCATGGAGTTGGTAGTGTGGGGCGTCGTCACCGGCAAATTCAAGCGCTTTGGCGCCTGACCGGCATGCCTGTCTTCGCGCTCGTCGATGCCAACAATTTCTACGCGTCCTGCGAGAAGCTGTTCGACCCGCAGCTGCGCCATCGGCCGGTCGTCGTGCTCTCCAACAACGATGGCTGCGTCGTGGCACGCTCTGCGGAGGCGAAGGCTCTCGGCATCCCGATGGGTGCCCCCTGGTTCAAACTCAAAGACGAGGCCCGGCGTTACGGCATCGTCGCTTTCAGCTCGAATTACGCGCTCTACGCTGATATCAGCAACCGTGTCGTGGAAATACTCTCGGGATTCACTCCGAACATCGAGGTCTACAGCATCGATGAGAGCTTTCTCGAGCTTTCCGGCTTTGAGCGGGTGGGCTACGAAGCCTATGGCGCGCAAATGCGGCACCGTGTTGCCGAGTGGCTGGGTCTCGCAGTCTGCGTGGGCATCGGCCCCACGAAGACGCTAGCCAAGCTGGCGAACCATTGCGCAAAGAAAGGCCTGGCTGGGGGCGATGGTGTTTGCGACCTGACTACTATCGCGACCACAGAACAGACCGGGCTGTTCTCCAAGATTGAGGTCAGAGAAGTCTGGGGTGTTGGGCGCAAGATTTCCCAGAGGTTGGAAGCGATGGGTATCCACAGCGTCCAGCAGCTGAGGGATGCGGATGCTGAGACTATCCGTGCCAGATTCTCGGTGGTCCTGGAACGGACCGTTCGGGAACTGCAGGGAGTCACCTGCCTCGACCTGGAGGATGTTGCCCCGGAGAAGCAGCAAATCATGAGCAGCCGCTCATTCGGAACGCTCATCTATGACCTCGAAGAACTGGAGGAAGCGGTTGCAAGTTATGTCGCCCGGGCGGCGGAGAAGCTGCGCGCCCAGGACTCGCTGGCTGGCGCGCTCCAGGTCTATATCCGCACCAACCCCTTCAAACCGGAAGTGCCCCAGTATCAACGCGCTGTCACGGTGCCACTGCCTGAGGCATCGGCGGATACCCGTATCCTCACGCACTGGGCTTTGCGAGTGCTTCGGCGCATTTACCGGCCGGGGTTCGGTTACCACAAAGCCGGCATTACCCTTCTAGACATCACGCCGCGCGCGAACCAGCAGCTCTCGCTATTTGCGTCCGGTGAGGTAGCCCAAAGCCGCAATGCCCATCTGATGCAGGCACTGGACAGCATCAATGCTCGGTATGGCCGGGGAACGCTACGTTTGGCGGCCGAGGGCGTCGCCAAGTCCTGGCAGATGCGCCGAGGCAACCTCTCGCCGCGCTACACGACGGAATGGGACTGCATTCCGTCAGCGATGGCCCGTTGATGCAAAAAACGCAGCCCAACGGCTGGGGCTGCGTGTGAAATGTCAGAAAGACCTGACCTGTTGATGAATTAATGGACTGTGCGGCCGATTTCCACCTCTTTGGAAGAATGCCTGACCATGAAATCGGTCAGAGTCACGATTTCCGGTGTGGGCTGCCCCTTGATGAGAAGCAGTCCTCGGTCTTGGTACAAACGGCATGCCATCAACGCCATATCGACAACATAATCATGGTCGTTTTTTGCAGTGCAGGCCCCAATTGGCAATTTCAAAATATCAGCTGCAGCTGTGCTCCCAATATCCAGGGAAATCTCTACCCCATCCGAAATTTGGCCCTTCGGCTGCTCGGTAGTGGCAAAAACAAACCTCAACACCCCGAACAGGGCTATCGATTCGAGCATTCGTCTGGTGCTCGGTGCTTCGAGGTCAAAGAGCACCCGGCATTGAGATGTGCCCAACTGAAGTGCGAAGGTCAGCATCTGCCGTGAGGCAGGCGATGGGAAAACCGTTATCCTCCGAGCCACTCGATTTTGAGCTTTGACGCCGGCGACAAAGTCCTGGGTGGCACCAACCAGGACGGTGAATCCACCGGTCATCTCAGCATCTCCAGTCGCACCGCATCGACTCAGGAAGGTACGGTACTCGTGGTCATTCATGATGGCACCAGAGAAAATTCCGGCATCTCGGAGCTGCTTTTCGATTAATGCGTCCATCGTTGTCCTTTCATGGTTGTCCTGGAACCATGTGTAGCAACCACGGACGAAAGAGCCTCAACGGATAAATGCTCTCGCTACATCTGTTACCAATCAAAACCGTAACGGAGGTAACAACTATGGGCACGAAGCAGCAGAGACATCTGGAAATCGTTCAAACCATTCAAGAGCTGCGCTGCTTTGTGATGGCGATGGATGATGAAACGTGGTTGATGTACGAGGCGTGGTGCCTGCAACATGGACTTTAGCCAATCTCAGCGGCTCTGTTCGCGGAACTCCTCGCGCGAGGTTTAATTCAACCCGGTGAAGTCCCGTACGCTTTGGATGGTGGGTTGTTTGCTTTCGGCATCAACGGCGACACCTACATGCTCGGTACTCATTCATAGCAGGGGTAGCCATGTCCAAGTTTCAGCGCCGAAACTGCCCACCGAAGGCATCAGGGTAATCGGAGCGGAGCATTAGCTTGAACGTAGGTCGGCAACCGGCCAAGAGCAGCCAATCAGAAAATTTTTTGAAATGGCTGCTTTTATGCTGGTTACGGACTATTGGAGCCGATAGCCTGTATGGCAGGCTACGCAAGCTCCCATGATTTCTGCCCGCGCACCAACTGCGGGTTTGACTTCACCAGTTACCGAGGCATCTTTAGTCGAAGCAGCAAAACGACTGGCGCTGCGATGCATGACACTTCCCGCACTCTGCATCTACTCCAACTTGATGTACTGTGTAATCCAATATGAAATGTATCCTCGACGCATGGGAGACCTGCCATCAAGAGCTGTTGCATTTCGTCGCTTCCCGGGTGTCGGATACCCAGGCAGCGCACGATTTGGTGCAGGAAGTCTTCCTCCGAGCCACACGCCTGGAAAATGGTTTGTGTGGCATCAACAATCGGCGTGCCTGGTTATTCCAGGTGGCGAGGAATCTGCTGATTGACCGGTACCGACTGACCAGGGACGAAATACCGCTGGATGACGAGCTCGGGTTGGTCGAAGTTACCGATGAGGTCGCTCCGGTGGACATGCTTTCCCAATGTCTTCCACGCGTACTTTCAGAACTATCCCCGGAGGACCGAGAGGCCATCACCCTGTGCGACATCGAAGGACTGTCCCAGCAAGCCCTGGCCGACCGTTTAGGCATGACGCTGCCTGCAGCGAAATCCCGGGTTCAGCGAGCCCGTCGGCGTTTGCGTGAGCAACTTGTCACTGCCTGCCAAGTGCAGTTCGACGAGGCCGGCCATGTCTGCTGCTTCGTGCCGAGGTCTGCTGTCGGCAATTAATTTCGGCGTCGCTGCATCTTTTGGCACCTTCGTTCGTCTTCTAAAGTGAGAGAGACATTCGAGGAGCGCCCCATGGATATGCAACCTACGCTGGAAGCTAAAGCCACCCTAACATTACGCTGGCTGCTGAGCATCGGTGCTGTGACGCTGTTGTGGCTGGCCGCCTACAGCCATCTGACTGAATTCGCCGATTTCATTCTGGCATCCATAGGCTTGACCCGGCAGACCGCGTCAGGCGAAGCGCTGCATTTCTTCTTCTACGACACACCCAAGGTCCTGCTGCTCCTGACCGGTATTGTCTTCCTCATGGGTATCATCCAGACCTTTTTTGCCCCGGAACGTACACGCGCCCTACTAGCGGGAAAACGCGTTGGAGTAGGCAACGTTCTGGCAGCCTCGCTGGGCATCGTGACGCCCTTCTGCTCCTGCTCAGCAGTGCCGCTATTCATCGGCTTCCTATCGGCCGGCGTTCCCTTGGGGGTTACCTTCTCGTTCCTCATCTCGGCCCCGATGGTCAATGAGGTGGCGCTGGTTCTGCTCTTCGGGATGTTCGGCTGGAAAGTCGCAGCACTTTATCTGGGATTGGGGCTGTCAGTCGCCATCGTGTCCGGTCTGGTCATCGGCCAGTTGCGGATGGAAAAATTCCTGGAAGAGTGGGTCCAGCAGATTCAGAACGGCCAGACAGCCACCTATGTGACGGAGAGCGTGGATTGGATTACTCGCTTTGAAGCCGGTCGAGACCATGTGAAAAACATCGTCGGCAAGGTATGGCCCTACATCCTGGCCGGGATTGGGCTGGGGGCTGGTATCCATGGTTACGTCCCCGAAGACTTCATGGCCTCCTTCATGGGCAAGGATGTCTGGTGGGCCGTACCGGCTGCGGTGCTGCTCGGCGTGCCGATGTACACCAACGCGGCCGGCATCATTCCCATCGTCGAAGCCTTGCTGGGCAAGGGAGCGGCGCTCGGCACCGTGCTCGCCTTCATGATGGCGGTGATTGCCCTCTCAGCACCGGAGATGATTATTCTGCGCAAGGTTCTCAAGCCCCGGCTGATTGCGACCTTCGCGGGTGTGGTGGCCACCGGCATCCTGCTGGTGGGCTACGTCTTCAACCTCGTCTTGTAACCTGAAGGGAGCCATTAAATGAAAACCGTCAAAGTCTTGGGTACCGGTTGCGCCAACTGCCGGAATACCATCGCCTTGATTGAAACAGTCGCCAAGGAACATGGTGCCCAAATTGCCCTGGAGAAGGTCGAGGACCTACAGGCCATCATGAGCTATGGCGTAATGTCCACGCCTGGCGTCGTTATCGATGGCAGGGTCGTCCATGCGGGAGGAGTACCTCAAAGGGAGAAGGTTGAAGGTTGGTTCCAGGCCTAAAACCATCCCAGATGCCGAATCGCTCCCAGAGAGATATAGAGACCCAGGGCGCAAATGAATACGCCAAATGCCAATTGAAGATAGTGCTCGTTGATTCCATTGGAAAAAACGGCGCCAAGCCAAGCGCCAACAAACATAGTCGCGGCCAAAATCACAGCGGCGCGAACATCGACGTTGCCATGACGGTAATACTCAAGTGCGGCAGCAAGGCCAATCGGTGGCAGCAACACGGCCACTGTTGTGCCGGTCGCCATATGTTGGGAAAACCCGGCCCAGTAGAACAGAGCTGGCACTACGATGATACCGCCGCCAATGCCGAACACTCCGGCGGCAATACCCCCCGTTAGTCCAATGAGGACCAATATCGACCAGCTTGGCATTCTTTCTCCTTGGAGTTGTGGCATGCCATCACACCTGGAAGGGGACTTAGACGATGGCTTTCTTCTGTCCAATGATACGTGTCACATATGCCGGCCCCTGGTGCCCAGGCCCTTCGTCGAGACAGGTTTCTCCTTCCCAGGCAAAAACCACGTCAATTAGCCCCGCAAGGTCTGACTGAAGGTCAGCGGGACGGTACAACATCTCCGGGTCTTTGGGGCCGCCGCTGCTGAAGCTCAATTGCTGCGGATGAAAGGCTTCCAGGATGAACCGGCCGCCAGGCCTGAGCGATTGCGCCAAGCGACGGTGCACATCGGTACGGATGGCTGTCGGCAGATGCAAATAAACCAGAACCACGACATCGAAGCTATCTGGCGCAGGAGACCATTCTGCCAAGTCTGCGTGACAGGTTTGTAGCGAAACATTTTGCTTGCTCGCCAGAGCCAGCGCCTTTTCAAGTCCGACTTTCGAGCTATCAACGGAAGTCACCCGGTGGCCTTGCTCGGCCAGCCAAACGCCATTTCGTCCTTCGCCATCGCCCGGCAACAATATCTTTGCGCCCCTCGGAAATCTCGAGGCTTGTTCGACAAGAAATGCGTTCGGGGAAAGGCCGTATTTGTACCCCTCAACCGCGTAATTCTGGTCCCAGAAACTCATTCTTGCTCACTCAAAGGAAATATCGCGGGGCTTGACCACTGCCAAGCCTTCGGCGGTCCAGCTATCGAAACCGCCAGCCAAGGAAAGAACATTCTGGAAACCCATGCTCTGCAGAGCGACAGCCGACAAGGCGGCGCGGCCGCTGGTCTTGCAATACACGATGACGGGCCGCGTCACATTTTGCAAAGACGGTTCGTTTGAAATCTTGAATTCAAGCATACCGCGGGGGATATTCACCGAACCGGCAATATGGCCTTGGCGATGTTCATCAGGCTCCCGAACGTCGATGAGCAAGGTGCCTGGGGCAGCCAATTTGCTGTGAATCTCGGTGGCCGGGCATTCACGGACCGATTTTTTGGCCTCTTGAACCAATTCATGTGCAGGCTTGAACATCCAATACTCCATTCAATTAAGAAAGACGGCGAAAGCCGTAGGCAACATCCATTAGCATATTCTAATTTAAAGCAATGAATCCATGGGGATTTGGCCGCAAGCCGAACAACATGCGTCTGGGCTAGCCGAGACTGGGTTTGACTCCGTGGTCCATGTGGACCTGGGGCCGAGTGCCCCCTACCACTTTGGTTTGCTGGCGCAGCGGCCGATGGTTTAGAGATGAAAAACAAAGGGCACCGGTTGCCACCGATGCCCGTATTTAACGCTTAGCGGTTCCGCCCTGGGCCCATACCACCACCGGGACCCATTCCACCCATACCGCCGCCCATACCACCGCCCATACCACCGCCCGGTCCCATGCCGCGACCTTGTCCGCCTCCTTGAGCAGGCGGCATATCTGGCAAGGTCACGCCTTTTTCCTTGGCACGCAATTGCATCTGCTCATGGTGCTGCAACCGGACTTGCTCCCGCTCTTCTGCGGTTTTGGCCGCCCGCAACTTGTTGCGATGCTCAATGCGTTCCTGATTGGTCATCAACTGGCTGCCGTAAATCGGGGCATCCGAGGCAAAAGAAGCAGTAGAAGCCATCAAACCCAGCGCAATCGCAGACAGGGTAATTTTCAAGGTGTTCTTGGTCATTTTTCTCTCCCAAAAAACTGATTCATCCATGCTGTGAAAAACCTCTGATGAAAGTGGCGAGGTGTTTGTCCATCCCGTCACTTCAGTTATAGCTGCTATGACGCAGAAATCAGGAGCCGAAACAAACCGTTGCAATTGGCAGATGGAATATTAGACAAATCTAAAATTTATTGCCTATACTTGTAAGTAACTTATTACATACAAACGACCATGTCCCTTAACCCTCGCCAATCAACCGAGTCCCGCCAGGCTGAAATCATCGCCACCGTGGTGGCCTTGGCTGCCGAGCGAAACCCCGCCGATGTCACGACGACCGATATTGCCAAGGCGATGAACGTGACGCAGGGTGCGCTGTTCCGCCACTTCTCGAACAAGGAGGCAATTCGACTGGCCGTCATCGACTGGGTAGAGACGCAACTGATGACCAGACTCGGGGATGCACAAGCATCGGCCCCCGATGTCGTGAGTGGCCTGGAAGCGATGTTCCTGGCGCATGTGAGATTCATTCGAGAATTTCCCGGTGTTCCGCGCCTGGTCTTTGCCGAACTTCAGCAGCCGGACAGCTCTCCAGTGCGGCAGCGCGTTCAACAAATCATGCGACGCTATCGGCAGATGTTGGCTGAAACCTTGGGTAAAGCCAAGGCTGCCCAGTTAATAAGCCCCGATGTGGATACCGAGGCTGCCTCTGCGCTATTTCTCGGCGCCATCCAAGGTCTGGTGATGCAGTCCATGCTCGGGGGAGCCTCATCTGATGCCGAAGTGCCGGTACTTGGCGTTCTACGCCTCTACCTTGCCAGCCTAGGAGGCAAATCATGAAACCCGGCCAGTTCATCAGCCGTAAGCTTGGACTCGGGATTTTTGCCGCCATGCTCATCCTCGGATTTGGCGTGGTTGTCGCCCGCTCCGGGCCCTTATCTCCCATCCAGGTAACCACACTCCGAGTCGAAGCCGGCTCGTTGTCCCCAGCGATATTTGGCATCGGTACTGTAGAAGCTCGACGTAGTTATTTCATCGGGCCAACGGCTGCTGGACGTGTCAAAGCCGTGCATGCGGACGTGGGTGAGACGGTCAAGGCTGGACAGTTGCTGGTGGAAATCGACTCCGTTGACCTGGATGAGCGCCTACGTTCAACGGAAGCCGCATATGCCCGGGCGGCCAGTGCCGTCACCGCCGCCGAAGCACAACGCAAGGATGCTTTGGCCAGACGGCAACTCGCCGAACTCAATGCCAGACGCTATCGTGACCTGGGCGGAAAGAATTTCGTCAGCGCCAGTGCTGTGGAAGGCAAACAGCAGGAACTGGATTCGGCCCAGGCAGCGGTTGAGGCCAGCGAAGCGAACCTGCAAGGGGCTCGCCAGGAGCAACTACGGCTGAAGGCCGACCAGGACGGCATCCGCCAACAACGCGGCAACCTGCGTCTGCTGGCCCCGCGGGATGGCCTGGTGACGAGCCGCGATGCGGAACCCGGTTCGACGGTGATTGCCGGCCAGGCGGTCCTCCGTTTGGTTGAGCCTGACAGTCTCTGGGTCAAGGCACGCCTCGACCAGGGGCGCTCGCGCGGCCTGGCCGTAGGGCAAACGGCGGATATTGTGTTGCGCAGCAATGCCTCGACCCACCATCCCGGCAAGGTGGCGCGTATCGAGCCGGTGAGTGACAGCGTCACGGAGGAGCGCATCGCTCAAATCGCGTTCGAGCGCATCCCCGAGGGACTGAGCGTTGGCGAGATGACCGAAGTCACCGTGAAGACCGGGGCAACTCAATCCGGACTGCTGCTCCCGAACGCCGCCATCAAACAGATGCCCCAAGGCAGCGGCGTGTGGAAGCTCAAGGAAGGCAAGCCTAGCCTGACTCTGGTGAAGCTGGGCGACACCAGTCTTGATGGAACCGTGCAGATTCTCGATGGGCTGGCTGCGGGTGACGAGGTGGTCATTCACAGCGAGCGCGACCTCAACGAGAGCGCTAGCATCAAGGTGGTCAGCCAACTCGTGGGGAAACCCAAGTGATTAGCCTGGCCGGGCGGGACATCCTGCACTCCTGGTCAAAGTTCGTCCTGACCGGCATCGGCCTGGGTTTGTTGATTGGCGTGACGTTGAGCATGGCCGGCATTTATCGGGGCATGGTCGACGACGCCAAGGCGCTGCTCAACAACAGTGGTGCCGACATCTGGGTGGTGCAACAAGAGACCCAGGGGCCTTACGCCGAATCGTCGAGTCTGCGTGATGACGTTTATCGGGCCTTGCTGGCGCTGCCAGGGGTTTCGCGTGCGGCCAATGTCACCTATTTAACGATGCAGGTCCGCCTCGGCAACACCGATGTGCGGGCCATGGTGGTCGGCTTCGAACCCGGGCAACCCGGCGAGCCTGGATACCTGGTTGCCGGCCGGCACATCACGCGCAGCCATTACGAGGCGGTCGTCGATGTGAAGACGGGTTTTCAATTGGGCGACACGATACGTATTCGCCGCCACGACTATCGCGTAGTTGGCCTCACCCGGCGGATGGTGTCATCCGGCGGCGACCCGATGGTTTTCATCCCGCTCAAGGATGCGCAGGAAGCGCAGTTTCTCAAGGACAACGATGCCATTCTCAATGAGCGGGCCCGTACAACCGCCAATCCAAGCCTGAACCGACCGGGCGTGCCGGGCCTGCTCGATGCCATCCTGGCTTCGCAGAATTCCAATCACAACGTCAATGCGGTACTTGTTCAGATTGCCCCTGGCAGCGAGTCTGAACAGGTGGCAAGTGAGATTCGCCGCTGGAAGCATCTGCAAGCTTTTACCCGTGCCCAGATGGAAGAGATTCTGGTCTCCAAGCTGATTGCCACTTCGGCCAAACAAATCGGCATGTTCCTGGTCATCCTGGCCATCGTCAGCGCCGCCATCGTCGCCTTCATCATCTACACCATGACCCTGGGAAAGATACGTGAGATAGCCGTTCTTAAGCTCATCGGCACTCGCAATCGGACGATTGCCGGGATGATTTTGCAGCAGGCCATGGGGCTGGGCCTCATTGGTTTCATCGTCGGCAAGACCGCCGCTACTCTCTGGGCGCCGTTTTTTCCGAAATTCGTCCTGCTCGAACCGGGCGACGCAGTACGGGGATTCATTGTGGTGATGGTCATCTGCGCCTTGGCCAGCACGCTAGCCATCCGTGTCGCCTTGCGTGTCGACCCGGCTACGGCCATCGGAGGCTAATGTGAAGGGCTTTGGAATTCACATCGAGGGTCTGCGCAAACGCTATGGCGAAGGCGATACTGCGGTCGATGCCCTGAAAGACGTCAATATGACCGTGGCACCGGGAGAGGTGGTGGGTCTGATTGGCCCGTCGGGTTCGGGAAAAAGTACCCTGCTGAAATGTCTGGGGGCCGTCATCGAACCAACCGCCGGCCGGATGACCCTGGGTGACGAGGTGATTTTCGAGGATGGCTGGAAAATTCCCGACCTCAGAGCCCTGCGCCGCGACCGGATTGGCTTTGTGTTTCAGGCGCCCTACCTGATTCCATTTCTGGACGTCACCGACAATGTGGCCTTGTTGCCGATGCTCGCCGGCAAGCCGAATGGCGAAGCGCGCAAGCGGGCGAATGAATTACTGGATGCGCTGGATGTCGGTCACCGTGCCAAGGCGAATCCCTCACAGCTCTCCGGTGGCGAGCAGCAACGTGTGGCGATTGCTCGCGCCTTGGCCAATCAACCGCCGGTGATTCTGGCAGATGAACCGACGGCACCACTGGATAGCGAACGGGCGCTCAGCGTTGTGCGCATTCTCAACGACATGGCCCAGCAGTTTCGTACTGCCATCATCGTGGTCACCCACGACGAGAAAATCATCCCCACTTTCAAACGCATCTATCACATTCGGGATGGCAAGACCTTTGAAGAGCAAGGACTCGGGGCTGCCTAGCCTGAAATCCGACAGCTCAGCTGTTCATCCATCCATTCATCAGGACACAGGACATGTTCTTTGTACTCATTTTCTTGATTCTGGCGGCGACAACGTCTTACCTGTTCCCGGAGTGGTCATGGGTCACAGTCTTGTTGGTGTCGTTCGGCTTTATGGCCGCGCTGCGGATACTGCTGGCAGTGACTTCTCGTACATCGAGTGCACCGAGGAACACGGAATAACTGAGCTCCAAGCCAGCCAAATGGGGCATCGGCTCCGAACTCAATACGCCCATGCCACTTCAATTCAGTTGCCGCCGATTGCCAAGCGAATTGCTGAAAACCCAAAGACGGTCGAGAACAAAAGCTTCGTGGCTTTTTGCATAGCGCCGGAACCCGAAAAGCGCTTTGCGAGGCGCGAAGCCGTGAGGGCGTAGAGCACATCGAACGCAAAACCAAGCCCAACCAGGATGGCGCCAAGCGTCAGATACTGCGCTGTCAGGTCGTACTGCGTGGAGATGAACTGCGGCAGCAACAGCGCACAAAACATCAACGCTTTCGGGTTGAACAAATTGGTCATCACCCCACTGCGAATGGCCTCCCAGCCCCTACCGGTGACATTGACCCCCTCCAATCCCTCTGTCTCGCCAGCTCGCAGCATCTTCCATGCAAGAACCAACAGGTATGCAGCGCCAAACCAACGAGCGACATCGAACAAAACGGGATGCGTGTGAAATAGCGCCGCCAAGCCAAGAGCGGATAGCGTGACATGGACTGTTCGTGAAATGGCCAATCCAACAGCGACCATCAAGCCGTTCCTTGGCCCTCTGAATGCCGATGTGGAGAGGACCAACGCCATGTCAGGCCCAGGCAGAAGATAGACAGCAGTCAGCGCGGCGACATATACCAGCATGTCAGGCAAGGCAATCATCGAAGTGCTCGTGAGGCTGTTAAGGAAGGAATATGGTCCCATGTGCAGCCTGAAATATTGCCGCTTTCTCTTCGTAAAAATCTATAAAATCTAGTGGATTCTTTCTTGAAATAGCCATCTACGACATGAACCCACTCATTAACCATCTTGACCAGACTGACTTGGCAATATTGCGGGAGCTGCAAGCCGACGGCCGGCTATCCAATGCCAAGCTATCCGAGAAACTGTCTCTGAGTGAAACTCCCTGCTGGCGACGGCTCAAACGCCTCGAGACCGATGGGTTCATTGAGGGCTACCAAGCCAACCTGAGCCGGAAGAAGCTTGGCTATGGCGTTGTGGCGTTTGTCCAGGTTACCTTGGGCAATCATGCCGGCGAAGCGCCGTTGCAATTTGAGAAGCTCGTGGCCTGCATGCCCGAGATTCTGTCTTGCCATAACGTCACCGGTGATTGCGACTACATGCTGCAAATCGTAGCCAGCGACTTGGATGCCTATGGTGTATTCGTTCGAGAGCAGCTACGCAGGTTGCCTGGAGTGACGTCGATTCGGTCGAACCTTTCCCTGCGAGAAGTGAAGTCCTCTACCGCATTACCGGTTTGAATGAGAAAAGGGTGTGGCGGCTGTTGGTCAGGAAGCAGACTAAGTAAGTCTCATACTTGAACGACAGCAACGGGTCGATTGGCGTCGCTCAGAACATTGAAATGAACTCTGTGTTGCCGGATAAAGGTAACACCGGTAACAGACGGCACAGGTTCATCCGCATACCGAAAAATTTCGACCGTATGCGGATAGAAAATATAAACAGGTTGGCTACACGCGGTTCCTTCCATCAAACCGCGAGGTCAATCATGCAAAGCCAATTCAGCCAGCGCCTGTTCACCAATTCCATCCCGCAGCGCGCTGACTGCCCGACACCCATCCTTTCCATGGAGGAGCTCCGACAGCTGGAATTCATTCGCCCAGCCAAATCGACCATGTCGTCGCTCTTTCCAAAGGAGGCTTTCGACCTGCGGGAGCAAGGAGAAGTCGACACCACAGAGGGATTCGAGACTTTGGCGGGCTACCTGCATGACCCGGAACGACGGATTGACGCAGCTATGTCACTTCTGAAGGTCAGGATAGACCGACTGCCACCGACCAATCGCTCGCTAAAGGTCTTTCGGGCCTGTGACAGTTCCTGTGGCGCGCAATACGGCGCCATCTTGCCGGGGGCCTATGTGACCGAGCTGAAAAGCCAGGCGTATGAGCATGGAAGGAGCTACCTGCAGCGCAGCTTCGAGATATTCTCGACCCACGTCTATCCCGATGAATTGCTGACGCTCGGCAACCCGCACGATTTCATCTATATCCCTCGGAGCCAGGGGATGGCCTATAACCGCTACACGACGGATGTTTATCGTCAAACCGGCAGCACCGACTAAGCACAAAAAAGCGGGCCCCAAAGGCCCGCTTAATGAATCATGCGCTCAATGCGTCGAGCACGTATTCCTCGTCACACACAGATGAGACGAACTCTGTCACCGTAATTTCCCGGACAGGTTGCCCGTCGGGAACACGCAGCCGGTCGCTGTCGGTCTCAAGAAACGCTCTGAGCATGAACATGTCCTCGGCTTGGTCGCGCCAATCCAAGTAGGGCGGCTCGGTTATCTGCAGGTTGAGGACCCTATCCAGGGCCTCCACCGGCAGCTGAAAATCAAACAGCATCGCTGAGCGTGCAGTGCCCCGATGGAACAAGACACGCAGACAAGCCGTCTCACGGGCCGTTTCCAGCATCTGGCGCACAGATGGCGCTTCAATATCAAGCAGCAAACGGCACTGAGCGTCCCCGAGTTGGAGTATCAGCACAAGTACTCGACGCCCTTTTGGCGAGACGAAACCTGTGATGACGTACTCCTCCATCGGCAACTCCTCCTGAGAGAGTTGCTTCCAGAAGCGCGGGCCGACGCCGACCAACAAGCCCGCCTGTTGCGATTCATCGGGGTAATGCAGGTCAAAAAAGCGTTTGAACGCGCGAAACGTGGCGGGCTGCAGCAATTCGCCGGCAAAGCTCTCGGTCCGAATCCGGGGGTTCTTCATACCAATCTCCAATGGTTGTCCTGGAAATTGGTATAGCGACCGCTCCCACGAAGGGGGGAAGCGCGCCCGCCTATCAGTCACTGAACACTTCAGACGGCCGCTCTCCGTCTGCCGGAAATTTTTTTCCGTATGCGGGCAAAAATATAAAACGCCTCGCTTTACTGGATTCCAACATTGAAATCCAAGGAGTGCCCCATGACCACCATCGTTTCTACCCAACTCGCGAACTGGCTCGACAATGCCCGTGAGCAGCTCATCCAGCGCCAATCTCGTAACCCCTTCCCAAGCCTCACCATCGAGCACACGACCTACTTGGGGAAACAGCTGTGCGAGGTTCTCGAATCACAAGGCGGCATTCGCACGCTTGAGGCTTTCCAGGCGCTGGAGTTGAAGCCGAACGCACAATTCAAGGCCGATGTCGCCCGCGCCACGGAACTCGCCGAGTTCATCCTGGCCGAGATGCTGACTGCGGTCGGCAATGCAGACGAACTACTGACCCCGACGGCTTGCCGTGTGGTTGGTGTGCCATTCAACGCACGCAGCATTCCGGACCGAGTCGAACTCAAGGAGTTGTGGCAATCCGTGTCCTGCAAGCGTTACCTGGCCCGTCATTGTTCCGGGGTGAGTCGTGTCTATTACAGCGACGGAGCGCATGGCTACCGTCTGCAAATCAACAAGGCCTACGTCATGGCCATGGAGTGGGCGTTGAGAAACATGTGAGCCGGTGCAAAAACGAAGGCCATCCACTGGACTTCGCAAGTCAGTGGCAGAAACTTCGGCCCCGCCCAGCATGCGCTCGGCGGGGCTTGGCTTTTTTCGATGGGGCGAAGTCGCCCTGTAAAAACTTTGGAATCTTTTTTGTTCGTGACTTGCTAGCGCGTCGCTATACGTGGAAAGGCCCGCCAATGCTGGCGGCCCTTGTTTGTGCTGACGCACAAAGGAGTCTTTTCATGAGATACGACCCGCTGGTTCTAACGAACCAGGCTGTAGCAATGCAGCGCATTGCCGACTATGTCCGCTCAGGACATGTCTTTTGGACCTCGGGCGAGGTCCCCATGGCCAGGGCGAGGGCCTTGGTGCACAAGTTCGACCGCCTTTATGGCATTGGCCGGACCCGCAACCAGCGGGCCACAGACAAGTCGCACGGGGTCGCTGGCGCGACCCTGATTCTCTACTGTCCGCATACGTCCGATGGATTACCGCATGCGGACAAGATTCGCTGGGTGCTGCTGGTCACTGCGGGCGACAGCCCGGCGCATACGGTAGAAAAGTTGCAGGATGCCCGGATTCGGGAGAGCCGGCTGCGGTGGGGAGACTACGAACTCCTGCAAATTGCCCGTCCCGGTCAGGTGAAGCCGGCCTGGAGCTGGCGCCTGCAGCAGCAGGCGTACGATGACTGGCGGCACCGAATCATCCATGCAATTAGGCACCAGAACCCGTTCGACTATGAATCGGCGCTGGACAGCCTTTATCGTCTCCCCGGTTTTTCCGGGGTTAGAGTGCAGGGCAAGAGGTTGCTGCACTTGTATGCCGCGGAGTGGGCCCGCCGCTTTGGAGAAAAGCCATCCGGGGGAAAACCTCTGCGTTATGTGCAACGCCTGAAAAATCAGGGCGTCCGCCTTTCCATCCTAGCCCGAGAAACAAAAACCGCTCCCGACGGGGGAGCGGCTGTGGCATGACGATGTTCAACCCAGTTGGCGTTGCTCATCTCTCGATTCCGGGGCGCCTGAACCGCCCTGGATTATCCTGAACACAGGACGGCACGGCATTGGTACGGGGGCTGGTTCAGCTGGCTGGACCACTTTGGTCTTTGATGCCGAGGTTTGCTGTACAGGCTGAAATACCCGACGCTTGCGACCATGGTGAATTTTCTCAACCATCGTGCCAGCCACTTCGTCCATTTTTTCCGCCAGCTTCTGTGTGCACAGATGGGAGTAGCGCAGCAGCATGCGAACGTCCCGGTGACCGGAGATGGCCTGCAAATCAATCATGGTGAATTGGCCGCTCTCGGCAAGACGGCTAATAGCCTCATGGCGCAGGTCATGAAAGTGAAAGTCTTGAACCTTCGATGCCGGTAAAACGCGACGGAAATAGGCAATCTTGAGCGCGTTAGCCGTAATCGGAAAAACCTTCTCACTATCACGTGGCATGGCGTTCAGGATGTCCATGGCTTTGGCCGAAAGCGGTACCGTGCGTGCTCGACCGTTTTTGGTCTTCGGAAGCAGTGCTGCCCGTCGCTCAAAGTCCACATTGTCCCAAGTCAGCGACAAAATTTCGCCGCGTCGCATCGCCGTAGCAAGGCCAAATTCAATCAGAGGCGCAATAAAGGGATTGGCATCTTGCCGAGCCGCTTTCAGAATTTCGGCCTCCTCACTGGGTTTCAAACGACGGTCACGCTCATTGAAATACTTGGGGCGACGCAGGCCATCGAACGGGTCCTCCGAAGGCTCAATCTTCCAGACATCGGCGGCATAACGCAGCACTTGGCGAATCAGGTCGACCTCCCGGTCGACGGTCGATGGGGCAACCTCAGTCAGGCGGTCAGTGATGTAATCCTGCAAGTCTTCAGTGCAAAGCGAGGCGAGGGGCTTATCAACAAACTCCTCCTCTCGTATCAAGCGACGCAAGCGTGTGAGCTCGACATCACTGCCCTTGTGACTCGGGCAGACCTCCTCCATGTAGCGCGCAATGAGTTGGGCTGCCGTGTGCTTCAAAGCAGCGCCATAATCCCGAAAGACCTTCAGGGCCCGCTTGGCCTCCAATTGCTTGAGTGTCTTTTCGGCTTCCTCATAGGTATCGAATGTGGCGCAAAACTTGGGAAAGCCCTTGTCCCGTGCCCGAACCTGCCAGGAGTTCTCGAGCTGTTCCAGTTTGACCTTGTGTCCATCCGCCTGCAGGCCGGCCGCGTATGTTTGCGCCTTGCCCAGCTCCGTACAGCGAAATTCCCGGTAGAAGTCGGATTTGCGGGAAACAGAGACCGCCCAGGGAGAGCGGTTTTCAATCGTGGCCATGTGAGCTCCAATTTGGTTATGGGAGCTCCGTGTAGGAAGGGGGTTTTATCTGCGCGCGGCACGCGGCAACAAAAGTGGCCGTTTTCGTGCCGCACCGCTGCCGCACAAAAGAAAATTAATGTGGCAGCGTTACGCAGGGGTCTGGCCTGCAGGGCTTGTAAACCATTGAATCAAAAACAAAAAAGGCCACACGACGGTGGCCTTTTCAGTATTTTTTTTGGTCGGAGTGACATGATTCGAACATGCGACCCCTGCGTCCCGAACGCAGTGCTCTACCGGGCTGAGCTACACTCCGATGGCGTCAATGAAATCAGCGATTTCGTTCAACAGCCAAGACTGTCAATTCTATCAGAGCTTTTTTGTAATTGCTATCCTCCAGACACGCAATCGCATCGCGCGCCATCGCGGCTTCGTTTTCGGCAGCGCGTCTGGCTTGACTCAGCGCACCTGAAGCGCGGACGGCAGCCAGCACTTCGGCAAAACGGTCGCGGCCACCGGTCTCAATGGCATGACGAACCAACGCTGCCTCTTCGGGCTGCCCGTGGCGCATCACGTAAATGAGCGGCAAGGTCGGTTTGCCTTCGGCCAGGTCGTCACCCAAATGCTTGCCGGTTTCCGCCTCTTCACCCGAATAGTCGAGCACGTCGTCGACAATCTGAAAGGCGGTACCCAGATGCATGCCGAAGGCCGCCAGCGCGGTTTCGATGGTGAGCCCACGCCCCGAGAGAATGCCGCCCAGACGAGCCGCCGCCTCGAACAGTTTGGCGGTTTTGTAGCGAATCACCTGCAAGTAACGAGTTTCGTCGACATCCGCATCGTGGCAGTTCATCAATTGCAACACTTCGCCTTCGGCGATGACATTCGTGGCATCGGCCAGCACGCGCATGACGCGCATGTCATCAACATCGACCATCATCTGGAAGGCACGTGAATAGAGGAAGTCGCCAACCAGCACGCTGGCGGCATTGCCGAACAGTGCATTGGCGGTTTGCCTCCCACGCCGCAATTCGGATTCATCCACCACATCATCATGAAGCAGGGTAGCGGTGTGAATGAATTCAACCACGGCGGCCAGGTCATGGTGCGTGGTACCGCCGTAACCGGCAGCGCCGGCCGCCAGCAGAACCAGCGCGGGTCTCATTCTCTTTCCGCCGCTGTTGATGATGTACTCGGCCACCTGGCGCACCAGCACAACATCGGAATTCAGGCGCTGCCGGATGATGGCATCGACCGCCCGCATGTCGTGGGCAATCAGGTCTTGGAACATGTTTGGGGTCACCGTCGTGGAACTGCTTTTGAGCCGCGAATGTTAGGCGCGAGCGGCGAGAGCGTCAAGCAATCACCGTCATGGCGACTACTGCCTTTGGGCAGGCTTTGGGCTACACTCTCCGGATATCAACAATAGGGTTGTAACAGGGGGAACCATGGTAGACGTGCGTGCGTTGGTCGCTTCGGTGATGCAGGACAGAGATGCGCTGGAGGAGTTCGCCGATGCGTTGATCGATCGCGCACCTCAGATCGAACGCGATGTTGCGCGACTCAAAAAATCGCCCGGCGACCGCGAGGTAACGGCCGACCTCTTCCGTGGCATACACAATATCAAGGGTGATGCAGCACTGTGCAAGTTTGAACTGGCGGTCAGGATTGCGCATCCGATCGAATCGTTGATGTCGCGTTTTCGCGCTGGCGATCTGCCTTTCTCGGACTTGCTGGCCGAAACGATACTGCTCGCTATCGACCGTCTGGAACTGGCCACCGAAGCCCTGCTGCATCGGAAGACTATCGACCACCTGCACCTGACCGCCCTACTTGAAGAACTCGACAAGATGGCCGAAGGTTCGACTGAAACCATAGATGATCTTGCGCGAGAACTGATCGAAAGAGTCACCGGGTTTTCTCCAGTCGGCGGTGAGGCCGCGCAGGCGAGCCGAATGTCGGATACGACGGAGATTCGTGCCGAAGCATCGGCTGATCTACAGTTTTTCCGCACCTTGGCGCATCAGTTCGAAGCCCGCTCGCCGCTCTTTCGCGGGCGCACGATGCGCATTCTCCGACTGGCGCTGGAAACAAATCGCACGGCGGGAAACCTCGTGGATCCGCTACAACTCGAGGCGGCGATCTATCTGCACGACGTTGGCATGATGTTTCTGCCCGAAACCCTGTGGCTCAAGGTGGGTCGCCTAACCGATGACGAGAAGCTGGCTTTGCGTAATCACCCCGGTTATGCCGCCGGGTGGTTGCAGCGCATGCCTGGTTGGCAGGGTGCGGCCGAAATGGTTGCCCAACATCATGAAATGCCGGATGGGGGCGGCTATCCGAACGGCCTGAAGATGGCCGAGATTTGCGCGGGCGCCAAGATTCTGGCCATTGTTGACGCTTTTGAGTCGGTCATGCTCAAACATATTCACCGTGGCCGGAACCGATCGGTGCTGCGCGCGATTGCCGAGGTTAATGCTTGCGACAACCAGTTCGCGCCGGAGTGGATCGCACCGTTCAACGCGGTAATCCGCCGCAGCATCGAAGCCTGATGTCGGAAGCGGATAGTGATCGGCGTTTTGGCGGTGTCGCCCGTCTCTATGGCGAAGTGGGTGCGGCACGTTTGCGCGCGGCGCATCTGTGTATCGTCGGTCTTGGCGGCGTGGGATCGTGGTGCGCCGAGGCCCTGGTGCGAACGGGCGTCGGCGCGCTCACGCTGATTGATCTCGACATGATTGCCGAATCCAACACCAATCGGCAATTGCACGCACTCGGCGACGAATACGGCAAAGCGAAGGTCGAGGCTATGGCCGCGCGTGCCCGGGCAATCAACCCGAACTGTCTTGTACATGTCATTGAGGATTTCGTCACGCCCGAAAATCTCGGCGATCTGTTACCGCACGGATTCGATTACGTGATCGACGCCATCGACCAAGTCAAAACCAAGGCGGCGATGATTGCGCATTGCCGCCAATTGGGCACGCCCATCGTGACGGCGGGAGCGGCTGGGGGGCAGTTCGATCCCACCCGCATTCATGCTGTCGATCTGGCGCGTACGGAGCAGGATCCGCTGTTGTCCAAGGTTCGCTCGCTACTCAGGCGCGAGTATGGTTTCAGCCGCCAACCGCGCGAGAAATTCGGCGTGACGGCAATCTATTCGGACGAACCGCTGCGCTATCCCGACCCCGACCAGTCATGCGATCTGCCGAGCGGGCCGGCAGGTCTGAACTGCGCCGGATTTGGATCGTCTGTCTGCGTGACGGCCGCCTTCGGCCTGGCCGCTGCCGCGCATGCCTTACGCACGATTGCCGATAGTTAAGCCTCCTCCAGGCTGTCAAGCCAGCAAACCAGCCCCTGAGCGTTCAGTTCGAGGTCGCCTTCCCACCATGCCAACAGCGAATCGCGGCTGAGCGAACAGCCTGCCGCGCGCCTTTCCGCCAGCAGGAATTCGGTGAGCGCCGCCTTGATCCGACCCTGCCGCGCCGGACCGGCGTCCCGATTTTGCAGGGCGATGTCCTGATGAGCATCGAGACGGCACTGCAAAATCTTGCGCTGCTTCACCGGATCGCCGATCCGCCCGTAATGGGTGAGATAAATCGCTTCAGGCTCGCACTCCATCAGCATATCCAGCGTCTGACGCGTGGCGTCGGGGTCAAACTGGGTAGGCGTGGTAGTCGGAAAAATAAACGGCTCGCCGGCAATGTGCATGTTCGGGTAGTTCAATCCGAACATGTCGCCCGCGAAAATGCCCTTGCTGAATGGGTCGACCACGCAGATGTGGTGACGGGCGTGGCCCGGCGTATCGAGGCACAGCAACTCTCGCCCTGCCAGATCGAACCGGGTACCGTGCGAAGCTTCAAGGATACGGTCGGGAGGCACCGCCAAAATGTCGCCATACATCTGGGCAACATAATCGGCGCCATAAACCGCCGTCACGCCGGCCACCAGCCGTGCCGGCTCGGCCAGATGACGGGCGCCGCGCGGATGCACCACCAGGCGAGCCTGAGGAAACTGCCGCATCATCGCGCCCGCGCCGCCGGCATGGTCGAGGTGAACATGACTGGCGATCACATAATCGACCGCCGCCGGCGTCAACCCGACCCGTTGCAGACAATCGAGCGCGTTGGGCAAGCTGTGATTGGTGCCGGTGTCAAAAAAAGCGGCTCGCCCGTGGTGCACGATCAGGTAGGCCCCGGCGAGGCAGGGTCGCACATATTCGGCGTCGAATAGATAGATTCCGTGACCATAATCACGACTGTCGTACATAGATAGTGCCTCCCGTTTTGAAGCTGGAGATTATACTTGCCGACTTCGTTCAGGCATTGTGATCGCCATGCACCACTTTCTGGCCGACGACGGCGAAAAGATTCACGTTCAGGTTTCCGGCGAGGGGTCGCCAATCGTTATGCTGCACGGCTGGACCGCCAGCCATCTCGAATGGGCACCATTCATCCGTAAACTGAGTCCGCACCATCGCATCTACCGCTGGGATGCCCGCGGCCATGGCGGTCACGCGCTGCACACGGCCCACACCGTCACCGTCACGCGGATGGCGGCAGACCTGCGCAACATGCTCGATCATTTCGAACTCGATCATGTCACCCTCGTCGGACACTCGATGGGCGCCCTGACGCTCTGGCAATACCTGCGTGATTTTGGGAGCGAGCGCGTTGCCAAGCTGTGCTTCATCGACCAATCCCCTAAATTATTGACCGATGATGACTGGACCCTCGGCATCTATGGCGATTTCGACACGCGCCGTGCCGAGGGCTTTTTGCTCGCCCTGCACGATGACTTTGCCGAATCCGTCCTCAAGCTGATTGCCTTCGGCCTGAACGAACGTGCGCGCAATGAGTATCTGGCCAATACGTCGGTCTGGCAAAATACCCGCGCACAGTTTCAGGCTTTGCCACCGGGTCCGCTGATTGATTGCTGGCGTAGCCTGACGGCGGCGGATTACCGGGACGTGCTCCCTGAAATCCAGCGACCGACCTTATTGATTTACGGCAGCCAGAGCAATTTCTATCTCCCCGAGACGGCGCACTATGTCACCAAATCCATTCGGGACTCAATCCTGCATATCTATGAAGGCGAGGATCATTCGCCCCACATGTGGCAAAGGGAGCGTTTCGTTCGTGATCTACTGGCCTTTATCGGCTCGGCCGCTTCATGTGCTTAACGGCGTATGCAATAACGCGCCAAACCGTGCCGCTGCCTTCGCCAATTTGGGAGCAATCACAAAGGCGCAGTATCCCGCATCGGCATGATTGTCGTAGTAGCGGTGATGATAGGACTCAGCAGGAAAAAATGGCGTTGTGCGCAGTATCTCAGTCACAATGGGCGCGCCCCACTCGATCTGGGCATGCAGGATCGCGCCTTGTGCGACCCAGTACTCTTCCTCGTCGTTCGCCACGATGACAGAACGATACTGGCTGCCGATGTCCGCACCTTGCCGATCGGACGTTGTCGGATCGTGAATGGAAAAAAAGACCGACAGCAGAGTCGCATATGGAATGACTTCGGCATCGTAGGTGATTTCCACGACCTCGGCATGTCCACTATCGCCGGCACACACAACGGCATAGTTCGGAGCATCCAGGTGACCACCACAATACCCCGGACGCACTTCGCTTACGCCGCGTAACCGCTGAAATATGGCTTCGAGGCACCAGAAACAGCCACCACCCACTATCGCCGTTTTCATTATAGTTTTCCTCGCATACACGTGTCTGGGACAACCGTGTGATCAGACAGGTATTGCTGTAGTGAGTTCGGTGTGTAAAAGCGACATTTAAAAAAGGCGAAGCCCGCGTAACTGAGTGTTAGGCGGGCTTTGCGTATGGGGAGCCTGGCG
>APMI01005605.1_pt1 | contig 42996 bp, 45 predicted proteins | sample 667938 | NCBI WGS metagenome assembly APMI01 (sample SAMN01084076, study PRJNA167559) | wastewater metagenome | biome: Wastewater | place: Denmark: Ejby Moelle, Odense | collected 2011-11-28
TTGCGCTGGGCCCAGCGCCACACCCGCTCCGCCCGCCGCAGCGGCACGGCCGTCACGGGCTCTCCCTTCACAAAACGCTCCAAGTCTTCCGCCAGCGCCTGTGCCGTGGCATAGCGGTCCGCTGGTTTTTTGGCCAGGCATTTCACACAAACCGTGCGCAAATCCAGCGGCACTGCCGTGAGGTTTTTCGGCGAGTTTTCATGAATCTGCCGCGCGATGTCGAGCACCGACTTGCCGGTGAAGGGCGGATGCCCCGAGAGCAGCTCATACAAGATGGCGCCCAGACCATAGACGTCCGTCGCAGTCGTGATTTTGTCCACCTGCCCCCCGACTTGTTCCGGAGCCATGTAGCAGGGGCTGCCCAGCAGCATGCCGGTGCTGGTGGCCTTGCCTCCGGTGTCGTCCAGCAGCTTGGCCAGGCCGAAATCCGTGACCTGCGGCTCGCCTGACGGATCCCACAGGATGTTCGAAGGCTTCAGATCCCGGTGGAGGATGCCGCGCTCATGCGCGTGGGCCACGGCGCGGGCCACCTTGGCCATGGCCGCCGCGATCTCGCGGAAGTTTTCGCGGTGATGCTCCGCCCACTCGGCAATCGTCTGCCCTCCGGGCACATACCGCATGGTAAAGTAGTTCTGCATCTCATGCTCGCCGATCTCATACACGGGCACGATGTTGGGGTGATGCAGATTGGCCGCAGCGCGTGCCTCCACCCGGAACATCCGCAGGGCCTCCTCGCCTGCGAGTTCGCCCGCGATGATCATCTTCAGGGCGACCTCGCGTTCCAGGCTGATCTGCCGTGCGCGGAAGACCACGCCCATGCCGCCGCGGGCGATCTCCACCAGGAGCTCATAATCTCCAAAGCGCCGCCCCTGCAGCGCATCCAGCAGCACGCTTTCATCGCAGGCCGTGGCCAGCCGCATCAGGCACTGGGAGCAGGGGGCGCCCGGCCTCACACGTGCACCGCAAACCGCGCAGCAGGAATCGGCGGCTTCAGGAGGTGGGGCAGGGGGCTGTTCAGGCATGAGGCGCAGCGTCTGGAAGGCGGAAAGCCTCTGGATAAAACATAACCTGAAATATGACAAGGATTACGGCTGTGCTGTGAAGAGTCACCTCAGCATGCAGGTGCGGGCCCGCCAAAGCGCAGTCGCAGTTCCTCCAGCACGCGTGCCACCACCTGCGGCCATTGTCTTGAGGCATCCTGCCGGAACAGCCGCATCTTCGAGGGGTACCAGTGCGAATGGGATTCCTCGGCCAGCCAGCGCATGTCTGGCACGTAGGGCAGCAGCACCCAGACGGGCTTTCCCAGCGCACCCGCCAGGTGTGCCACCGAGGTGTCCACGCTGATGACAAGATCCATCTCCGCAGTCAGCGCCGCAGTGTCTGCAAAGTCTTCCAGCTCCGGTTCCCACGTCTTGATGCGGCCTGCTGACAGTGCTGCACGGTCCGAGTCGCGGATCACTTTTTGCAGGCTGTGAAACTCCGCATCCAGAGTCAGCAGCGGCTCCAGCAGTGTGGCTGCCATGCTGCGCCGCAGATCATTGGAATGCTCCGTACTGCCAGACCATACCAGCCCGATCCGCGGGCGTCGTGAATGCCCCAGCAGGCCTGCCCAGCGTGCGCGGTGTGCGGGCGGGATGTGCAAATAGGGCAGGCTGGCCGGGACCTCATTCAGAGGTGTCGCCATGGCCGCAGGCAGGCTCATCATGGGGCAGTAGCAGTCAAAGGCAGGCAGCCGCTGCCCATTGGCGATGACCTCCAGGCCCGGAAAGCTTTCACTCAGCAGTGTCACCAGCCCGGGCTGCACCTCCAGGATCACCCGCGCGCCGCGCTCCGCCAGCAGCGGCGCATAGCGGCAGAAATGCAGCGTGTCACCAAAGCCGCCGTCCGGATTGATGAGCACCGTTTTGCCTGCGATGTCTTCCGCACCCAGCCAGATGCGTGTGTCAAAATCGCGCGCCGCCTTGGAATACCGCATGGAACGCCAGCGCCACTCAAACAACGGCCAGCCTTGCAGGTAGTCGCCTTTCAGGATCAGCAGCTCGGCCTTGTTCCATTGTGCATCCGCGTGCTCCGGCTGCAGCGCGATGGCGCGGTCGCAGCTTTCAATGGCATCGTCGACCCGCTTCAGCTCACGCAGGGAGATGCTGCGGTTGTACCACGCTTCCGCATATCCTGGCTGCAGAGCCACCGCCCGGTCATAGCTCTGCACCGCATCCTCCAGCCGGCGCAGGCGGTGCAGGGCATTGCCACGATAGTTGTGCGCCGCCGCATCCTCCGGCTGTAGTTCCACCACCCGGTCATGGCATCTCAAAGCTTCTTCAAGTCGGCCCAGTATTCGCAGCGCCACGCCTCGGTTTTTCCACGCATTCGCATAGTCCGGCTTCAGCTCCAGCGCATGATCGTAGCATCTCACCGCCTCCTCCCAGCGCTCCAGATCTTGCAGGGCGATGCCGCAGTTGCTCCACGCCTCCGCATAGCCCGGCCTAAGCTCCAGCGCACGGTCAAACGCTTCCACCGCCTCCAGCGGTCGCCGCATGCACCGCAGCGTGTTTCCGCGGTTGCTGTGCGCCTCGGCATGCTCAGGTTGCACGCACACGCATTGGTCATAGAGGTGCAGCGCCAGCCTGAGCCTTCCAGCCTGCAGGTGCAGCGTCGCCAGCCAGTGCAGCACCCCGGCATCTTGCGGCCTCGCTGCCAGCAGCGCTTCATACACATGGCGCGCCTCCTCCAGCCTGCCTTCCCGGTGCGCATTCACCGCAGCCGCCAGCACCCGCCCTGGGTCGGCTTCCTGGGGCGCAGGCGCGTTCACACCGCGCGCCCCTGCGCCCTCAGCCAGGAATTCATCCACTGCCGCATTCACTTCACCACCTGAAACTCAGATTTCGGGTCCGCGATAAACCGCTCCACCTTTTGGAAAATCGCATTCAGCGGTTCCAGCAGTTTCAGCATGTCGTTCCACTCACTCTCAGGCAGACTCAGCAGCTTCGAATCTTCGTTTTTCACGATCACATGCTCCTGCCCCTGGTAGAAAAGTTCCGCCTTCAGCCGCAGGTCACCAAATCCATTGAAAGCGTTTTCCAGCGCCGTTTTCTCCTCCCCGGTCAGCACACCCAGCTTCAGCAGCGCGCTCAGCCGCTCTCCCGTGTTTGTCACACTTGGCGGCACCCCATGGTACTTGCATAGCGCGCTCGCCACAAAGAACGGAAAGCGCGTAAGCTTCTTCGCATCAATCTTCTGCAGGTTTGTAGGGTCAGGAACAGCAATGGGATTGCCTTTGCTCATGCCTCCCACCACATCTTTCAAGTTGTTGACGGCAAAGAACTGGCCGGTGCTCATCTCGGGCATTGAAGACGCCTTTTGGAAATGATCCCTGACTCCCTCATTATATCTCTGTGCCAGACTTTCATTTCCCACCAGACTTTTCGCCGCCGAAAACACTTCCACAGTCACGTAATCCCCTTTGAGCTTCCCGAGAATGGACTCGGGAGGTCCCACCATTTCCTTGTCCCATCCTCCCTTCGGGCTGTTGCCCCCTGGGTCCAGACACAAGCCTTCGCTGATCGGAATGGTTTTGTCAGGGCCGGTCGGAGTTTCTCCCAGCGCAGTGACTCGCATCGTGAACAGGGTGATCGCGTCCTGCAGCTTCTTGTCCACATTGCCGGACGTTGTCAGCACCGCAAACTCCAGGTCAGAGAACGGGAACATTTCATCCCTGCTTCCCGAGCCCAGCATCATCAGGCTCTGCGACTGCTCGTCCACGCCAAATTCGGCCAGGCATTCACGATACATGTCTGTGATAAACCCTCTCAGCTTTTGGGAGGTTTCAGAGGCAGACGCAGTGAGTTCACTCCGCAGCTTGGTCAGGCGCTGGCGGTCCTGTTCAATGGAGGGCGGTTTCACATCTCTGCGTTTCCGGCCGGTTCCATCCACCACCAGCTTTTTCATGCCGGCCGCCGTCTCCTCCCGCATTCGCACGGCATCATCTAGATTCCCCTCTTCCATGTAGCATTTCTCCGCCAGGCACAGTCGTTTCACCTTCTCTCCACCTGTATATTTCTCCGCCTCCCTTTCGTAGCATGCTCCCACTCCTGGGGTTCCGGGGCTGATCATGCCGTCATTGATTCCCTTCATCGCCATGGAATTCGCGAGTTCTTCGAGCCCTCGGTTGTTGGCTTCCGTGAAGAGCGTGGCCATGTTTTGCAGGATGCTTTTCTGCAGGTGGGGATGGGAGTCCATCGTCATTCCCGCTCTGTCCATCAGGGCGGAAAGAGTGGCAGGCCCGGTTTCAGGATTTGATAACACCTCGTTGATCTGTTCACGGCTCAATGCGCCTTTTGTGGCAAAGATGTGTGTCAGAGCCTCTTGAAAAGCATACTGCTTCAACTGGTCGTGAGAAATTTGGGAGAGGCTCAATGATGGGAGAAGACCATTGGTTTCATTCCTGGACGCCTGTCTCATCATTTCCTTCAAAACAGCCTTTTCAAAAAAAGGCAGCATTCCTGGTTCGAATGGCGGCAGGGCCATCCCATAGCGCTTCTGAAACATCGCTGCCACTGTGCTGTTGGGGTTGCCGGACACGTCTTCGTAGATGCCCTTCAGCACTCCATCTTTGCCCAGCACCCGCCGGATCTCATCCTTCATAGACACAACCACGGACGCATTGTGCTGCTTGATAAACGTGTCTTTGTGGGTTTCCGCATGTTTCAGCAGCATTTCCACCGTCCTTCCTTTCAGGCTCTTATGCTTCCCTATTTCGTTGTGCGCCTGCTTCGCCATCGCATCGCCATACTGCTCACGGATCGCCGTTAGGAAGGACTCCTTCGTTCGCAAGTTTTCCAGGCTTTTCGAGTTGCGCCCCCCGGTCGTACGGCCTCGAAACCATTCCACCAGACGCCCCAGCCCTGTTCCTTTCGTCTCCACATGTCCGTCCGTAGTCACGGCGAGTTTGCCACCAGTCATCGTTTGTGACGCAGCGGCTCTGAATTGGCTCAGTGTGATGCTCATGAGTCTTCGTTAAATCAAAATTCCCAGGTGGTGAAAATGTTGTCGCTCAGGCAAAGTCATGCATGGGCATGATCTCTGCGCTGGATTCCTGGGCTGCGGCTTGACCGAGTTTCTCCGTCCAGCTTTCGCACGCATCCGTGAAGCTCTCCAGGCTCGCCGCCAGACCCTGCACATCCAGCCCCTCCGCAGGCATCTGTCTTTGCAGCAGAATCGCTCCAGACTCCTCGGCCAGCGCCAGCGTGTCCCCCTTTGTTTCACCCCACAGCAGGTTCGCCCCCAGCGCAGTGCTCAGCATCTGCTCACGTCCTTCTTCGGGCAATGTGGCCACCACTGAGTAAAGCATCAGCATGCCCGTCTCACTCTTGTGCTCCAGGTTCACCACCACATCATCCAGGCCCAGGCAGCAGATCCCGCTCTCATCCAGCGCCAGCTCAGGCACGCCCAGCACGCCCCCGAGTTCAGAAATAAGCAGGGTCGGCGAAGCAGAATCATAAGTTTCGGACATAGTAGATCAGGTCGGGCAGGGGTTCCTTGGATGCGCGGATCAACTCCGCCACACCTCTCCTTCCGCCTTCGCCCCCCCACGGATTACAAACAAAACAGCCGTCGCCCACACCCCTCCACTCAGCTCAATCAGCTCTCATCCGCCTTCCACAAGTTCTGCACCAGCAGCCGCCAGCTCCATCCAGACACCAGCAGCACCCAGCCGGAGAATGCAGGCAGCTCATGCACAGCCGCCATCACCAGCAGGAAAGCCCCGCACTCCAGCCACGCCTTCACTCTCGCCACACGGTCCTGCCCCGGCATCCTCCAGGCCGTGACTGCTTGAAAGCCAAGCCCAATGCTCAAAACCACAGCCGCGCATCGGCGTAAAACCGTCGAATCCTCTGGCCATAAATACCATGTGGCGCAGGCCAGCACCACGGCCACCAGCAAATGCAGGGAAAACGAAGGCGGCTGGCGGTGGGAGTTTATGCTCATCCTCTTTCCATAACCTTCTTTCTCTCGCCCCATTACGCCAGGTCTTATCACCAGGCTGCGCTGCACGGGCTCTGAAAAAGTTTCACAGGCCTGTAATCATGACCCGCGCTTTGGCGGATGCACCGGAGGCTACGCAAACATTTTCATGAACATCCCTGAACATCTCTCTCATCTGGTCAAGCAAATCGGTCCTCAGATGGATCTCGACGAAGTCGTCGCCTTTACCGAAGAAAACTTCTGGCTTCTCCAGGGCGGGGACGATGTCCTCATGGAAATTTCGTGGGTGGAAGATCGGCAGACAGTCGTCTTCAGCGGCCTTCTCGGAACCATCCCCGAGGAAAACACCGCCAATGTCCACGCCATGCTCCTCCACTACAACTATGCCTGGGAATCCACCGGCGGCTGCCGCATGGCCGTGGATCCCAATGACGGCGAAGTCGTCCTCCTCGTCGACCATCCCGTCGCGGAGCTCGATCTTCCCAAACTGCAGGAGATTATCAGCGGCCTGCTCTCCTTGGTTCCTCTCTGGAAGTCCGCTATTCAATCTCTTTCCGACTCAGATAACGAAACGCAAATTAACGACATCAATGACCTGCCACCTAGTGGTATCCGGGTCTAGTTTTCCTCAATTTACATTTCCACTTACGTAAAAATACACCTTTCTTCTTATGCCTACGTCGCTCCAAACCAATCCCCACACTTCGTTTGCCAACATCTACAATAGCTTCAAGGAAACTCAGGGGTTTTTCAAAAAGGATGGCTTGTCACTGCGTCTCTCAGGAGACAATCTTCATACTAAAAGTTCGAAACCCAGTCGATGGGGTGAGCCGGGAAGAATTGACCGTGCTAAAAAGCGGCTCGCTGCCAAGGAGTTTGTCACGAAGGCATTGGATAAACATTTGAAAAAATTCGGTTTCCCTGAGGGATCGGGAGCCAGACTCATTACAAACCTGAGCGAAAATGGTTTGATTAAATCTGATCGAATTACGATCAAAGACCTGAAGACCATTACGAAGCACGCCACACGTAGCATCGACAGTGCATTGCGTGAAAAAGTGATTCGGTTCGACCACCCTGATAGTAAGGATCATTTGAGGGTGGCCGTAAACGGTTCCCGTGATCGGATGGAAAATTTCAAGAATTCTGGCCTCGATGGACTGGTTGATGGAGCCGTTTGGAAAATGTCAGATCATGGCGCGGGAGGGGCTGTCATGGTGACGGGGCAGAACGATGAAAAGTGCATTTTGAAATTCGACGGAGGTTCCATCGAAGTCGCGGAAAAAAGCTATCAGCTTTTGGATGCGCTCCGGTTAAATGTTAATGATCCGCTTCCATTTGTTGTTCCAAATATGACTGTGGTTGACCTGGAGCCAGAAAGTGAGTTGCGTGGTAAAGTTGATCAAAAAATCGAGACTGAGATCGCCAATCTTCGCGACGAGATCCGAGTAGCTAAAGAAAGAAAAAAGGAGGGTGAGAAAGATGGTCCTGAGTTGATCATGCTCAACTCCAAGCTTCACAGAATGGGAGGGCAGGATAGCTACGGGGTTAAGAAAAATCTTAGGACGAACCCTCAAGTCATGAAAATGGAGATGGTTCCAGACTCTAAACAGCTCAATTTGCTTGATGTAAACTCAAAGCTGGCGCTCCTGAAATCTGAGCAGTTTGGTCAGAACATTGGCAAGTCCATGATCATCATGCAGTTTCTCGGTTTCAATGATCACCTGAACATTGGCTCGGGGGGGAATACAAACTTTGGGAATCTCATGGTCAATTCTGAGGGGCATCTTCACCTTATTGATCCTTCCATGTCCTATAATGATCAAACAAGCAAGGTAGGACCTTCAACGCCTTCACTGTTGGCGAAAATGTTGGATGTTCTGGATGTCTTGGCCAAGTGTCAAAGTAAGGAGGACGCGGAAAAGACCATTGAGGATCTGCTCACAAAACCAGAAGGCAGGTATAAAGGGGAAGACTCAGATGGTGCAGGAAATCCATTGGGGAATCTGTTAATGTCGGTTTTCGGCGCGATAAATGGCGGAGGAAGCTTCTTTTACAAAGATCCGGGAATAGGAGAAGGTGTCTATTCCGAATCAGGCAATCTTAACAATATTTCCCCTAAAGAACAGAAGTTGTTCGTGGCCAATGTGGTGCGAGGCTTGCTTGAGGGTGTGCAATTCTTAAACAGGAATCGAAATCAAATCTCCGAAAGCATTGAAAACGCCGGCGTGTCTAATTACGACAGCAACCAAGTTTTGAGCCAGGTAAACATTGGATTGGAACATCTCGGTCAGGATCGCCTTAATCGGATTGAAGTCGCGCTGCAATACTTGGCGACGGATCTCAAAGATAATGTTTAAGGCCGCCTGCTGAAAAATTTCACAGCCAATAGGTCCTGCCTTTTGCCTTCTTCGTTTCTGCTTAATGAATATTCCAGACGCCTTGGCCGAACTCGGGCTGCTCCTCGGGCAGCCCGGACTCAGTCTCAGTGACGCGGGAACATGCCGGCTCTCTTTTGATAATCGCTTCAATGTCGATTTCGAGATGCTGCCCGACGGTCGCACCCTGCACCTGAGCTCTGCAGTTTCGCTGCTGGAACTGGAGACGGAGGAGTCACTGGCCGAACTGCTCCGGGCAAATCTGCTTGGAACTCACACTGGCGGCGCTTTCTTCTCCCTCAGTCCCGAAGGAGAGGTTCTCTTTGAGCGCAGGCTTTGGATGGATGTTTTGGACCTCACCGGCTTTGCCCAGGAAGTGGAGGCATTCGTGAATTACCTGGATGGCTGGGAGGATCGCATTTCAAGTGGCGCTCTAGGCGCCGCCACGAGAGCCTGATTTTAATCTGTCCAAATTTCGCTTCACCGCTCTTTTCCATGCTTTATCGCACGCCCCGTGACTTGGTTGTCGAACTCATTTCCCTGCTGGGTCTCACAAACGTGGAATTGAGCGAGGATGGCTCCTGTGGCCTCCTTTTTGACAATGAAACCAATGTGACATTGGAGCCTGATCCTCAGCGCGCCACCGTGCTGCACCTGCACGCCGTGGTCGGAAGCGTGCCTGCTGAACGCCGGGCGCGTTTCTACATCCACTTGCTGCGGGGAAACTACCTTGGCCGCGCTACGGGCCATGCCTCGCTGGCCCTGGATGCCGCCGGCGTTGCTGTCCTGCTGCAGCTCTCTCTCAACACGGAGCAGATCAATGTCGCCACCCTGGGCGAGCATCTCACCACCTTTGCAAAAACAGCGTCCCTCTGGCGTCAGCGCCTCGGTCGCTCTGAAGCCTCCGCTTCGGATGAAGAGTTTCTCTCAGAAGCCTCACTTGCCACCATGATCCGCGTTTAGCCCGGCAACCGCTCCTTCATTTTACACGCTCACCCAGGTCATCCATGAGTCTTCAAGGTATTCAAGGCAGGCTGGCAGTTGCCGGCCAGACATTGCAAAACATTGGCCGCGATCTCGCCTCGCACCTTCACGACATGCTGGTCACCGCAGGGCAGGCGCTCAAGCAGCTCGGTGGCATCATCGCCCAGCCTTTTCTGGCCTTTGGCAGAGTTCTCAGCTCTCGCGATGTGGAGGCTCAGACCCCGCCCGAACGTCGCAACAGCAACACGGCGCCCAACGTGCAAAGTCGGGCAAGCGAGATCGAAAGCCTGCTGCAGGGCATGGAGGAGATTGATACCGAATTCGATTCACTCGATCTCAATGAATTTGATGTGCCTCCCCAGCCGCGGGACACGCTCGATTTTGATTTTGACCAGCGGGTTTCGGGTGGCGGCAGACAGAAAATCGAGTTTGATGACATCTCCCAGACGCCGCAGAATGGGGTGCTTCAGTATGGCGAGGAGAACATCTCCCAGACACCCCAGAGCGGCGTGCTTTTCTACGGGGTGGAAGATATCGCCCAGACGCCGCAGAGCGGAGTGCTGTCCGCTGGCGTGCATGACATTGGGCAGGTGCCGCAGCATGGCTTCCTGGAAGGCACGGTCACATCGCCCAAGCCACAGCAGGGCAGCATGGATCCATTCAATCATCGTTTGGAACAGCTCAAAGGGAAGGGCATGACCTCTGGCCAGGAGGCAGTCACAGGTTCCGGCCTGGTTCCCGAGCACGTGGAAAAATTCAAATCCGTCGCCAAGGAAACCAATACCATCCTCATGTTCCGGCCCGTCAATCAGATGAGCACCGGACTCCTCCAGGAAGGCACGGCGGCGAAGGGGCTTAACGTCCACGGCAAGTCCTCAGACTGGGGGCCCATGGCCGGCTACATAGCCAAAGATCAGAATCTCAGCAAAAAACACAACAGCTTGGGAGACGTCAACAAAGGCATCAAAGACAACCAGCACTCGCTTGAGCATGACAGTGAACGCGTGGGTGTCTCCCAGCTCAGCCTAAGCCCCAATCGTCTGGAGTATCTTTTGGACAAGCAGCTCATGCGTCCCTGCGACGAGCACGGAAATCTTCTCCAGTCTCCACCAGGGCAGGGGCCCATGTACTTCCTCAACCGCGCCGCAGGTCCCAACGAGATATCTGAGCCCAACGCAAACTACATGTTCAAGCTGGAACCCTCTGACCAGGGCTTCACGGTCTCTTACAAGAGCCTTGAAGGCAGAACACCCCTCGCTGGCGACCCCGTGAAGGACTGGACCCCCTTGGAGGTTATGGGGGGCAAATCCGGCAAGGACAGCACCCCCATTCCCCTGACCGCAGACTACGATATGTTTGCCATGCTCCCAAAAGTCGGAGACGGAACCCTAATCGGAAAAGAACTCGCCTTCGAGATGAAGTCGGACACCCCTCCCATGTCTTCCCGCATGAAGGAACTCACGGACCAGCTCGGCACCGCGAGGGAGCGATTGGCTCAAGCCAGGGAATCAGGCGATCAGAATCAGATCAAATCCATCCGCAGAGAAATGGTCGGCCTCGGCTTGAAAATAGCCGTGCAGAAGCGCAGCGAAGCTCAGAACAGCTTTGTCGGCATCGTCAACGAAGCCCGCACCAAGCTCCTTGGTCAGGAGCAGCGCCGCGAACTCGATCCAGAGCTGGGGCGCCTCACCCAGTGGCAGCGTGACATACGCAACAAGCTCAACGACTCCGTCAAAGGCGAAGGCGGCTACACCGGTGGCGACCTCATCAAGCACGGCACCGAAATGGACAACACCCAGTTCTCCGAAAAAGACGACAAGGTCTTCGTCATCATGCCCAACGGCGAGACCTTCATGACCCAGAGCTGGGAGCAAACCCAGGCTTTTATGTGGGCCGCCAAGCAGGACGACTTCCTCACCTACACCAACCGCTCCTATCTCAAAGAAGGCGAACGGTCCACCCAGACCACCTTCTATCCCGGCCAGAGACAGCAGGGGGAAAACGCAATCAGGTTCAACGGCAAGCCCCTCAGCTTCGACATGCGCAGCGCTGCCATCAAGCTTGGCCTCGAAGACCCAGGTTGATCTCGGTCCATCATTCCGGCTTTGCTGCCATGCCCCTCAGTGGCAGCTCCAGCTCTTCCAGTTCTCCCACCACCCACTCCACATCGGTGCCGTCCAGGGTGTCGGTGCCTCCCAGATAGCTGCGGTAGAATCCTGCGATCCGCTCTTTGTCCAGGCTGTCTTTGGGGCGGCCTTCGGAAGCTTCCACCCGGCCACGGATGCGGGTGACGCCGCTGCCGCTGTTTTTGACCAGCCTGACAAAACGCACAAAATCGGCAAACGGACTGCCCAGCCCGCGGCGGGACTGCTCACGCTCAAACATGATCACGATGAGCGTGTCCGGTTTGTCCTGCGGCACCACGTAGGCGATGGAGGAGCGACGCAGCCGGATCTGCCAGCCCATGGGCGGGTAGCCAAAGATGCCGCCAGGCTGGTAAACATCTGCCTCAATGCCCTGCGTTGCCAGCCATTGGGTGAAAGGATCTTTAAACTGCCGCGCCATGTGGTGATGAGTTTTTCACCCGGGTGACAGGCTTCGCAAGTTTCTTGTAATCCGTAGCCGTCTTTCGCGGATGCAAAGGGTGCGCTCTCTCGTGATTGCCGGAGGGGGCTTATTTGCAAGCTCATGGAAATCATCAAAATCGATCAAGTCAGCATCGCCGCGCGCGCCGGTGCTCTGGATGCAGACCTTGCGTATTCCGCCTCCTTCACGGCGCATCGTGATCTCGTCAGCCAGACTGCGGCCAGCGGATTGCAGGGGCTGCAGACACTGCTGAACGACACGGGCTACTACGGTGCTGCCATCACCCGGCTGCAGGAGGTGTCTTCAGACATTGAGCTGGCAAACATCGAGGCTGCGAAAGATCCCTTTCAGGCGGCGTCAACCAGCCTGCGAAACCAGCATCAGGATGCGGCGGTGAACGGTTTGAGAAACCAGGCGTGGCCATACTATGGCACTGCCGGAAACGTCAAGTACAACGCGCAGAACGCGGTTTACGGCACCACGGCTGGCAGCGCTGAGCGTGGCTACGCCGACCGTGTGCTGCAGACAGCGGCGGAGCTGGAGCTCGGCACGGCTTATTTGATCAATCAAGCGGACCCCGGCATGTCCCGCTATCACACCTCCAACGCGCTCAACAATGCCTATGGAGTGCGGGGTGAGGCGCAGAGTTTGTGGAACTCCCTCAATGCCCAGAGCCCAAAACCGACTGCGCGGCTGAATGCGCTGCAAGCCGTGATCAATTCGGCAAATGACGTGATCAATCACGCCACCAACGTCCTGACTTTTCTCAATACAGCGCCCATCGCCATCATTCGAACCAAGGAGCCGCAGGTGCACGATCTCGGTGGCGGGTACTCTCTGGCCACCTGGGGGGATTCCGGCTACACCACGCTCACAGATGCCAGCGGGGCGGGCATTTTGATCAGGCCGGACGGCACCACGGACACGCTCAATGGAGGAAGCCAGGGGTGGAAATTCAACAACACCTCCACCTTCGTGCTGCCCAATCTCACAAAGGTCACCTTCACGCCCGGCTCCCCCGCCAGCATTCTTTTGGATCGTGGCATCCACACTTTCACGATCACCGGCATACAGGGCGGCTCCTATCCAAGCGTCAGCTCTTACACAGAGCTCAATGGCCGCGATGTGGATCTCACCAGCAATGACGGCCACATCATCCAGCTCGAAGGCAATGCCAATACTTGGAGCAACAATGGCAATCGCTTGGGAGACAACCCTTACCAGCGTGAGGTCATCGCTCAAAATGCGATCACCAACAAGCTAAGGCTTGATCCGACGGATGTGTCGATTTCCAGCGACCTGACGACATTCCTCGGCCAGATCGGCATCAAGTCCACCGACTACGATGGTGACGGCAAGCTCAACAATGTGGAGCTGAGCGAGGTGGCAGGGTACATTACCAGCTATCTGGAGCAGATGCAGGCGGCCTATGAGACCGCCATGCAAAATGTGGTGAAGGCCAATCAGGCACTGGAGGAGCTCAATGAAATGCTCGACACCCTGCGCCGTGAAGCCAGTAATCGCAGCGACGCCCGCAGCTCGGAAAACGCCGAAGCCAGTGCAGCTTTGAAGAACATTGAGAGGCGGCTGGTGGCTGCCTTGCAACTCCTCCAAGGCACGGGTGAAACCCAGCCCTCGCCTTTGCCGGGCGGCATCGAAGCCAGCGCGGAGCGGGTGCTGAGTCAGCTGACTGAAGTCACGCAGCAGGGGGGCTTGAAGAACGTGACACCTTCGGTGGTCACCCCTCCTGGCACCGGCACAACGAGTGACGTCTCAAGTCAGACCGGCACTACGCCGTCCACTCAAGCAGATGCCTTGGGAGACAGCCTGCGCCGCGCCAGCCGTTTGCTCTCCGGCCTTCTCGGCGGTGGCAATCTGAACATTCTGGATCTGCCGCCGCAGACACAGACGCTTGGCAGCACAACCGAGTCATCGCCGGTCATAGGTGACGTAACATCAACCACGGGTCAGACTTCGGACTCCATTCCTGGCCTTGATCAACTCGCCACGGCGCTGGCCTCGTTGGCCGTGCAACTGGATCCTGGATCAAGTGTCAATCTTTCAGCCCCCGATTTGTCCGCTGGGATGCAGGTTTTTCTGACCGTGCTCGCTGACGCAGGAGTGCTGGATTTGCAGGCGCTTCAATCACAAGGCGGGCAGGAGGATCTGCTGAAATCGCTTTCATCACTTCTGGGCTTAAGTGCTTCTTCCGAAACAAGTCCATCTCAGAGCATCCAGCCATCGACAACTGGCATGGTTGCTTTTCTGGGGGCTTTGTCAGAACTCGGTGCTGTGCTCAAAAAATTGCCCACACAGACGGAGGGTGGCACGGCATCACTCCCGGATTTGACGGCTGTTGCCAGGCAGCTTCGTGCCATTCTGTCGGGGACTGAGCCTAACTCCGGTACCAACATCACCAGCCAGTCCACCGGAGAGCTCGCGCAGCTCTCACGTGTGGCGGAGCAGCTCCGGCTGGTGCTGGCAGGGGCTGCCGCACTCGGTTCGGCGGGCGGATCACAAAGCACAAGCACGCAGGGGAGCACATCACCTAGCCCTTCGGAGCTGCGTCTGGGACTGCAAAGCCTGCTGCTGGCGCTGCTTGCACTGGAAAGCATGAACCCCGGTGCTCCGCGTGAGCTGAAAGTCCAGCCCTCAGGATCCGGCGGCATCAGCTTCCAGAGCAGCACACAGACCATCAGCACGATCTCAGGAAACTTTGTCACGGACCCTGAGCTCATGAAGCAGCTGCAGGCCAATTTGAACAAGGCCATTCAAGTGCAAAACGACCAGCTCAGCCGTGCCTCCACGCTGTTCACCCAGTCGCAGAAAATTGTGCAGACCTTTGTCAACCTCATCAAGCAGGATGACCTCGTGCGTGATGTGGTGAAGAGCGATGATCTCTCCGATGAGCAGCAGGCACTCTTTGACGACCGCATGACCGAGCTGCGCAAAGACTGGGGAGTGGACTGGGGCGGAGATGACAGCCACACGCCTGCGAGCCAAAGCCAGCTCGCCGCCAAAGCCATGCAGTCCGGCATGATGGTGTGAGCGCTTTCTTCCCGCTTCGTGACTCATGAATGAATCCTCACCAGCACTTGGCGAAATCGCAGCCGTAGATGCGCAGATAGCGCGCATCGATGCTCTGCTTGCTGAAGGCAGGGAGGCCGTGGCCCGTCTCGACCGGTTTTACGCTGAGCACGGCATCCAGCCTGGCATCGGCGCACAGCAGTTGCAGAGCGAAGATGTCCCCGAGCGCCATCGCATCATTTTTGCCCGCCTTCTCGCAGAGCTTCAAAGGCTCGAGCATCGCGTCGAAGAGCTCGATCCCTCCAGCAAAACCCCCGCACCAGTTCCGGTTATCACCCGCGCCGTAGGCAATCGCTACCGAATTTAAAAAAACACCTCTCAGATCATGGCCGACATCAATTTCAAAACCCAGGAACTCGCCAATCTGTATGCCTACGGCAACACCCCTAACCGTGCCGGCGACCTGTCCTACTTCCGCACAAACACGGATGACGCCACCGTCAGCGCCATCCAGTCGCTGGACATGCGCATCGCCAATTTCCAAAACATCATCACAGACGGCGCAAAGCAAGGCAGTGAAGACTTCCCCTATGACAAGGACTACCTCAAGCGTGAGTTCATGGAGGAAGTTTTCTCCATCCTGATCAAGCGCAGCAATTATCGCGCTTCAAACGCTGTCTACACTTCTCTCTTCTCGTCAGGCCCCGTCACTTACTCCGCAGATGGGCAGGATCTTCTCCTCAATGGCACCCGTACCCTCCTGGCCAATGGGCAGACCTGGGACGGAAACAACTTCAGCAACATGACCTATGACGAGATGAAGGCCGCGCTGAAGACCGGCCCCAATGAAGGCGGCACCGCCGTCTTTGACGCCTACTCCGCTTGGATTGACGCCGTCTTTGCAGAAGGCAACAAGCTCAAGAACAATCCTACAGATGTGGTCAATATCGTCAGCTCCATCCCGGAGCGCACTCTGCCCACCTCCAGCGACCCCAGCATCATCTACGACCGTGTCGTCACCGTAAAAACCGGCACAAAGGACTCACTGGGAAATCCCGTTTACAACTACTTCCTTGTCGCCAAAGGCGCGGTCATTTCAGACGTCGGCAAGGTCATCGTCCCGGGCACCCTCAATGGCCAGCAGGTAGATGCCACGGTCGCCGCCATCCCGTCATCTTCAGCCACCTCTTACTACATTCAGGTGGACAAAAATCTCGACCCCGTCACCCCCAACGGTGCTGGCTTCCAGACCACGGCCAAGAACCTCTCTCCCATCATGTACCTCTACTACTACATGGAGGCCCGCGTCCGCGTCCTCCGGGGTCAGTTAAACATGAAGGAGGCCGTCACATCGGAAATTCGTGACGACCTCGCCAAGGCCAACTCCGCCTATGCGGATCTTGAAACCCAGGCCGGCAAGACCCGCGCTCAGTCTCCAGACGGTAAGACCACCAATCCCGACCTCAGCTATGAAACCACCAACATGGATTTCTTTGAGGCCACCAATGCGAAGAAGGGCGAGACGATCTTTGACAACACCGGCAACGATGACCTGCACAACTATGCGAACTGGGGTGCCAGCCGCAGCGCCCTTAAGTCCTACATCGACCGCAAGTCCACCCAGTCTCAGGACGCCATGCTGGACTACCAGACCACGCTGAACCGCTTCAACCAGGCCTACGAAGTGATGAGCAAGATCCAGGAAAAAATGGACGGCCTCATCAAAGGCCAGCTCCGCAACGTGGGCTGATGCACCGCCACGACTTGAGTATTTGATTTTATCCAGACCATGACCTCCCCCGACTCAGACACTGCCAAAGCCGCCGCTGGCGGACTGCCTTTTGATTCCCCCGAAGAATGGAAAAATTTCTTCGAAAAATTTGGTGCCAACGGCCGCACCTACCAGGACTTCACCAACCTCTCCCCGCAGAGCATGGAAGTCATCTACATGATTGGATACAATCAGTACAATGCCGGCAAGTATGGCGAGGCGGAGCGCATCTTCCAGCTGCTGGCAGTGCTGAACCACTTTGAACGCCGGTACTGGACGGGACTGGCCGCCAGCCGCGAACTGCAGAAAAAGTATGACGAGGCCATCAAGGCCTATGGCTACCTGGCCATGCTGGATCTCGAAGACCCATATCCACCGCTGCTCATGGCCAAGTGCTTTCTTGCCGCTGGAAAGGTGGCGGATGCCGAGGGTGCCCTGCACGCCTGCGTCTTTGTCTCACGCAAAAAACCTCAGCACGCCGAGATCGTCCAGCAGGCGGAGGATTTGCTCGAACTCCTCAGCAAAAACAAAACAGAGAAAGCCGGCGCATGAACATCAACAACAATCCCTCCACGATCGCAGGCTTTGATCCTGGCTCTTTGCAGACCACTTTGAGCGAGGTCAAAAAGACCGCCACAGAGTCCATCACCAAGGCCCTCACGCTGCTCACCACCGTGGATGCCACAGGTGTGCTCCCGCCCAAGGACGGAGTGATGCAGCTCGCCCCGCCAAAGATGAACCTCAGTGCAGCAGACCTGACGCTGCGCATTGGACTGTTGCAGGATGCGCTCAATGAGCTGATGCAGTCCGTTTCGAAAAACGAAATCCAGGGGCGTCTCAACGACCTCAACCGGGACAACCGTGAGCAGCTCGACAAAATGAAGGACCAGATGGAGCATCTGGAGAAGGAGGCGGCAAAGAAGCGCGAGGCGGACAAGAAGGTGAACATCTTCCAGGCCATCGCGAATTTCTTCAAAGCCATCTTCGACTTCATCTCCGCAGTGTTCACGGCCATTGCCGCCATCGGATATGCTCTCACGGGCAACGTGGTGGCGGCCGCAGGTTTGTTTGCCGCCACCGCTGCGCTTCTGGCCTCAAGTGTGATCAACATGGTGATGGCGGTGGACTCTGTCATGAAGGCCGCAGGTGGTGGCGGCTTCCTCAGTGACAAAGCCATCGCCGGCATGGTCAAAGCCACGGAGATTCTCGGTTATGTCGCCATGGGGGCGGCCATGGTCGGAGGTCTTGGGGCTGTCGTGGAAGCAGTCCAGACAGGCTCCAAGCTGGCCACGACTCAGCTTGCCAATCTAGGCATGAAGGAAAGCGCAAAGGAGGTGCTGATGAATGCCACCAAGGAGGCATTTACAGAGCTCGCCACCAAAGTGCCCACCAAGGCCATGCAGGAGGCGGCTGAGGAGACGGCGAAGAAACTGATGTATGAAGCGGTGAAAAACTGCCTCAAAACATCGACCACGGCGGAGATGAAAGAGATCGCCAAAAAGGTGATCCAGGAGGCTGTCAAAGAGTCCATCAAGTCCTCCATGCAGCTCATGATGCAGATGATCGGTCGGCAGGCAGTCACCAGCGGCATTATCCAGGGCTCGGCCCAGATTACCCAGGGCGTGGCGGGCGTCCTGGTGGCGGACATTCGCGAGGATGCCGCTGCAGAACGTCGCAAGGCCGATGAAGCCGAGGCTCAGGCCAAGGCGATCCAGGCGATGATTGAGATGCTGCGGAAAACCATCGAGCAGCTTCAGGACGACCTGCAGAAAATGCTCGAGTCCGCCATGGAGACGATCTCCGCCATCTTCAATGCCGCCGATGAGACCGCCAGCTCCATGAAGGATCTGATGCACTTCCAGGCCGCGTGAACATACACACACCCATTTTAGCATGAACGTTTCTTTCAGCATCACAGCTCCCACGATCACTCCGCCACAGGTTGACACGAACAACCAGACTCAGCAGACCACCACGCAGACGGACAAGTCTCTGACCATCAGCATCACCAGTGGCACAGGTGGTGGCAGTCCGGTGTCACCCACGGCTATCACCCTGAGCTTCCCTCTCATCGGTCCCGAGGACATCGCGCTCAATGAAGTCATGCAGGAGCTTCAAAATCTGGACCTGGGCGCGCTCAAGACCACGAATCTCACGGCGGCCGTGCTGTTGCTCAATCAGCAGGCTGGCGACCTCGGAGCTGCTCTCACACGCGGCGGGCCTGACTACGTGAAACAAAACGCCCCGGCGCTGACCGAGACATTCACAAAGATGGAAGAGCAGGCAAAGAAGGCGGAGACGCAGCTCTTTGACATGCTCAACAGCAGCACCTATCCGGACTTCAAGCAGTTCCTCGGCAAGATGCTCATCGCCGCGCAGGAGCTGCGGGAGCTTGCCTCCAAGGCCAAGCACAGCCTCGTCATGGCGGAGTATGGAAACGTGCTCGATCAGGCAAAGCAGATGGAGATCGCGGCCCAGAAAAACTACGAGTCCACCATGAAGGAGATCGATGCGTCGCGCACAGAGGCCATCGGGAAGATCATCTCCGGAGCTCTCACCATCGCCACCACGGCAGCGGGGGGCATTCTCGGCGGCAGAGACAAGGGAGTCGGCGTGCTGGGCGGTGCTCAGCTCGGCAGTGGCATTGGCGGTGCCTTTGGCCAGATCATTGATGGCAGCACAGGACTGGCAGCGGGAAAAACTCGCGAAGACGCTGCCGCGCTGAAGCTGGAGGCTGACATGGCCGGCGCGGTTCAGAAAAAATTTGAGGCCACGCAGAAGCTCCTGCAGGAGTCAGAAAGCATCACCGACGAGCTGATGAACATCAGCAAAACTTTGTCGGACATGGTGCTGAAGCTGTACCAGGACTTCCTGTCAAACCAGAGCCAGATCGTCCAGCGTTCGAACATCTGAAATGGCCTGCATCAAATCGTTGGAGCCGTGTAATGGCGGCCCCTGCGGCCGGTTAAGCACAGGGGACATGACAGACAGCCGCCTCACACTTCATTCCCTCCTGCATTGCAGGCAGGAGGTGCTGTCATGAGCGCTGTCAGCAATGACGTGCGGGCTTTGGTCAGCTCCTTCTCCAGCAAGGAGGGACTGGCCGACACCCTGGCCGAGGCGCAGCGCCAGGAGGGCAATTTCAAAGGTCAGACGGTGGTCGTTCAAGACGCCAGCACCGCGCTGGCGGACGCTGCGGAGGAAATGACCTTCGCCGCCGCTGAAAAAGTGGAGAAAAAACTCTCCGAACGCAAGGCTGGCAGCAAGGAGGCGATGAAAATCAACGCCGCCCAGCTCGCGGAAAAATACGTCAACATGATGGGGGAGTCGCAGCCTCCTCACAAGCTGCATGAGTTTCTAGACGCCCTGAAAAAGAAGGGGGAAAAAGCCACCGAGGACGACGTGCGTGATCTGGTGAAGCGTGAGTTCAGCGACGTCTCCGAGCAGTACGCCGCACTCGCCTTTGCCGAAGAGGTCCTGCAAAATGAAGGCGGGAATGAGAAGCTGCTGGGCACCGTCAGCTCCGTCAAAGAGACCCTGCTCAAGGAGGCCGGTCCTGCCATCCGCGCCGGGCTCAACATCGCCGTGGATGTCCTCAAGTTCGCCAGCCAGGGCCTGGAGCAGCTGGACAAACTTCGGGAGCTGTACCGTTATGCCGTGCTGGGGCGTGAGACCGTGTCTGAAATGTATCAGGCCATCATGCACCGCTATGGCGAGAGCCGCTTCCCTCAGGCGCTGGATTTCCTGATCCAGGCGGCGGGCAACGATCTTGATGCCCACGGCCTCGGTCCCTCCATGGAGCCTGCGCATCTCGAAACCGCCGTCAACAACATCAACTACGTGCAGCAGATGGGAAACCTCTACCGCGTACTGGCTGATCTCGTCGAAAAGGTCCGCCCCAGCCCCGCACAACCTTTCACGAATGGCTGATGTCTACACTGCTCATGACCTCATGCGGGAGCTGCTGGAGATGACCACTCAGCGCTGGGTCGACCCTGACCGCTTCATTCAAATCACCAACAAAATCGGCGTCCGAAATTCTGAAATGCGCATCTACTTCCTCACGCAACTGCGCGAAAAAGTGCGGCAGATCCCGCTCAAGCTCTACCCTGTGCCGGACATCCGCGAGAAGCTGCTGGACGCCCTGCAGCAGGCCATGGACACCGAGATCTCACGCGAGGAGGCCGTGGCATGACGCTGCACGATGACATCATCGATCAGTTCGGCCGCTCCCTTGGCATGCAGGGGCTTCGCTTGCGCGATGACGGATCTCTGCGGCTGGACATGCAGCAGCTTGGCAGCCTGGCCTTCGAACTGGTGGGGGCCTACCGTGATGAAGTGGCCGTAAGCCTCACGCGCCAGGTGGAAACCATCGCTGACAACGCCGCAGAGCGCATTCTGGAGCTGTGTCACTACCGTGCACCGGCTCCGCTTCCTGCGCGTGCCGGACTCACCCGCGCCGGGCATCTGATTTTCGCCGTCCGCATGGACACGTCTGAGTTCACGCTGCCGGGCCTGCATCAGGCGCTGGATCTTCTCATCAGTCTTCACGATCAAAGCACCAGCTTTGTGCGTCCAGCCCGCCTGTCATGACCCAGCTCCTTCCAGAGTCATTCCACACGCGGGTGGGGCTTTCCTCCATTGAGATCGCTGACGAGCCTACCACGCCGCAGCTGCCGGAGGACTCACGCCTGCAGCCGATCGATGCGGCGGTGGAGCGGCAGCTTGAGGCCATGCTTCAGGCGGAGACATTTGAAAAGGTGGTGCTGGATGCCCTGCGCCCGTGCGTGCAGGACCAGTCCATCCTGCATCCCAGCATCTATCATTCGTTGCGCGAAGAGGTGCTGGCCAGCCTGCAGGAAACACTTGGCCAGGAGTCCGACCCCGAGGCCGCCAGAGCGCTGCGTGACGCCATGGACCTGCTCCATCACCTCGGTGCCGCGCATGAACTGGGGGAACAATACCGCTACGCACTGCTCAAGGGCTGACATCTCCATGCAAGAAACCCACATGCCAGTCTCAACTCCGACAGCAGCGTCGCAGCGTGCGCCCCTTGTGCTCACACCGCGCCAGCGCGACTGGCTGCTGCTGGTTTCCTATCTGCATCTGGAGCAGCACAAGGCGGACAAAGCATGCACGCTGCTGCGCCTCGCTTTCCATACCTTTCCCGAAGACGCCGAGGTGCAGCGCTGCCTTGCCCTGGCCGAACTGCTGGGCGGCTCTCCCGTGGCGGCCGCCCGCGCCGCCACCCGTGCTTTCAAGCAGGCATCTGGTGCCCTTCGCATCCCGGTGGGGCTCGTCTTCGCCAAGGCCCTGTGGGAGCAGGGCAAACATGAGGCCGCACGAGACTTTCTGGCCTCGCTGCTCACGGACACACAAAGCTGAACCCTATGGCATTTGCTATTTCATCCGTTCAAAACGCCCTGACAAAAGGCTCCAGGTACTACGACATCCTCATGGCGGTCGTGGTGGTCATGATCCTCTCGCTGATGATCCTGCCGGTGCCGCCTGCAGTGCTGGACCTGCTGCTGGCGGTGAACCTGGCCATCTCGATGCTGCTGCTCATGCTTTCCATGTATGTGCCGCACATCCTGGAGTTCTCCACGTTTCCCTCATTGCTGCTGGTCACCACGCTCTTCCGCCTCTCGCTGAACATCACCACCACGCGCCTCATTCTGCTGCACGCTCATGCGGGGGACATTGTTTTCACGTTCGGAAACTTTGTGGTCGGGGGGAACTTCGTCGTGGGGGTGGTGATCTTCCTCATCATCACCATTGTGCAGTTTGTGGTCATCACCAAAGGGGCCGAGCGTGTCGCGGAGGTGGCGGCGCGCTTCACTCTGGATGCCATGCCCGGCAAGCAGATGAGCATTGATGCCGATCTGCGTGCAGGAAACATCACGCAGGAGGAGGCCAAGAAGCGCCGCAGCGCCATCGAGAAAGAAAGCCAGCTCCACGGTTCCATGGACGGGGCCATGAAGTTCGTGAAAGGAGACGCCATCGCGGGCCTCATCATCACCGCCATCAACATCACCGCCGGCATAGCCATCGGTACGTTGCAAAAGGGCTGGGAAATCGGCAAGGCGGTCACCACCTACTCCATCCTCACCATCGGGGACGGTCTTGTCTCGCAGATTCCAGCTCTGCTCATTTCCATCACCGCAGGCATGATCGTGACCCGTGTGGGCAATGAGGAGGAGGGCGGCGCTCTCGGCGGCGATGTAGGCAGGCAGCTCCTCTCGCAGCCCAAGGCGCTCATGATTGCCGCCGGTTTCATGTTTGGCTTTGCACTCATCCCCGGCTTTCCAAAGATCCCCTTCATGCTGCTGGGCGTGGTGGCCGGTCTCATCGGCTTTGCCAATTTCAGGACGCAGAACACACCCGCCGCAGTGCAGCATGACAAGCACAACCTGCCTGCCGCAGCCGCCAGCGGCGCCAAGCCCGCCATCAAGCAGCGCAGGGATGACGGCGATGAGTTTTCCGTCACCGTGCCTCTCCTCATGGATGTGTCCGCCGCCAGCCAGGATGTGGTGGATGCCAATGCCATGAACGAGGAGCTCATCCGGGTGCGCAAGGCGCTCTATCACGATCTCGGCGTGCCGTTCCCCGGCATCCATCTGCGCTTCAATGAATCGCTCCCGGCGGGGTGCTATAAAATCCTCCTGCATGAGGTGCCCATCGCCGAGGGCATGTTCAGAAGCGACTGCGTGCTCGCGCGTGAAAAGCCGGACTCACTGCGGATGCTGAACATCCCTTTCACCGAGGACAAGCCCTTCCTGCGCGGCCTGCTGCCGCTGTGGGTGCCCAAGGAACGTGTCTCTGATTTGGAAAAGGCCAAGGTGCCCTTCCTCGCGCCCACACAGGTGCTGACCTATCATTTGAGCGTCATCTTGAAACGCTACGCCGGCGACTTCATCGGCCTGCAGGAAACCAAATATCTGCTGGAGCAGATGGAGTCGCAGTTCCCCGAAGTGGTGCGCGAAGTCCAGCGCGTTCTTCCCGTGCAGAAGATCACCGAGGTCTTTCAGCGTCTGGTGCAGGAGGAGGTCTCCATCCGCAATCTTCGCACCATCCTGCAGTCTCTCATCGAATGGGGGCAGAAGGAAAAAGAGGCCGTGCTGCTCACCGAGTACGTGCGTTCGGGTTTAAAGCGCTACATCAGCTACAAGTTCAGCCGTGGCCAGAATATTCTGGCTGTCTATTTGCTGGAGCCCGGGCTGGAGGAGAAGGTGCGCAAGGCCGTGCGCCAGACTTCCGCAGGCGCCTACCTGGCTCTGGAGCCTGCCACCGTAAAGGCCCTGCTCACATCCGTGCGCAAGGAGGTCGGCAACATCATCGAAAGCAATCAGCGCCCCGTCCTCCTGACCTCCCTCGATGTCCGCCGCTACACCCGCAAGCTCATCGAGCAGGAGTTTTATGAGCTGCCCGTCCTCAGCCATCAGGAGCTGACGGAGGAGATCACCATCCAGCCGCTGGGCCGCATCGCCGCATGATCCGCTATTTGATGACTACCACTGCCTACCACCCGATTTCATGACTTCCCCCCTGAGTGAACTGATTTCCGTGCTGTGCGATGAAGCAGGGGCGCCCGCCCCTGAAGCAGATGCGCGGGGTGCCCATGTGATCCGCATTGAAAACCACGAGCTGCGTGTCCAGCCTCTGAGTCACGGCAGGTTCGTCCTCCTCGGCCTCATCGGCAAGGCGGGGGACATCGCAGCACGCCGTGAAGAATCCCGCCAGACCTTGCTTTCCTCCTGCCTGGGGCTTCAGGCGGTTCGCTTTGGCAAACTCGGAACTCCTGAGGTTCTCACGCTCGAACCAGAAAACGACGAACTGGTTCTGTGGTGGTCTTTTGGAGAGAGCCAGGTTTCCATCCCCACCTTTTTGCAGGCTGCCGAATCCTTGATCAACGAGACCGAGTTTTGGAAAAACTGGCTCGCCACCGTCTAAGTCCATGAGCCACGCCCGATTCATTCTTCTCATTTTCCTCACCGCGCAACTGATGGGCCTCTCCGCCCTCCACGCCCAGGATTACGATCGTGTGCCCTGGCGTTCAAAGCGCATCACCCTCACCGCCCATCAGCGCCCGGTGCGTGATGTGCTCAAGGAGTTCGCCACACTGCAAAGCCTCCCTGTTTCCATCAGCGACTCCGTCAAAGGCGTCATCAGCGGAACCTTCATGGAAGTGGACACGGCCAGGCTGCTCGACCAGATCTGCGAAGCTCATGGCCTGGTCTGGTTTTATGATGGCGTGCGCATGATCATTGAAACCGGCGACGAGGTTTTCTCCCGTCCGCTTTCTCTGCCTTATGTGACGGCCTTTGCCCTCAATGAGGTGCTTTTCAGCGTCGGCTACGCCAGCGGTCCGAAGGGCAGGGAGGTGCAGATCAAAAACGGTCACCGCGAAGGGGTCATCCTCCTCATAGGCGGGGCGCAGTTCATCCAGGCCACCGAGGCGCTCGCACGTGATCTCGACACTCAGGAGAGCCGGCGCATCAATGACCAGATCACCGTCCGCACCTTCCGTCTGAACTACGCCTCCGCCAGCGACGTCACAGTGAACAATGGCGGCACCACACGCATCATTCCCGGTGTGGTCCGCAATCTACAAAACCTCATGGCCAACCAGGTGCCGGGCAGCCAGCTCTCCGCCGGGGTGGAGGAGGCGGAAAGCCGCCGCACGCATCCCAGCCTGCGCGGCACCGGACTGGCCGCTGTGGGCAATCCCAATGCAGGCGCTCCTCAGGCACCTTTCAATCCCTACGACCCCTATGGCACACAGCAGAAAGCCACGCCTGTTCCTGGATTTGGCGGTGCGGGCGGCGCAGTGGGCCAGCCCGCAGCCACGAATGATCCGCGTGCGCCCATGATCGTGGCGGATGTGCGCCTCAATGCCGTTCTCGTGCGGGATGTGGCGGCCCGCATGCCGCTCTATGAAGAGCTGATCCGCATGATTGATGTCCCCACCAAGGCCATCGAGATCAGCGCCGCCATTGTGGACATCGGTTCTGACAATCTGCGCAATGTCGGTGTGGAGATCCTGGGGCTTGGCAAAAAGGGCAATGACAACACGCGCTTCGGCTTTGATGCAGACCGTGGCCTCTTTGATGGCACAAACACCCAGGGGCAGACCCCGAGCTTCTTGGACGGCTCCAATCTCGCACGCGGCGCCGGATTGAACGCCACGGCCCTCATCAGCGCCGGTGGCTTTGAAATGCTGAGCCGCCTGCGTGCGGTGGAGGAGGTGGGGGCCGCGCAGATCGTTTCCAGCCCTTCTGTTTTGACCATGGAAAACGTGCAGGCTGTAATCCGCACCGACGAAAAGGTTTATGTGAAGGTAGCAGGAAATCTACAAGTGGACCTATTCGACGTTACAGCAGGAGTTCAGTTGCGCGTGACCCCCACTCTCGTGAAGGAGAGAGGGAACACGGACTTCAGGCTCGTGATCGACATCACCGACGGCAGCTTCTCCGACCAGCGCGTGGGTGAGATTCCCACCACTCGTGAGAGCGCCATCAATACCCAGGCACTCGTGCCTGAAAACAAGACCCTGCTTCTCGGTGGCTATTCTGTGGAGCGCCGCAACCGCAGCAGCCGCCAGGTGCCGCTGCTGGCCAAGGTGCCGCTGCTTGGAAAGATTTTTTCCAACAATGCGCGCACCCACGAGCGCACGCAGCGCTTCTTCTTCATCACGCCGCGCATTGTGGATTTGATGAAGGAAGCCACGGACCCCGCCGCCTTTGCCGGCACGGCTGGCAATGACCTCGCTCTGCCGAGCTATCTCAGCAATGACCAGATTTCACGCGAGAAGGTCGATGATCTCGCACGCCGTCTCGCCGCCGGCAATCAGGCAGGTGGAGATCAGTCCGGCCTCACGCAGCCACGTGCGCCTCAGACCTCCGGTGCAGCCGGAGCAGACACTGAAAAACGCTGGATCCCGCGTGCTATGCCTCTGCGTGAAGAGCCCTCCGTCCTTCTTCCCCCTGCATCCAGTCCTTCCCGCCCATGAGTGATGCCCGTCAACAATGGCTCCTGAAAGTGATCGCCGGCCCTCATCAGGGCGCGGAGATCGGCCTCTATGCCGGCAAGACTCTGGTGGGCAGCGATGACGAATGCGATGTGGTGCTGCATGATGTGCTCGTCGCGCCGCAGCATCTGGAGATCGATCTTGCAGCCTCCGGCATCACCGCCGCACCTTTGGGCGGACGTGTTTTTGTGAATGGCAAACGCATCCGCGATGCGCGCCTGGCCGTCCCATCCTTTGCTTTCCTTTCCATCGGCGGCTCTCACCTCGTCATTGGTCCTGCGGAGGGCAAATGGCCCCTGTTGTCCTCTGCGGATGTGCCGGAGCTGGAGAAAGATGCGGAGCCTGCGCCTGCCACATCCGACAAAGAACCTGCGCCAGCCGCCGCCCCGGCAGCAGACGCAGCACCCGCGCAAAGCACTTCGGCATCTGCCCAGCCCATGACGCAGCCGGCACGTGCGCCCTCGCGTATCGGGCCGCTGTTTGGCATTGCCTGCGGCCTGCTCCTGCTGCTTGGCTGGGGTGTTGTTTACAGTGAGTATTTCTCTGCTCGTGGTGAGAATTCCGAAGAGCTGCCCAAGCCGGACAAACCCATCGCGCGCGCCATGGCGGTCGTGGAGGAGCTGGGCCTGGCAGGCAGCATCAAGCTGGAGGAAAATGCAGGACGACTTACCGCAGTCGGATACGTGGACACTGAAAACAAGCAGCGTGAGCTGCAGGCGGTGTTTCGTGCCACGGTCCCCGGCATGCGCACCAAGATCTACAGCCTGGAAAAGATCGCTTCCAGCGCACGCTCTCTTCTCGACAACCAGCATCTGGCTCTCACCATCACCAGCCTCAGCGAGGGCAAGATCAAAGTGACCGGCAAACTCGCTTCTGCGAATGACTGGGTGGGCATGAAGCAGACGCTGCTCTCCGAGGTGCCAGGCATCAGCGAGATCGAAGACAGTGTGGAGATCGAAGCACCTCGTCCGCGGATCTCAGCACCGGTCCAGGTGGCAGCCACTGTGCCGCTTCCCGGCGCCCTTGCAAAACCCGGCGCTGCCCCAGCTCAGACAGCGGCAGCGCCCCCGCCACTGCCGGTCAGTATGCCAGAGCCTGACCCGGAGACAGGTTATCTCATCACCACAGACACCATCGACACACCGGAATCCACCATCGTGACCATTCGTTCCAGTGAGGATGGGCTCGGCTACATCCGTCTTAATACCGGCGGTGTTTACTTCATCGGCGCCCGTCTGCCCTACGGCGGCACCGTGGCCAAAATCGAGACCGACAAGGTCAGCATCATCGAAAAGGGCCAGATCCGCAGCCTGCGGCAGGGCGACGTGGTCATGAAGAGCAAACCCATCACCTCCACCAAATCATGAGCACAGATCCTCTGGCAGACAGCGCCCTGAAGGCCCGCCTCGACACACCCGATTTTCAGGAGGCTCTCGCCGCCGACGCAGATGGTTCTTTCTACCAGGATGCCGTATCCTATCTCGCTGCCTGGAGGCGGAGAATCCGCCAGTATCAGGATGCCGGCGTCTCCACCGGGGAGTTTGCCTCTCTGACGCGGCTTTCCTCCAGCATCGACACCGCGGAGCGTGTCATCGAATTTTTTGTGAAGCTGCAAAAGCTGCCGCCCAAGCAGTAGCACAAAACCAAACCCAAAAGCACAACTCAAACACACACGTCATTATGGCAATTCCCTCCTTCAGCCCCGCCTTGTTTTCCGACTCCGAGGTCTGGACCAAGATCAAAACCATGGCCACCACGCTCAACACGGAGACCACCCAGGTCGTCACAGACGCCAGCACCACCGACTTCTCCGACCCCGGCTCCGTCGTCCTGCTGCAGATGCGCGTCAATCAGGTGACCAATGCCGCCACGGCCGTCTCCAACCTCGTGAAAGCGATCCAGGAGCCTTCCAAGAACGCTGTGTCAAACCTCCGCTAATCCAGCTCCCGCCACCCGCCTAAAATCATGGTACAGATCGACTCAGAACTGGTGCGTCTGCTCATGCGAGTGGGGTACACCGCCGCATGGAACGGCCTTCACCAGGAGGCGCTCTCCATCTTTGAAGGCGTGGGGGCCGTGCGCTCGGAAAACGAAGTGCCGATGATCGGCGCCTCGGTGGTGGCCATGCTGGCGGGCCACTACGACGTCGCTGTGACGACCCTGCGCGAAGGCGCTCTCACTCTCAATCCCGACAGCGCACTGGCGCGCGCCCACCTCGGTGTGGCGCTGCGCCTGCGCGGGGATGAGGACGCCGGCCTGACCCTGCTGCAGGAAGTGGCCGCTCAAACGACAGACCCAGACGCCGCCACCATGGCGCGCAACGTTGCCAAACTCAGCCCAGACCAGCTCAAACCCAATCTCAGCCTGCTATGACCCCAGCCGTCATCGCTGCCGCCGCTCCAGCGCCTGCAGCCTTCAGCCAGCCACTGCCTCTCAACACCCCTGCCTCCTCCATGGCCGATGTGGACCGCCTGCGCGCGCTCGTCGCCGGAGTGCAGCCCGTAGGCGGCACCGGCACACCGCCCGTGAATCAGGCTGCTCAGGCAGAGCAGGGCGGCTTCCGCACCCTGGGCGACTCCATTCTTGAAGGTGTGTCCAAGTTTAATCTCGGTTACAACGATTCGCTCAACGGCATCACCACCAAGATCGAGGAAATCTCCCGCGCAGATCCGCTGCAGCTTGGCAACGACTTCGGCCAGATCATGTCCCTGCAGATCGAGATCGCCCGCTGGACCATGTCGGTCATGGGCGTGGACAATGCCTCCAAGGCCGGGACTAACACCATCAAGGAGCTGAGCAAAGGCGGCTGATGCCGCCTCATGCGATCTCGTCTTTCCCCAACATTCCAACTGCGACTTTTTTCCCTGTGATAGCACGCCTGTCCTCATTTATACGCCCCTTGCTGATGCTCACCCTCTTCGTGCTGACATCTTGCAGCAAGGTTCCCTTGTTCAGCGAGCTCAAAGAGGAGGAGTCCAATGAGATCATGGCCTATCTTCTGGATCAGAAGATCGACTGCAGCAAGGTGCCCGGGAAAGAAGGGCTGTGGATTCTCGAAGTGCCGCAGGAAGATTTCGCACTGGCCATGTCGTCTCTGCAGGCCATCGGGCTGCCCCGGCAGAAACTCATGAAAATGGGGGACGTCTTTCAGAAGAGCGGCCTTGTCAGCTCCCCCACGGAGGAGCGCATCCGCTTCATCGATGCGCTCAGCCAGGAGCTCTCAGACACGCTCATGAAGGTGGACGGAGTCGTGGCCGCCAAGGTCCACATCGCCCTGCCAAACAACGATCCCCTGAGCGAGAAGACGCTGCTGCCATCGGCGGCGGTCTTCATCAAATTTCGTCCCGGCTATGATGTGGAAAGCTCCACTCCCGACCTGAAAAACCTCGTCACCAAATCCGTCGAAGGGCTCACCTTTGAAAATGTGGAGCTCGTCATGAGTCCTGCGGAGGCCATGCCGCCAAAGCCCAAGGTGGAGTCCTCCGGCTTTCTCGCCCAGTGGCAGCAGAAAATGTCCGTCGGCGCCTTTGCAGCTCTTTGTGCAGGTGCGGGCTTTGGGCTCGCTGTGCTCGTCCTCGTGCTCCTGCGCAAGAAGATCACCGCCTAACCCATACGCACAGATGAAACCCCACAGCGGATGGTACGTACAGCAGGCCAAGGCCAACCCGGATCTCTTCCGTGTGGTCTATGACTTCAACTGCCGTCCCCAGTTCTGGCTGCACAGCGCGGTCACGGAAGAACTGCCGCACGCTGTCGTGGTGCGGGCGCTTGCCGGGGCTGCGCATGGTGGCAGGCACCTTGCCGCCTGGCTGTCCAAAACTCTGGGGCTGGGGGCACAGGAGGCGGTGTGGGATTTTCAGGAGCCGCGCAGACGTCTCGCTTTGCTCAGCCCGGAGTCTTTGTTGAAACTGGCACGCTTTGCCGGTGCGGCGCTTTGCTGGCCGCGTCTCTCCTCTGTGATCGGACGCTCCGAGATCCAGGAGATCAAGGCCGCCCTCGGCGAAGACGCCTACTCCTTCGCACTCCGCCGCGCCCGGCTTCTGGTAGCTCAGCAGGATGCTCTCGTCCCTCAGTCTGGCGTGCCTCTCATGCCTCAGGTGATCGAGGCGGGTTGGGGCCTCGTCACCACGGCGGCCAGCGATGACGCGGACTCCGTGCAGCAGCGTCTCATGCTCAAGCTGCCGCCCGCAGTCGCCAAAAAAACCGTCCGTCCCGTGGACCCGGATCTGCGCGCACGCGCCTGGAGTCTCATTCGCAAAATCAGCCCCGCAGTCTTTACCGAAGGAGAGTCCAAATGCTTTGCCTAGAGAACAGCGGCGTCACCGTCGCCCCATCCGCCAAGGTGATCAAACGTGATGAGCATGCGTTCATCCTGGAAGGGCAGCGCATTCTTGAGGCCGCGCGGCATGAGGCCGGGCTCATTCGCCAGAAAGCCGAGGCGGAGGCGGCGCAGAAAAGGCAGGAGGGCTTTCAGCAGGGCGTGGAGGAGGGCAAGGCCCAGATAGCCGAGCACATCGTGCAGTGCATGGGGCAGAGCGCCGCCTACTTCTCCAAGGTGGAGGATGTCATGGTGGACCTCGTCATGCGCGCGGTGAGGCACGTCATCGGAGAGATGAACCAGCGGGACGTGGCCGAGCGCATCGTGCGCCGTGCTTTGGAGAGCACGCGGAATGAAAGCCAGGTCACCGTGCGTGTGGCTCCGGCGCAGGCGGACTGGCTGAAAGGCCGCCTCAATGCCATCATGCAGGCCTTCCCCAAGGTGCAGTTCCTGCACATCGAATCTGACACCCGCATGCCGGAAAACGGCTGCATCCTGGAGACTGAAATCGGTGTCGTGGATGCCTCGCTGGAGACTCAGCTCAAGGCCATCGAAAAGGCCCTCATCCGGTCCATGAAATAAACAGCATGAGCCTCGCCACCTTCGATTTTGACTCCCTCACCGCACGCCTGAACCGCGGCATGGACTCCGTGCCGCCGCTCAGTCTTCGCGGCCGTGTCATGCAGGTGACGGGCACGATTCTGAAGGCCTACGCGCCGGGCGCAAAAATCGGCGAGCTCTGCCGTCTCAAGAACCCCTGGGAGGAGGAAGGCATCCTCGGCGAGGTCGTCGGCTTCTCAAAAAACCTGGCGCTCATCACTCCTCTGGGGGAGATGCTCGGCCTCTCCTCCACCACCGAGGTCATTCCCACCGGTGAGATTCACAAGGTGCCGGTGGGAAAAGAAATGCTCGGGCGCGTGCTGGATGGTCTCGGCAATCCTTCGGATGGCAAAGGCCCTTTCAAGATCGACGACTATTACGCCGTCACCGCAGATCCTCCGAATGCGATGACGCGGCAGCTCATCTCAAAGCCCATCAGCCTCGGTGTGCGCGCTCTGGATGGTCTGCTCACCTGCGGGGAGGGGCAGCGCATGGGCATCTTTGCCGCTGCCGGTGGTGGCAAGAGCACGCTGCTCAGCCAGATCATCCGCAACACCACCGCAGATATCGTGGTGCTGGCCCTCATCGGCGAGCGTGGACGTGAGGTGCGCGAATTCCTGGAGCGTGATCTCGGCGAGGAGGGCGTGAAACGCGCCGTCACCGTCATCGCCACTTCAGACCGTCCTTCCATGGAGCGTCTGAAGTGCGCCTACGTGGCCACCGCCATCGCCGAGTATTTCCGCGATCAGGGCAAGAAGGTGCTCCTGCTCATGGACAGCGTCACCCGCTTTGCGCGTGCTTTGCGCGAGATCGGGCTCGCCGCTGGTGAGCCGCCCACACGCCGTGGCTTTCCGCCTTCCGTCTTCGCTACGCTGCCCCGCATGATGGAGCGCGCTGGTTGCTCGGACACCGGCAGCATCACCGCGCTCTACACCGTGCTGGTGGAGGGGGATGACATGACCGAGCCCGTCGCGGATGAGACGCGCTCCATTCTTGACGGCCATATCGTGCTCAGCCGCAAGCTCGGCGCCGCCAACCACTATCCTGCCATCGATGTGCTGGCCAGCGTCAGCCGTCTTTTCACCGCCATCAATTCGCCTGACCATATGAGGGCGGCGGGAAAAATCCGCAACCTCATGTCCAAATACCAGGAGGTGGAGCTGCTCGTGCGCATTGGCGAATACAAGAAAGGCAGCGATGCCGCCGCCGACGAGGCCATCTCCAAGATCGACGCCATCAACGGCTTTCTTCGTCAGGGGCTCAGGGAGCAGAACACCTTTGCCGAAACCACCCAGGCCATGCTGCAGCTCACCAAATAAAACCGCATGGAACGCTACCCACTCCAGGACATGGTCTTCGTGCGCACCCACCGCGAGGACAAGGCCAGCAAGGCCCTCACCATCGCACGCCGTGCGGTGGCGGAGGCGGAGAGCTTCCTGGCTCAAAAGCAGCGGGAGCTGGAGGAATACGCCGCATGGAGAGCTGTGGAGGAGGAGCGCCTCATCCAGTCCATCCTCAAACGCCCGGTCAAGCTGGGGGACATCACCGACATCCGCTTTGAAATCACCGGCATGCGTGACCGTGAGCTCGACTGCGTGGATCAGGTGCGCAAAGCGGAAGGGGAGCTGGACCGCGTCAAAGCCGAGATGGAGCAGGCGAAGCTTGCCTATCGCAAAGCCACCCAGGATCTCGAAAAGCTCGTCGAGCACCGCACCGCCTGGCAGGAGGAGCAAAACTTCGAGATCGAGCGTCTGGCTGATCTCGAGCTGGAAGATTTCATCAGCCCGAAAAACCACGATTTGGAACTGCAGCCGGAGGACTCGCATTATGAACTCAATTGAAACAGCCACACCCGTCATTGTCGGCACGCTCGACAGCGATGGCACAGACCAGAGCAGCCTGCCGGGCTCGGATCCTGCCGCATTGGAAATGCTGCGCGCCATGATCGGCGGCATCGCTCCGCAGCAGACCGGCGCCGGGCTGCCATCGGCGCCCTGCACTGCCTCCGAAGCGAAGACACTTTCCACCAAGATTCAGACCCTGCTCACCAAGGCGCTGGCGGACGAGTCTCTGTCTCAATCCCTGGCCCCCATCATGACGGCTTTGCAGGGCAGGCTTTCTGCCAAAACAGCACCCGTGGATGCGACGGCGGCTCTGCTTGCTGCAGGTCAGTCCACCATCTCCATGCCTGGGGCTGGCACGCTTCCGAAATCTGTCTTCTCTCCTGAAATGGCGGCATTTCCATCTGCCGAGGCGGCATTCTCGCCTGAGTCGCTGGCCTTGATGAAGCAGCTTCTCGGCAGCATGCAGGATCCGGCATCTTCCACCGTCCTTGATCCCGCTTTGCAGGAGCTCCAGCAGGCGCTCGGCGCTGCGCTGAATCCACCTGCGGATGAGGTGACGGAGCCTTTCAAGATCGATCCCGCAGACACACCGCCACCGCCTCCCGACACCTCCAGCCTGGGGCACAGCATCCTGCACTCGCTGGGCGCACACTCCTCGGCCGCAGCCGCGCCTGTGACTCATGCACCTTCTGCCGAACGCGTGGAGCAGGTCAGCGCCTTGATCACTGAAATGGCCGACCGTGTTCTCGTGACCGATCCTCTGCATGGTCAGACCCAGGAGGTCCGCATCACTCTGGCAGACGATCTCATGCCCGGCACCGACCTCCGCGTCTGGCGGGAAGACGGCGGGCAGCTGCGTGTGGAGTTTGACACCGTCTCTCCCTACTGGGCGCGTGTTTTGAACGAGTCCTCTCCTCTGCTGGCGCAGCGTCTCAATGAGCGCCTCGGCCAGCCTGAGCAGCCTGCACTGGTCACGGTGCAGCATCAGGGTGGGCAGCCCGAAGACGGGCGCTCTCGCAACCGCCAGTCTCCCTGGGAGCTCGCCCAGCAGGCGCTCAATTCCTAACCCTCTCTTCCCGCCTCCCGAGTGAGCCAGCCCCCGCCATCTGTCCGTCCTCTGCCCGCCAGGCCTGATTTCGTCAGGCTGGCCAACCGCATCGCGGGAAGACGCCGCACATTGAGTTTTGACTGGAACGGCCAGCGCGCTCACTTCGGCTTTTCCAATGCCACCAGCCACCCTCGCGGCAGCTGGAGTCTTGGCATCGTCATGGGCGGGCACCCGCTCACGGTGGACATCAGCCGCCTGCCTGACCTCACCTGGATCGATCCCACACTCGCCGGGGTGGATGTGCATGCACTCCCGCCCGAGCTGGCCTGCGGCCTCGTGGAGGCCAGCTTTGGCGAGATCTTCACCGCACTTTGCAAGCTGGGCATCGATGTGAAGATCACCTCGGTGGAGCCCTTCACCTTCCGTGATGCTTCCGAGGAAATCATCGGCTGGCAGGTGGATCGCGGCGGTCAGACCGGCTGGATCCACGGCCACGTCTCGGGCAATGATGCTGCGCTGGGCCACCTGGCCGGGCTCATCAGCAAAGCTCCGGTGCAGGAGGGGGCTGGCGCGCAGGAGATCCCCGTGCAGGTGCATCTCGTGGCAGGCGCTCTCACACTGCCTCTCGCGGACTGGCGTGCCCTGCAGGCGCATGACGTGCTGCTGGCCGGAGGACTGCGCGAGTTCAGGCTCACCCGCACCTGCACACTTCAGGCAGCCGGCCGCAGTCTGGCCATGGGCACGCTCAAAGACAAAAGCTTCACACTTCAAAACCTCATCCCCACACCTGCCACGACCATGGGAGACCCCGCCAAGCCTGCATCCGTCAATGACATCGACATTGAGCTGACCTTCGTCGCTGGTCACACCACCCTCACCGTCGCTGAGCTGCGCGGTCTGGCGCCGGGCTTCACTTTTGAGCTGCCGGTCCTGGCCGGGGAGGGGCTCACCATCTGCGCCAATGGCAGGCCTGTTGGCAAAGGCGAACTGATCGAGGTGGGAGACCACCTCGGCGTGCGCATCACCGAGTTTTCCGCATCATGACCTCGTTCCAGATTCCAGATCCGCTCACGCTCATCGTGCTCACGGCGGTGCTCGCGCTCGCGCCGTTTTTTGCCATCATGGCCACTTCGTATGTGAAGCTCGTCGTGGTGCTCAGCCTCGTGCGCAATGCCCTCGGCATCCAGCAGATCCCTCCAAACATGGTGCTCAATGGCATCGCCGTCATTCTCACCATCTACATCATGGCCCCCGTGGGGCAGAGCACGTTTGCAGCGGTGGAAAAGGAGGACTTCAAGGAGTTCACCCCGGCCAGGCTCCGGCTCGTGCTGGAGAAGGGGAGCACCCCCATCCGGGACTTCCTGAACCGGCACACCTCCGCGCATGAGAAAAAATTCTTCCTCGACACCGCACGCCGCGTCTGGGGAAACGACGCCCGCGTGGAGATCAGCAATGACAGCTTCTTCGTGCTCATCCCCGCCTTCACCGTCAGCGAGCTCACCGCCGCCTTTCAGATCGGCTTCCTGCTCTATCTCCCGTTCATCGCCATCGACCTCATCGTCTCCAACATCCTGCTGGCCATGGGCATGATGATGGTCTCCCCCATGACGATCTCTCTCCCCTTCAAGCTTCTGCTCTTCGTCCTCGTGGATGGCTGGGCGCGGCTGATCCATGGCCTGGTGATGACCTACGTGCTCAAGAGCGGCGGATGATCCGATGAGAACTGCCACAATCGCATGAATCAAAATCTGCTCATCGAATTCACCAATCAGGCGCTCATCCTCGTGCTCCTGCTTTCCATGCCGCCCATCATCGTGGCCACGGTGGTCGGCGTGCTGGTGAGCCTGGTGCAGGCTCTGACGCAGGTGCAGGAGCAGACGCTGGGCTTTGCCATCAAGCTGGTCGTCGTGGCCGTGGTCCTGCTGGTCACCGCCGGCTGGACCGGGGCTGAGATGTACAAATACACCGTCCACATCTTTGAAACTTTCCCCACGCTGCAGCGATGATCACGGACCTCGATGTGCGCACGGTATTTCTGGTCATCGTGTTCACGCTGCCACGGATGATGTCGGCGCTGCTCATCTCGCCCTTTTTTGGCGACCAGTTCATCCAGGGCATGGCGCGGCAGGTGGTCATCATGTCCCTCAGCCTCATGGCCATCCCCATCACCCTGAAAGCTGGCATCCATCTGCCTGACACCGCCAGCTGGCCGGTGCATGCGATGATCGTGCTGGTGAAGGAGATCTGCATCGGTCTGCTGATCGGCTACGGCACGGGGCTCGTGTTCTGGATTGCCGAGGGCACGGGCTTTTTCATCGACAACCAGCGCGGCAGCTCCATGGCTGAAATGTTTGACCCCATGTCCGGCGGCAGCAGCTCCCTCTTTGGCGTGCTGTTTACCAAGGTGCTCGGCGTGCTCTTCTTTCTGGGCGGCGGCTTTGCGGCCTTTCTCACCATCATGTACGACAGCTATGTCTCGTGGCCCGTCTTCTCGTTTTTCCCGGAGTTTCAGCCCACCTTTGCCACCGCCTGCCTGAACATGCTGGACACCCTGATGGGCCTCATCGTCACGTATTCCGCGCCCATCATCATCGCCATGTTCATCGCAGAATTTGGCCTGGGCCTGATGAACCGCTTCAGCCCGCAGCTGAATGTCTTCTTCCTCGCCATGCCGGTGAAAAGCGGCATCGCCTCGCTGCTCATCATCTTTTACCTCGTGTTTCTCATGGGCTTCTTCAAAACCCAGATCATGACGCCGGAGAAGTGGCATGTGTTCTTCCACGGACTCTTCAAATAGATGAGCGAAAAGACCGAGGACCCAACACCGAAGAAGCTGCGGGACGCCCGGCAGAAAGGGCAGGTGGCGAAGAGCCAGGACGTCACCACCGCGGCGCTCACCGTGGCCTCCTTTGTCCTCATCTCCGCCCTCTGGCCCTGGTATGTGGAGCAGCTCAAGGCCCTCATGCTGCTGCCTACGGCCTTTACAGGCCAGCCTTTTGAAGACGTGGTCGATCAGGTCTTGAAGGCCATCGCCATGAAGATCCTGCTGCTCTCAGCCCCCATGCTCGCCATCGTCGTGATCATCGGCATCGGCTCAAACCTGGCGCAGGTGGGCTTCATGCTGGTCTTTGAGCCTGTGAAGCCGGAGCTCAAAAAGCTCAACCCACTGGACAAGCTCAAGCAGATGTTCTCGGTCAAGAACCTCGTCGAGTTCCTGAAATCCGCCGCCAAGGTCATCATCATCGCCGTGCTGATCTACATCGTCACCAAGAACAGCCTCGACCCGCTCACCCGCGTGCCCTATGCCGGTGAGACAGGCGTGCTGCTGGCGCTCAAGCCCATGCTCAGCACCCTGGCCATCAATGTCACGCTGGTGTACATCGCCCTGGCTGCGGTGGATTACTTCTTCCAAAAATTCCAGCACATCAAACAGCTCAAGATGAGCAAGGACGAGGTCAAACGCGAGTACAAGGAAAGCGAGGGCAATCCTGAGATCAAAGGCAAGCGCAAGCAGCTGCACCAGGAGATGGTCATGAATGACACCATGGAGCGCACCCGCGGCGCCAGCGTCCTCGTCACCAATCCCACACACCTGGCCATCGCCATCTACTACAAGGAGGAGGACAATCAGATGCCCAAGGTCCTCGCCAAAGGGGAGGACTATGTGGCCAAGCGCATGATCGAGGTGGCACGGCAGGAGGGCATCCCCGTCATGCAGCACATCCCGCTGGCGCGCGCCATTTACGAAAAGGTGGACATCGACCGCTTCATCCCTGCAGACCTCATCGAGCCGATGGCCGAGGTGCTCCGCTGGCTCAAGGAATTCCACGACCAGCAGCACTGAGCCGCGCTCACGCCGCCACGGCTTCCAGCAGCACGCGGATCTCGTGCTCGATGTCCGCCGGATCTTCCACCGTTTCCGCAATCTGCTGCCGCAGCAGCTCTCCGTAGCGCTTGCGCATGCGGAAGACCGCCACCGCCACCGTCCCGGAACTCATGCCTATGGAGGCACCCAGCTCCTGGTAGGAGTTGGGGTTTGAGCTGCCGATCAGGAAAGGCTGCAGTGCCGTGAAGAGCGGCAGCTTTCCCACCTTTTCGTACTCGGCCTTCAGCGCCTGAAGAGCACGCTGCAGCAGGTTTTCCGCCCAGCTTCTCTCAAAGTGCTTCTCCGGCGTTTCCGGGTGGGCGATCTCGCGCTCATAGCGGTTTTCGCTCTCACCGGCGTCCAGCGGCACAAAGTTCACCCTGCCGCCGCGTTTTTCCGCGTTCTGCTTCCGCACTTCGTTGCTCACGAAATGGCGCAGCGCACCCAGCAGGAAGGAGCGGAAGCGCCCCCGCTGCGGGTCCGCGTGGGACAGCACATTGTTTTTCAGCACATGCTCAAAAAAGCCCTGGGTCAGATCCTGCGCGTCTTCCGGCGAGTACCCCATGCGCCGGACAAAGCCGTAGATCGGGTGCCAGCATGACCGGCAGATCTCCGCCAGGTCCTTTTCCGCACGCACGTCATGCAGTTCCGCCGCACGTATCACCATGCTCCAGCGCGTCACCCCGAAAGCCTCTTTCGGCTTGTGGCTCGGGGTCTCCTCCGTTTGGCTGGGGGGTAGGGAAGGCTCAGACATTCAAATTTTTTAGAGATCGCGCCCGTCTTTACTGAATTTTGCACACAGGTGCAACCACCACAATCAAGTCAGGGTGCATATGGTTGTGGGTGGTCATGCGCAAAAAATTGATAATAAGAATGTTAAGTGTGGGCTGGATGCCTTCTTTTAATCAATAAAACGATTACGGCGGCGCATCCTTTCCCGATCCCGATCAATGCGAGAAATGGCGAAATTTTCAAACAAACGCCATGAAGCTTGCTTCAGGCTCTTTTGGCTGGATCAAATTCGGTATTTGTGATGCTCTGACGGTTAAAATCCGGCCACTGCTCCATCAAAGATGTGTGCAGGAGGCACGAAACGAGCTGCGTTTATCAAATTCATGCACAAACCCAAAGCCGCCCGCGTCTTCGTCCTAGCCCTGGCATTGCTCGGGTGCGTCGTCTGGGCGGTGGATCAAGGGGGCGAAGGCGGAAAGCCCTCCAACTTTGGCGTCAAAGACGGCACCATGCCCGAGGACCCGCGCGACTTCCGCCGTGGCGGCTACGGCAATGAGTACCCCACCTGGCCGGTGAGCAAGGAACTGCCGAACGACACCTTCACCTTTGCCCGCGTGCGCTACAACTCCGCCAGCCGTGGCGGGCGCGGCTGGGGACGCTCCAACCGCAAATGGGCCACCGACTATCCGGACTCGGACATGAACATGTCCTACCGCCTGCAGCAGCTCACCTCCCTGCAGGTGAACCCCAACGGCGCCGTGGTGGACATCGACCCCGAGCAGATCCGCCATTTCCCCTTTCTCTACATGATCGAGGTGGGAGACATCAACATCACCGACGAAGAGGCCAAGACCCTGCGCGACTACATGCTCAACGGCGGCTTCATCATGGTCGATGACTTCTGGGGCACCCGCGAGTGGGAGAACTTTGAAGTGGCCCTCAAGCAGATCTGGCCCGACCGCAAGATGGAGGAGATCCCGCTGGAGCACGAGATCTTCCACATGGTCTTTCCCATCAAGGTGAAGCCGCAGATCCCGCACATCCGCTTCGCCGAATACGTGATCAACCAGGGCATCACCTATGAGTTCGACAAGCCCGGCTCCGAGCACGTGCACTATCGCGGCTACTTCGACGACAAACGCCGCCTCATGATGGTCATCTGCTGGAACACCGACACCGGCGAAGGCTGGGAGCAGGAGGGGACAGACCCGTGGTATTTCAAGGAGTTCTCGGAGAAGTATGCCTACCCGCTGGGCATCAACATCATCTTCTATGCGCTGACGCACTGATGGGGGGTGGAGCTGTGGCAGGCTTTTTGCGCACGGATTGAAAAACATCAATTCCTATGCCACCCCCCATGTCCCATATGGAGGCCCGGCAAGCCGCACCCGACAGCTTCCAGCGCAGACGGCACCAAGCGTTTCTTCGTGGATCTAGCAGCTCACGGTAGACGAAGCTAGAAGAAAGAGGTCTAGAGATTTAGCTCGCTCCGGAGAGCGCGCCGAAACATCCAGCGCTTTCAAACCCCAGTTAGCGTCACACCAAGCACCTCTGATTTGAGGTTGCGTTTGAACTTGGATCGCTATGCGGCCCTGCGTTGAGCCGCAGGCTGCTGTGCCTTGGCCCACGCTTTCGGTGTGACGTCCTTGGTCTGCCGGTTGGTCATCGTAGGCAGGCGGGTGAGCACATCACGCAGGTAAGTCTGCGGATCAATGCCACGGCTGCGGCAGGCTTCGATGATCGTAAAGAGCACCGCGCTGCGCTGGCCCGCCTCTGCCTCGCCGATGAACAGCCAGTTCTTCTTGCCGATGGCCGTTGGCCTGATCGCGTTCTCCACCGGATTGTTGTCGATCTCCACACGGCCGTCTTCGAGATACACGCAAAGCATGGTCCAGTGTGTCAATGCGTAGTCGATGGCGCGGCCCATCGCGCTCTTGGGCAGATGCCGACCGCTGCGCTTGATGCGTGTGAGCGCACGGTGGATGCGCTCCACGATCATGCAGCTCTCGGCGGCCCTTGTGGCCTGCCTTTGCCGAGGGCCGGCCCTGGTCGTGCGCAGCTGCTTCTCGACACGGTAGAGATGCTGGATTTGCAGCAGCAGCCATCCGGCGTGCTGCGGGGCGCTCTCGATGGCCTCATGGAACTTGCGCCGGGCGTGCGCCCAGCAGGCAGCCAGCGTGATGCGGCCTTCACTGCGTTTGGCAAAAGATGGATAGGCCTGATAGCCGTCGCACTGCACCGTGCCGGTGAAGTCGGCGGGGATGATGCGCTCCAGGCAGAGTGCGGCACGGCTGGTGGCCCAGGTGAAGCTCACATCCGCCCCGGGCCGTTTGCAGGCCCAGAGGTAACCTTGCTTCGTCTCGCCGTTGCCAGGGCTCAGATACTCCACCGGAGTCTCATCCACCTGCACGTAACCTCCCGCCATCACCCCGGTGTGGATGTGCTCATAAACGGGTCTGAGCCAGTCTGCGGCAAGTCCCAGCCAGCGGGCCATGCTCTGCCGTGGAATGGCGATGCCGTGCCGCGTGGCGTAGATCTGCTCCTGCCGGTAGAGCGGCAGATGGTCGCAATACTTCGCCACGATGATCTGCGCGAGCAGCCCCGGTGCGGCGATGCTGCGCTCCTGCAGGATGTTGAGCACTGCAATGATGGGAGCCTAGCCTGGTGCGGCTCGTCGCGCCTCACATACTTTTTGCGGATGATGCGGCGGCGCAGGAACCGTGCGGGCTGGTAGTCGAGCTGCTCGGTGACTTCCTCGCCGATGTGCCGCCAGGCTTCAGGCGCAGCGGTGACTTCCTCAGGCTCGATCACTTCATCCACGGCGGGCAGATGCTCCGGCACACGTGCCTCGCGATCCTTGCGCTCCCTGGCAGGCTTGCTGTCCCTGCCGCGCTCCTTGATCTCAGCCTCCAAGGCGCCGGGGCTTGCGCTGGAGGCCGGGTCTTTTTTTGCGCCGTCATCCCCTCCCTGCAGCAGCAACATGAGCTGCCTGTCATCGAGCTGCTCGCTGCTTTTGCCAAAAATGCGCCGGATGAGCAGGTCGATCTTCTCCTTGAGCAGCTTGATCTCAAGCGCCTGCCTCGCGTTCTCTTCGGTAAGGCGGGCTTCCAGCGGCGTCATCATGATGACCTGAAGAGGAGCAAAACCCGTACCAACTTGCACGCGGATGATGCGGCTGCGGAAGATGTTTTTTTACTCGCGCTGATACCATCCGCGCGGCTTTGCCCCGTGCATGTCGATGCCGTCGGTGAGCAGCGCAAAGGCCTCCGGCGCGAGCTTGAGCCCGGCCTGCCCGGCCTCCGCCGCCCTGGGCCAGAAGAACGTGCCCTTTTCCAGCCGCTTGGTCATCAGCCAAAGGCCCGTGCCGTCAAAGTAGAGCACCTTGAGCCGCGTGCGCTTTTTATTGGTGAAGGCAAAGATGGCCCCGTCGCGCACATCAGCCTTGAGCTTCTCACCCACCGCCGCGTGCAGACCTTCAAACCCTTTGCGCATGTCCACAGGATCAAGCGCCACGAACACTTTCAAACTGCCGGTGAAGCTGAGCATGGCAGGGTTCAGGCAAGCGCTTTGATCAGCGCGGCAAGCAGCGGCACCTGTTGCACGTCATGCAGAGTGGCACGTACGCCTCCTGGCAAGGCGACCTCCACTGTGGCGGCAGCCGTTGCGGGCTGTGCCGCCGTCACCTCCAGGAACACCGGCCTGCACTGCTCCCTGGCCGGGCTTTGCGCCCCATGCCTGCGCCGCCAGGTGGCAAAGGTCTGATACCTGATCCTGTAATGCTCCCCTCGAAGTTGGACAAGAGCCATTGTTGTTCAGGCGGCTTGTTGAAGGGTT
>APMI01006991.1_pt1 | contig 42956 bp, 37 predicted proteins | sample 667938 | NCBI WGS metagenome assembly APMI01 (sample SAMN01084076, study PRJNA167559) | wastewater metagenome | biome: Wastewater | place: Denmark: Ejby Moelle, Odense | collected 2011-11-28
GCGAGCCGTCGGTCGGTGCGTTAGTCCGGTGTGGTAAATACAAGCAAAAAATTTGGCAGGGGTACATGGATGAAGATAGAACTTTTTACTCTGTTAGCGAAAACGCTATTTTAGGAGGCGAAAATGTTTAGGTTAAATTCATCCTCTCTTTATGACCAGTCTACATTTTATGACAGGTTTTATAAAGATCTTAGGAGTGCAAGGCGTCGCGTAGTTATAGAAAGTCCATTCATTACTCAGCGTCGCTCTATGCCGCTCTTCCCTACTATGTCAAAACTCAAAAAACGTGGAGTTGAAGTTGTAGTGAATACAAAGCCGATCGAGGAACACGATTCACAGTATCAAGAGCAGGCGATTGCGATTGTCGAAATGATGCAGGATTTGGGCGTGAGGGTATTATTCACAAATGGTCATCACAGGAAGATCGCTATTATCGATGACATCCTCTATGAAGGAAGTTTGAATATACTATCTCAAAACGATAGTTGTGAGCTAATGCGTCGCATAGATGACGCCTCGTCGGCACGAGAGATGCTGCGCTTCATAAGACTGGAAAAATGGTGCAAATGATATGATAGATAGTATGGAATATCTAGCTTTAGGTGCCGGACTCACATTCGGTCTTGTCTACCTACATTTGTCACAGGCCATCGACTGGATTCTTATTGTGATCCACTACGCATTCTTTAGATCAAAAGAGAGTTTCTACGGGCTGTACGACAATACAGAACAAGAGTCAGTCTACGAGCACCTGAAGTACACCGAAGCAATTGCCGTAAAGGACTATGCTGACTATCTGCGCGTACACCAAGCAGCCCGCCCTTCGGCATACAAGAGATTTAGAAGGTACTATGACACCCTGGTGCGTGTAACACTGGTTCGCGTTCTACCCATAACACTACTGCCAGCTATCTTGTTTTGGTCTAATTGGTACTACTACGTTGGCGGTACACTCATAGCTTTCACCGTATTGGCTCTATATGCGATTATCGTAAAACCACGCGGTGCCGGCGCTCGCAAACGACTCATGGTGTTTGCTGTAATGCGTGACTATCTAAAGAATAGCAAGCAAGCTAAGTAGAGATTAGATTGACCTCATCGTCGCAAGCTCGTCATCGGCTTTTTTATTAGGCTTCTTCTTGGGTTTAGGCTGTTTCTTTGAGATTATCGGTGCTACCGCTGCTTGAGTCTTTTCTTTTGGAGCCTCGGTAACTTCAGCCTTCTTAGCGTATAGCTCTCGTGATGATTCAATAACACGCTTAGCGATTGATTCATCTCCCTGCTCTTCGACAACTACCGTCACGCCAGACATCGGCTCTTGTGCGGTGACGGCGGATATGCGGACGTAGTATGAGTACGACGGCAAGTTGGCTATCTCTCCCTGTTGAATAAACGGCATAAATAGCGGTAAGACTAATCGTTCATCCGATGGGCTACCTGACCTGAAGCATACCACCGTGCCGACATTCGCAAGAATAATATCAACCAGTCGCTGTTCATCTTGTTGTGAGGTGGATTGTTCGGCCATTGTGAGGAATAGCTTATATTTTCTCGCCTCTGATAACATCTGTACGAAGCTTGTCGTGGCAAAGTTCTGAAACTCGTCTACATACAGGTAATACGGAGTGCGACTCTCTTGGCCTATACGAGCACGCCTGAGAGATGCTGTTTGTAGCTTGGCAAGAACTGTTGTACCGAATAGTGCTGAAGTATCTTCACCCAAAAGACCTTTCGAGAAGTTGCAGATTAATATCTTACGACCAGCTAGAATATCCTCAAAGTTGATAGTAGACTTTGGCTGCTCGATCATACGCCTTGCTGATGCTGAAAATAAGAAACGTCCAATCTTGGCAGTAATACCAGCTGCCATTTTGACTTTCTGCATATCACCAGCTTTGCCTAGCTCATTATTCCAAAAGTCACGCAGGTTTTTATCTTCAAGATTCTTCACGATCTTACGTCGATACTTTGCATCGTTGAGCAGCTCAAAGATTGTAAATAGCGTCGGATTTTCTAGCGTTAACGCCGTCTGGATGGTGTTTCGTAATACGTATTCAATACGGTGGCCGCCTGAATCGTCTTCGGAGAATATCTTACGAAGTACAGATATAGCTGCCTCGGTAATCAAATCCTTTTCTCGCAATAAGTCATCACCATCAAGATCTGGCGATAACTCAAGTAGATTCATGCCAATCGGATGAGCTAGATCGTCAGGATTGAGATAGATAACATCACCTAGTCGCTCTTCTGGAATGTATCGTAAAATTCGTTCCGCAAGATCGCCGTGCGGATCAAGCACGGCAACACCATTACCGCTACGGATATCCTGTAATATCTGATAAAACAGCATGGTCGTCTTTCCGTTGCCCGTACCCCCAATAACGTACATGTGACGTTCGCGCTCATCGGCCGTGAGTCCAATGGGCGTAACTGATTCGTGGTGGTGATTTTCACCAATGAGGACGGACAGCTTTTTACCAGACTTTAGCGACACTGGAGCTGGTAATGTTCGGCTAAGTGAGGTAATGAGGTTGTCTGTTTTACTTACCTGACTCGATGGGAAGTGGTAGAGACTTGCTAGTTCCGATGCAGCTAAGATAATACTAGATTGTCTGGTGATGGATGGTAGCCTATTGATCGCTAGTCTATGTCTTCGTATATCAATCAGTGGCATAGAAGCTTTGGTCTTTAGGGATTGGTACGGTGGCACGCTGTAGCCGTCCAGGGCAGACTTCATGGAACTAATATGGCCAGCAGCATCAGTACTTTTTACGAGGATGCGTAGATTCACTTGAAAGAGAGGTTGCGTGACTTTTCTATGCATCGTCTCCATCAACTCTTGCTCGAACGCACTTAACGAGCGTGCCGGTCGATCATATCTCACCACCTCAGCTTGTTGCTGTGCCGTACGGTTTTTTGAACGGTAGTAATCGCTGTATCCTGACATTGTACCGCTGTATATTTCGCTAGCCAGATCTGTCATACCTGACGACGCCTTGCCGAACATGTTCAAGATTTTGCCCATACCAGCGAACTGCTTGCTACCAACTTGGCTCAATATATTCTCATTGCCTAGGATTCTATGCGATAGTATTTCGGCCTCGCGCATACGTACTGGCGTCACCACGAGCTGCAGTGTAATTTGTTCATCATCGGATAAATGCGTCATTGCACCAGTTACATAACTCAACGGATCATGCTGCTCAAAGACTGACGTAAGTGTGAGCGGTAATACATAGTGGCCATTTTCTCGAAACTCAATAACCTTATCGGCATCGGTATTGTTGCGAGAAACTTCTTTCACTTTAGAATCTGGGATGTACGATGTAATGGCTTTTTGAATGCTCTTCGAGCGCGACTTTTCTAGCTGAAGCAAATAGCGGATGCCCTCTTTACGCGTTGATACAATCTCTAGGCTAAAGGTCGGTGAGCGTCCTAGTAGTTTATCTTTGAACGGTCGTGCAGCACGTGTACCGTGAATTACTGAAAATAGCTGTTCGGTGGCCTCTGGCGTTTTTGCAATTGTCGATGGTGGTGTTATCTCTAGCCATGTCATCTCACGTACATGTAGGTAGCGACGATTTAAGACGGTTCTCACCGCAAGAAATATCAGCACAACGCAGACAATAGATGCTAGCGTGACAGCGGCTACTGGCCAATACTGTAAGGCGGTATCGGCGAGAGAGGATTCGGAACCCATACGTCATCTCCTATTTTACTGTGAATGAAGTTGTAGTTTTCGGCCGCTTCCTTACTAAAGGTGCGCGTCGATACGACATTAATTGTTGGTGCGTTCATCTCTGATATTTTCCATTCTCCGGTGATATCGTTAACGCTAATGACGTAAGCGACGTGTCCATACTCACCGACATCGGTTTGAAATACTGCCCCTACCGCAGGCGTATTATTCACCACGTAGCCATCACGTTTCGCATAATCGTCCCACGTATTTGCATTACCCCAAGTTGTCGGTATTGGACTACCAGCCCACTTGCGCATTGCGTACGACCACCATGTGCAGTTACCCCAGGCGTACGTATTGTCGAGCATCGGTGGCCCCATGTAAAAACCCATTGTTTCGGCCGCCTTGGCATCGGGCGCATTGGCTAGCCAGCTAAGCGTTGGCATACCGAGCGAGAACACTGCCATTACAGGAAGTGTCAGGACGACAAACATCGTCACAATCATTAGTGCAAGTAAGCGTTTGACTTTGAAGCCAATCGCAAAAATACTTACAGCACTGTTCACACGTACAACTCCGCAGGGTTCGTTGTAATGAGCGGGTGTTCCTTTTCTGAAGCAACGACCTTCACTGCAACGTGATTTTGATCAGCCACAATCAACGCGTCACCACGCTCACAGGTAAGCAGGAAACTTTGTTCGTATTCGCTCAGGTTAAACTCACTGACCACGCCTTTGATGGTCGTGGTGTCTTGCCGCATCAATATTCGCAGTGCCGACTGAGACGCTATAGCCCGACCATAATCACTCTTTAAGAAGTCGTTAGCTTGCTGAGAGATAATTGATACGCCAAGATAGTATTTACGTGCGCGACGAACAAGACCAGCCACAAAACGTGCCGACTCTTCATGCTCGAGTAGTAGCCACCCCTCGTCGATGATAAGTAGTCGTTTTTCTGGTTTTGCCATCACCTGATTCTTCACGAAGTTAGAGATAATGAGCATCATAATTTGACGTAGGCTCTCCGGTAGATCCTTGATATCAAAGATAACCAATCGATTATCTAGCTCGATGTTAGTTTGCGAATTAAAGACATCGGCTAGTGACCCTGAGATATACTTTTCGAGTTTCTCGCATAACTTTAGTTGCCCTAGTTTATGTAACTCGGTATACAGATCTTCGAGGAGCGGTTGATTCTTTTTAGCTTGCTTATAGATCTTTAGGATCGTCTTATCTACGGCTGCTTTCTCGCGCGATGTAAGCCCTTCAGCCATGAGTCCAATCACTTCCATGAGATCCTGCGTGTGTTCAGATAGGTCTGATGCTTTTGAGAAAGTAGTCGCGAGGTCGAATGGGTTTATCTTTTGCTTGCTCTTAGCCGATAGCTTAATATACGTACCGCCAACCGATTCAGTCAGTCGCTTATACTCTCGCTCAGGATCGATCACGATAACACGCGTGCCTTGCATGAGTTGGCGTAATATCTCAACCTTTGTCGTATAGCTTTTACCAGCGCCAGACTGAGCAAAGGTAATCGAGTTGGCATTATGGAGACTAAAGCGATCAAGAATCACCAGTGAATTATTGGATTTGTTAACGCCATAGAGGATACCGCTCTCTTGCACTAGCTCGGATGACATAAATGGGAATGTTAATGCAGCGCTGGAGCTATCAAGGTTTCGCTTTTGTGCTAACTGATCTTCGGCTCGCGGCAAGATAGATTGTAGTGCTTCAAGCTGTTGATACCGTGCTACTTTTGAGTAGAATAATCGAGCCGACATCGTTGCTTCGAGTAGCTTCGTAATCTTATTCAACTCTTCAAGGCTTTCGGCTCTAATACAAACGTATATGGACATTTGGAATAACTTTTCTTGGCCACGTTGAATCTTATCTCGTAGTTCAACAGCAGACTCAAGCGGGTCGGTAATCTCAGAGCCGACAATCTTACCAGCTCGCATCATGGCGCGTTTCGTACTTTCTAGCTCGGTAATCTTACGATGTAGTTTTGGCAGCGCAGACAAGGCACTCACTTCGTGGACATGATAGCTGATATCTGTGTCGTGATTAAAATTAATCAAACTATCCATCCAGCCAGAATTTGCAACGAACGGATACCCAGATATATAGAGCGTCCGCATATATACACCGTCTATATTGAGGTGGTCGATATCTTCTTCAAGCCCTGAGTATGACAAGATATCGACAGCATCTTGCTCGCCGAACGTGATGTTTAGTTCTTTTTGACGCTCCAATCTTGCCGCCTTTCTTTTTTTGACGGGTGCAGTGACTGGATCAAGAATCTTGGTTCGCATAGTAGTGGCTAGCTTATTCATTGTGCCTCTCCTTTCTGCACGAGTGCGGTGTGAATGATTGATAGTGCCTGCTCGGTAAGTGGTTGCAGCTTTGCCTGTGTTGGGCTGTAGAAACTGTAGAATAGATCAAGCACCTCAAGGCTATCTAGTTGATCGGTATGCATGCCGAGTCGAGCGATACCCTTAACTATGATGTCGAGCTTTATTTTCATCTGCTCACTTACGAGGTCGAAGTCTGTTTTGCCATTTAACTTATACGGCACGATGATATAGAAATGACGAGTCAGAATCTTGTTATCGGTAATAAGTGAGCGGATGAACTCGTCGTAATTTTGTAACTGCTGCTGATAGATAGGCACTGTTTCATTCTCGTAACGCTCGTTAAGGTCATCGAGGTATTTATCCATATCAATCTCACGAGTACGTACCAGTATTTGTAAGTTAGAGCCGACCGAGTTGAGGAAGCTTTCATACGTTTCAATAATCGCATCCTGCTCCTCTTCGCTGCGCAACTCAAAGTTCAGCGATGATACCTGTAGTATCGCTCGATATTCGTTGTTTGGTAGCATTAATATGCCGTCACGAACTCCTTTAATGGCAATTTGCCCTCTGGAGCTAGCCTTAGTCTTCGATTTCTGTAAAGCGAACATGTAGATTTCCTTTCTTACCGGTTTCTAGCCGAAAGTTAGTGGCTGGGTTTTCAATGGTAGCTAATATTCTGGCGGTGGTAGGTATATCAAGTTGATTGAGAGAGGTCTTTTTGACTGGCTTCTTTTCTGTCGCTTCTTTAGCTTCTGGTGCTACGGCCTTGCCGTGATACTCATCTCGACCGGTCGTAACATTCTTGTTAAATAGGTAGTATTTTGGTCGAAGATTATAGCGAAGTACGGTGACGAGCCATAAGGCTAGAATCTTACCCTTAATACGGATTGACAGCAGACCGAACAGTAGCGTAACCACACCCATGATTACGTATTTATAAAGTGCACCGCCCATGAATGGAGGCAGGAGTACAAATATACCGGCAGCAGCAAATACGGGAACGATCAGTAGCAGGATCTGCGAGAATCCAAGATTGCCAATGATTCGATCCTCAACGGTCGTCACTTGTGCTGGTACAACGGTCATTTTCATAGCGTTTTATCCTTACTATTATTCCTCGGTAGAGTTGAAGAGGCTGGCACACGAGTTACTTTAACGGACGGAGCTTCGTAGGTCGTTCCTGTCTTTGCGGACGACCTTGGCTTCGTTGGCGTAGCAATGTGCGCTATTTCGGCCGTGCCTTTCTTGTTTTGGTAGCGAACCGTTTGAGTCTTACCTGTACTGACAGCCCGTGACTCAACGCTGCGGATCATGCGGCTCTTTTTAGCCGTATCGGTCTTTGAGCTAATGGTGCTTGCGGCCGCTCTTGTTTTACCGCTCAGATAGCTTACGCCGTTTACAAACTGGCCCCCGAGCTTTCTCATATTGCGTGCGCCCATACTTACGTAGCTAAACTGCATCATGACACTCTGAGCTTTTAGGAGCATCAGGATAGTTGCAATGCCCGTCACCATCGCCATAAGAGTGTCTGGTACAGCATTGTCGCCTGACGCTGTCGCCATGCCAGTGAACAGCGAGGCAGATAGCTGCAGTATGACGACGTGGACGAACAGCACGAAGATGGTTGTAAGGTATGTTTTGAATGCCGTTTCTGCAAAGTCACGAAAACCAGGTATTAACCAGAGAAGACTCACGATTGGTGCGAGTACTGCTCCGATATAGAGCGTGACAAGACGCATGACGTAATAAACCAGCAATACAATCGAGCAAATGACAAAACCTACCATAATCAGTAGCGCGGCAATACCTAGACCAGATGTCTGTTCGACTACTTTCATCAAGGTGTCCCAGACGGATGACGATCCAGAGATTAAGCCTACTGCCTTTATTAACGCATTCGAGAGTGCGATAATACCGTCGATCAGGAATATCGAGGCATTCATCAGTACGAATATCATAGCGACCCGTGGCACAAGGTGTTTCGGCTCAACCTCATCAAAACCAAGTGCCGATGCGCTCATGACATGAAAGCCGATTAGCACGAGCACAAGTATAAACAGTATGTTGGCTATGCCTACCATTGCTAACCAAAAGTTAAAGACACTCGGATTGCTCGCCATGGCAGGCGTACTGGTGGTAAAGAAGTCGAGTGCACTCAAGAATGGCGTCGCTACTCCGTTAACTATCTGCGCCAAGACTCCAGTGATAGCCTTGACGACCATATCGAGAAAGCCGTTGCTCTGTTCTTCCTCTTGAACCGCTTCGAGGCTAGGCAGAGCGGCGTTTCCGGGGCTTTGTGGCGTGCCGTAGGCATTGGTCAGTATGGTTGTGAGTGTTATGGCGGCAAGTACAATAATCAGGCCAAGGAGCGCCTTTTTTAGTACGTCCTTGGCGTGCTCCATTTGGTCAGGCTTACCACTACTCGTTATGTATAGATAGCCGGCTTGAACAATGAAGAAAACACAAACAAGACCGGCGAGGCCAGATAATATCTGAACCACCGGCATGACATACTCACGCATCGAAGCGATTGCCTGCGATGTGTCAGCAAACGTACTTAGACCCATCAATAAGGTGTCTTCAAGGCCAAACATGTTCGGGTATTAACCTCCAAACGCCTGTGTTGCGAGTGTCGTAACGATATTTGCGAGCACAAAGGCAGCGATAACAATGGCAAGTCCTATGGCAGACCACGTAAGCGTTCTCTTAGCCTTATCGAGCTGCTCTGGATTACCGGAACTCGTGATATAGGTAAAGCCACCAGCAACAAAGAACCCAGTTGCGACTAATCCGGCCAGTCCTGCGAGAACGGTGATGACACTTCTAATAAAGTTTTCTACGTTACTGACTCCGCCTGGTGTTTGTGCGAATGCAGGATCAGCCAAAATGAATGGCAGACCGATTGCGATAATAAGTGCTACGATGTATTGTGTCTTTTTTAGCCCCACTGTATCTCCCCTCAGGTTTTAGTTACTACCCCACTTAGCATAAAAGTATCAGAGGTGGAAACTTACTACAATAAGGCACTTTAGGGGTACTAAATACCCAAGAAGTGCCATAGGTACTTTGGAGTACCTATGGTTTTAAGATAGCGAGTCGAGCGAAGTCGAAAACACTAGCAAAATGAAATTGTATGCAAAAATCTTTTTGAAATACACGTGATATATAGAATTACCATGCTGTAGAATAGGAGTATGACACGCAAATTAGCATCTGAAAAAGTCATCGTATCAGCACCGCTATCCTTCAGCGGATCGGCGCAGCGTATCTGGAAGATTACCAGTGTCGAGAATCCTATAGCTAAGTTTGCTTTAGCTATGACTGCGATAGCCCTCATTATGGGCGCATGGATGTTTGTTTTGTGCTGGTATTTCGTGATGTACGTACTGTTTGGAGTATTCTTCTTTATCTTTAGGCTGTTTACTCGCAGCAGGCGTAAAAACAAGCGTAACAAGTTGCGTCATCGTGAAGTACTTGACGCTATTGAGCAGCGTAAACAGCTCTAACTACTAAGCCGCCAAAAACAAGTTTTGACGTGACTTCGACTTTTCGTAGAAAAATCGAAGTGATAATAAGTTAGCATACTACCGTTGTCGGTCGTAGATTTTTTTGGCTTTGTGTATGTTTTCGTGGTGAGTATCAAACCAGCTAGCAAACTCTTTGGATAGCTTCAGTAGCTCCAATCCAACCTCAGTTAACTTATATTCAACCTTAGGCGGAACGACAGGATAGACAAACCGTTCGACTATACCGGTTCGCTCCATCTCTCTCAGGGTTTCGGTAAGAACTTTTTGTGTAATACCGGGGAGGCATTTTGCAAGTTCAGAGTGGCGCTTCGTATCATCGTTAAGCGTCACTGCGATGTGTAATGTCCATTTGCGAGCCAAAAGACCCACAGTGTGTTCGCGTAGACGTCGTCTTGTACGTGTTGGCACAGGAAGTCCTCCTCATGCAGCAGACTCGTTCAAACGCTAGGTAGGCCTAAACTTCGTTGAAGACCGACTTGCTGCCTAATAAAAAGGCGCTCCAAGAGATATACCCTCGGAGCGTCGCATACTATACAAGACCCTTCAAAGTAAATTTAGCACATATTATCTCTGTCAGTCAATATTTTCGTATTAAGTTATGGCTGGTTTTAAGAATCTTATCGTAAACATACTTTTCAACTTCTTCTAGCGGTATATTCTGGAAATTCTGCTCATATTCATCAGCCAATGACCTCAGATAGGTCTCATTCGTTCCAGCGATAAATTGATTTGCGTGGCATACTTGCAATATATTAAGATCGGTAGACATACTTGAGTCTAGTATGTCTGGAGGAAATTCTTTAGATATGAGCAATACACCAGGGGATAAAGGGAGTATGAAGTCACTAAGTATCGAGCTTGTAGTTGGTTCTGTGAAGTAAAGGATTGGATTGTCGGATGTTAAATTGAACCCGGGGTGCTGATAATAAAAACTCCAGTCTCTCAGGGCGTCGAATGCATTTTCTTTAGTCATATCAAGCAACGGCCTTAGCGCTGGGTAAGCTTTTTGGAATAAATCGGTTGAAGTAATGTCGCTATAGAAGGAGGCAGTTTCATCAGAGGAGAGCTTTTCTCCTGTATTTGAATTGGTCACAGAGAGACCAATATCTGAAAAATCACCACTCTCTATTAGGTCTTTAACCAATCCTTTGTTAGTGGGTAATCTCCAAAACTGGGCTGAAATAAAAAGACTTAACATTAACTTATCTTCGTGTGTAATATCGCTATGACCTGACAAAAGTGAAGCTGCTATTTTATTTAAAGCTGGTGATATCTTACACTCAAGCTCGGCGTACGCCGTCTCAACCCAATAACCCTTTGTATTATCCGGGTAGGTTATCGTATTTAAATTATTTTTTCCAAAATACTGACCATTTATTGAGCTTGGCCTGATCTTTCCTGATTTTTTATCATATATATAAATTAGATCGTCTTCGTCTAGCCAGTGCTTCAAGTATGTCTTTGGTACGTAATGGTGAAACTTTGGGGGTTTATTCTGCTTTGACATAGCGCCTGCCACCTATCTACAGTGCCCTGATCCCTGACTCAACCACGTTGCTGCCTCGCTCTATATCTGAGTTATAAAACGGCAGCCCAACAATTCGCACGTTGTCATCATCGGCAATAACTTCTGCATTATCAGATATATCTTTCAGGAAGTCTTCTTTCCATTTGTCGGTCTCGATCAAGTGGCCGCCCTTTGGCTCGATGAATATCTGCCAGCTTACAGAGGCGTCTCTCTTGTCGTTCGCAATAAGTACATAGTCCGGCTCAAAAGCCTTGCCTGAATTAAACTCAAATATCTTGAGTGCACCTTCGTTACGGAGTAGAAATACATCGTCCCACTTTGAGCGTAAGTCTTCGATCAGGTTCCGCATCAGCAGTACAAACTGCTTCTCTTCACTCGTACCAAAGTTGTCGTCATACGCATGCCAATCTTCTTTACTGAGGTCGAGATAGTACCGAGTACTTCTTCCACCTGCGATGTCTGGAATTGACTGAGAGATACCGAACTCAGCATCATTATTCGTAATCGTATAGTTACGGCGTATTTCCGCATCAAAAGCATCCTTAATCGGTGTCGGCTTAAACTCTTTAGAGCCAATGTAACTCTTTTCCTTCAGACTAATATCACCGGCAACAAGGGATAGAAACTGCTCTGTAATATAGAGCTTCTCTTCAACGGTTAGCTTTTCAAATTTATCAACGCCGGCGGTAATACGAAGCTTTTTGCCACCAAGCTGCTTGTCGCCGGTCAAGAATGCCTCAAGGCTCGAAAGACCAGCAATCTTTTCGTTTACGGTATCGAAACGAATCTTCTTGTTGCGATCAACAGCGAAACGAACGAGACTCTTAGGAAAACGCCGGAACAGCACATCAAAGGTAAATGACTCTTGCTGCCTTTGAGCCTCAATGTCTGTATTATCTTCAAATATCTGACGGTCATGCGCAATACCAACCGGTACATTAATCTCGTACACATCAGGCAAATGGTAGCCATCGCCACCAAGGAGCGCAATCTGGTGGTTTATCGCAGGCTTTTCAAGCTGCTCGTTTTTCCAAATCTGGCCATGATTGTAGCTACGAGTCTTCATAAACTCGTCTTTTAACTTCAGATTGCGAGTGACTGTATTGATATCCGCAATAATACCGGTCTCACGAAGTGTCTGACGAATCTCTTGAATGTATTTAGGGTTACTCGCCGAGTGGTAGTGTAGCTGCTCGATCACACGAAGCGGTTCGAGTTCGTTGTCGTCAAACTTACGAAGGAAGCGCTTTTCTTCGTCGCTATTTACGACAAATGGGTAGTATCGAGCGCCACGACCAATCAGTTGTGCTTCTCGCATGGTTGTCTTGCCGGGGCGACCGTTCTTGCTGTCACGGGTGTCATACAAACGCACAATATCATAGAGGTTTAACACGTCCCAGCCTTCATCGAGTACGTTGACAGCAAATACGGCACGAATTTCGTTATCCTTATCTTCAAGTGAGTTTAGCCGCATCTGATCTTCAGGTGTAATCTGCTTTTTCGTAACAGACAACAGACGCTCTTCAGCGAAGTCGATGCTAAGTTCATCCGCAAGGTCAGTGTCACTAATGCCGTTCGTATCAAAGTAGTTAAACGCATCCTGTAAAATACCGGCAGTATGTTCTCGTTGTTTAGTGACGTCTTCCGCAGTAAGACCCTTTACCTTTTCGACAAAAGCATCGTAAAAGTCATTACTGTCATCAATACGGAACGACTTAAACATCACTACCGGCTTGAGCCAGATACCAGCACCAAGCGCAATCTTTTTACGGTACTGCGACACGATCATCGCTTGAATCGCACGACTCATCGTATCGGCCGCAACGTCATAAATCCAGACGTCCTTACTATAGCCATCTTCACGGAATGCTTTTAGATCATAGCGGTAGATGATACGGTCTTTGTACTTATAGAAAATTTCTTTATCGTCGAGGTCGATTGTGGCTGTAAATTCTAATAGATGATTTTTTGGATTATTATTCATCACGAGATTAATCGTACTCTCCCATGAAGAGTTGTCCTTCTTCTCGTCTGCCGCCAGCGACTTTGTATCGCCGTTCAGGTGATGTGCCTCATCGCTGAGTAGAACGATGTCGTGGCTCGTTAGGTCTTCGTAAGTCAGGCTATTTTCTCGTGGGTTATTGAGTGTCGAGTGAAGCCCCTGAATCGTCGTAAAGACGATATTGATTGCATCGTCACGTGCGTCAGAAAACTCCGTCACCTCACGGATCGTTACCGGCTCACCGTCGATGATTACCTTATCTGCAAACAGATATTTATTCGAGCTGCCATCAAGAAAGTTCTCACGAGTCTTTTCGATGATATTGGTAGTATTTACAAAGAATACGACTTTATTAAAGCCTCGCTTATACAGATCAAGCAAAAGTGCCGCCATGATCATCGTCTTACCAGAGCCGGTTGCCATGTTAAATAGTAGCTGTAGGCCACGAGACTGGTCGCGTGTCTGGTCTTTGTCGAAGTAGTGGAGATAACGTCCCAGCGCCTCTTGCTGGTACGGCCGCAGCTCGTGTTTGAGGTTTTCGCTGATGTAGTCTGGTGCACCGGTAAATCCTCCAGACATACGGCTGTATATCTGGTAGGTATCGTCGAGCAGCATTTTATCTTGATTATTCATCAAGCGTACCTCTACTTGTACAATTCTTCGTTAAACTTTTTGTCGCTATCACTCACCTTGAAGCTTGGATCGTTGATGTCCTCGTAGTTAACGTAGAGTGTATTGTTGTCGATAAGCTCGAGTAGGAGGCGTCGCTTGTCGGCGCTACTGAGTTTGCGGAACTCGGTTTCGTTGAGCTTGGTTGGGTCGACACGGTAGCTAAGGAATGATGAGCTTGTCGCTTCTTCAAGTAGGGCGAGGTATTCTTTATCGTCTTTTGCCTTTTCGACGCGCTGTCGGAATGTATTGGCGTTATTCATAATGTTGGCGTAGACGAAGCTGCCGCCGCCTTGCCAGTCGATACTTTTGCTTATGCCTGTAGTATCGCCATCTATCACCTTAGAGATGCGTTCAATAGTTACGGACTGAATGTAGTCCATCTGCTCAACTGCTATATATTGGCGTTTCATTTTATGCGCAACCGCCGCCGTAGTGCCGGAGCCTACGTGATAATCAAGGACTATGTCCCCCTCATCGGTAGAGATTTCCAAGATTCTCGCGATTAACTTCTCTGGCTTAGGGCTAGAGAAGACGGACTTTCCGTCAAATAGCTTCTTCAGTTCTTGCGTGGCACTTTGCGAATGTCCTATCTCGTCGTATTTCCATATAGACATAGGTACGACGCCGTCTTGTACGTCAGACAAGAATCTCTTGTATGATGGAGTGCTGTCGCCGTTGGTGCCAAAATAAACCTTATTATCAGCTATGAGCTCTCGCGTTCTGGATTGAGAAAATACCCATGACCTACCGCTAGGTGGCAGGACTTTGCGACCAGACGGAAGTTCGATCTCATATATATTCGCTTGAACAGCAGGGCCTACTGAAAAATCGCTACTTTTCCATGGACCTCTCGGGTCATTATCTGGATTCTTATATCTCGTAGTCGCTTCGTCACTTCTCTTTATCCTGAAGTTATCAAGCTGTGTTATATCCTTGGCAAAGCAATGCATGCTATCGTGAGATGTAGATAGATGCTTCTTTAGGTTTATTGGTGAGTATGCTCGCTCCCATATAATAGTGCCTACGAAGTTATTCCTACCAAACACCTCATCCATTAGCACTCTAAGGTATGCCTGCTCGTTGTCATCACAATGAACAAAAATAGTACCATCCGGACGAAGGAGCTTCCTGGCCACCTCTAGTCTGTTCTTCATGAAGGTTAGCCATGAACTATGATTAAAACGATCATTGTAGTTGAACCCATCTCCGCCCGTATTGTAAGGTGGGTCAATATATATAAGCTTAACTTTACCAGCATAGCGCTTCTTAAGACTATGCAGAACAACTAGGTTGTTACCCTTGATGATCAAGTTGTCATCGTCCTTTAATTCATCGAATTCATGCTCGCCGTCTTTGTCGTATCGCTTCCAGTTGGTAAAAACCTTATCGTCGAGTAGTCGTGTAATCTGATCTGGTGCAAGCACTTCATTAAAGAAAACCTCGCTGCGCTTTTGATCTTCTTTATCTTGGCCACCCTCAAGCACTGCGTCTTTGTATGGCCAGTTTAATACTATATCTTTTGACCCAGACAGAAGAGAGCCATCATCGCTACCAAGGCCGATTTTATTGGCGTAGCGAGTGTAGCTATCAGGCAAAAATTCTTTGTTGCTTATAAATTGCAAAAACACGTCCTTCTTGAAAACAAGGCCCCCATCCGTCTCGGTGAAAAAGTGAGACTTGAGGCTTGTATCTTTTAGTAGGAGATTTAATAGCTCGCCATCATACTTGCGAGCATCCTCGGCAAGCAGGTTTTTGTTGAGAGCATCCTCGACTTTATATTTTGCATTATTTTCGACAGCCTTCGACAATTTGTCGAGGATAGTTACATAGCTATTACTCATATAGGTAATTATACAACAAACTGACGACTACTGGGCACGATACCTCCGATACCTGTGGAAAATATGATATAGTAATAAAATACAGCACCCCCCTTGTTTTAAGGTGTGGTATTAAATATGAACGATAACGAATCCATCACCGACTTCTTGCAAAGACATGAAGACCTCTGGTCGGACAGGTTGAAGACGGTGTCACTCGTGGCGGAGCTGGATGTTGACGATACCGTTGCGGCGAAGGCGCTTGGCTACCTAGGGATAAAATATCGTGGACAGGGCGGCGAGGCGAACTACCTGAACCGCCGGAGGATGATGCGGGAGTACCCTGCGGTATTTTTAGTTTCGACAGTAAATCTAATAGCTGAAAAGTATGATAACGGCGGGGTCTGGCCTCAACTGACTGATGCCCTCCGTGTAAGTAACTCGCAGACGCTTCATAGCGAATGGGGTGATGCTTTTTTGCGTAACCTACAGGCATTTAACCTCTCGACTTTTGATGGGGTCGAGAACCTGAAGCAGCATTACGTTAGCCGAATGACGCTACATAGCGGGATACCGACGCGAACGATGAATGATTATTTTCGAATCATATCCGAGCAGCTAGCGAAAGACCCTGACATGACAGCCGAGGAATTTGTGTCGTGGGCTATGGTTAAGATAAAAAGCGGTACGATGTATGACGTGGATGTACCGGTAAAGCAGTTTATTGAGTATGGTAAAGAGTTTGCTGTCGACCTGACAGATAGGTGTATTGAGTTGATCGTGCGACTCGGCGAGAACGACGGCGTTCCTGACGATACAGCATTACCGCCACGATTTGCTAAGGAAGCGACGCGTTTGATGCAGGGCGGAAAGATTAAGGGAGTTTCTGGGCGAAGCGGCGCTAATCGGTCAGTACGTCCGAGGTTCTTGCTAGATCCCTATACAAGCCTACCGTCGCTCCTTCTCCCCTCAGTCGATGCACTAGAGGGCGGCGATACTGCCGTTTGGCGCGTGGCGTTCGGTGACAACGAACCACTACAGGTCTCGGCTCCAACTCTCTGGCCAGGAGAACCCTCACCGGAAAGATTATTGCCTTTACCGAAGCCAGTGCGTCAGGCGACTGTAGATTTTAACGACCCTTCTTATTCGACGAAAACGATAGATTTCATCGACGGAGGCAACCCGATGCTGTTCTTCGATGAAACAGGCACAATGCTGTCGCGCGGAATCGACCTTCCTTCGGGGAATATCTGGGTTCTCGTGCCGGGTGCGGCTACGGAGCTAGATTCAGATGTAGATCTGCACATCACGACAGCTGTTCAGCTCCCGACTGGCTGGGATGGATGGTCGCTATCTCTCATTGATATAAGGGGTGCGACATTTATTTACCATGCAAGGAGCGGTACTAAGCGTCTCGTGCGTGAACATGTGTCGGCCAGGATTCTGATGGATGATCCACTTTCATTCGTAAAGACTTTACGGGGTGCACCTGTCTATACCTCTCGGCCAGACATCGAGCTACCTGATGATGCCGAGTGGCAGGTTGCATTAATATCGAGCACGGGTGCCGAAATCGGTAGAGTGCGAACTGCTGAGGGTGAAAGTATCGACTCGTTATGGGAGCGCGAGCCGGTGAATATTATGGGTGAATATACCATCAAGATTCGAGGACCTCTCGGACGTGGTACCACAAGAATGTTCTATCTTGCCGAAGGTCTCAAGGAGGGTGCATCCCAGGAATTTCGCCGAATGCAAACCGACGGCCTAGAGGCTGCTTCTGTTCGACTGAATTTATCGGCTTCTAATGACGCTGAGCAGACAGTTCACTTTGACGCCGACACGATTGAGGCTTCGATCGAGATATCATCGCAGCGGTTTATGGTATCAGTGCCATACGCACACGTATCATACGATGAGGGAGGCTCTTCGGTTCACCCGATTACGGTATTCACCGAGGATGTCGTCGAAAACCCGGGTTCGATACTTTTATATACTGACGAGACGCCCTCCGCCGTCTTTGAGGTTTTATCTAATGGGGTTATGGTACAGCGAGTGGATGGATTGAGTCGTATCAATGGTGCTTATCGATTTAATCTAGCAAAGATATCCGAGACACTTGACCGGCATCCGTATGTGACGATCGTATTTGGTGACGAAAAGATGAAATTGGCAACAGTGAGGCCTAAAAGCTTGTTCGAAAGTGCTAAGCTGTGTCCGGACAGAACAGGGGTGAAATTTTCGGAGTGCACCAACGTACGAGGCCTGAGGGCGGTGTTTTATAGCATCAATGCACCATGGGTGAAGCCGCAAGTCGCTGAGGTCGACAATTCGGTATGTAAGCTCCCTGAAAACCTAATAGACGCTGGTGAATTGCTGGTGTTCTTGGAGGTTGCAGATGAATGGAGTATGGGAGATTCGCAACTACCTGACTGGCCCTCTGGCGAGAAGATAGCAATTATTGAAAATAAAGGCTGGTACACCGGTGGCGACGAGGAAGAGTCCGCCATTTCTGAGTTCCTGAGCGGCAAACGTAAATCACTACCGGCACACATCAATGATATCGGCTTGCTATGGGTTGTATATGCAAGAACGGTCAAGCTGTATGAAAATAGACATTTGGTGCGGGAGGATGGTCGGTCGATAGTGACTAAGATCAACGATTCCCTAGCCAGACAAGTGCACGATGCCTTAATTGCAATTGCTCGATCTCCATTGGAAAATCGGATGATCCCATATGTATTAATCTCATCTGGAATGGTCTGGAGCGATATCACGCCTGAAGACGACTCTGTATTGCCCGAGTGGAGTATTAGAAACTCCTTACCGATGGCACTTCTGTCAGGCGCCGACCATGATTGGTCGGAGGATGAACTAAGTGCAGCGGTTGGAGTTCTCGGTGAGATCGCCATTGAAATCTTCGAAGGTCGCGACGCTGCTAGTGAGGCTGGTGGGTTCGGTCCTGAAGTCGAGATACTCGACGCCGATCCTTCGAGGCAGCAACAGATTTTTGAAAATCTAAATCTAGTACCAGAAGGCTTGCTTCACGCCGATAGTAGAGTCAAGGCATCTCTCTCCGTGTTTGGCGTCCGTCATGACGATCGTATTAGGTGGATGGTTGATGAGGCAGGACGCTTGACGATGAGCACTCGAGAGATAATCAAACGAATTGCCCCAAGGGAGGTTTTTGAACAGTTTGAAAAACGGCTTGGATACACTCGGAATGACGGATGGAGAGGTCTGCCGGCAGCATCGTTGGGTCTAGCGATCATAGCGAGGTACGCTTCGAGAGGTAATGTGTTAGCTAAGGAATTCTTTGAGGTCGAAGGCCAAGATGAATCGATTGGCTTAAATGACCTGATTAGGTGGAAAAGGCTTAATGAGCAGCGTCACGGATGGGCGGAGTTTGCAAAACTCGTCCCAGATATGGTTATGATTGATATAATACTAGCAGAACTAATTATCGCGGGTGCCGAAAAAAGAAGGGTGAAAAATAATGCCGAATAATATCGATGCTATTAGTGCCTCGAAACAGATAAAAGAAACGTATCGACGATATCTAAAGTCGCTGATTTCTGTTCGAGATGCAAAATTAAATGCCGCCCTAATCAAAGAACTGTCTAACAATACGATACTCGAAAGAGGCCCGTACCTAGAGGCGACGCCTCCATATCGACCCGGCTCTAGTATAAGGTCACTAATCGACGAAGGGGTGCTTAGTCGAAGTTTTCAAGAACTGACGAGTACACACCTACCCCTCGATCGTCCGCTATACTCGCACCAAGAGAAATCAATTCGCAAAGTTTCGTCCGGACGAAACGTTATCGTTGCTACCGGAACTGGTTCCGGTAAAACCGAGTCTTTCTTACTTCCGATACTAGACAGCTTAACGAAGGAGAAAGATAGTGATACGTTAGGGCCTGGTGTTCGTGCCCTCCTACTCTACCCTATGAACGCTCTAGCTAACGACCAGCTAAAAAGGTTACGGAAATTACTGGCCGACTATCCGGATATTACCTTTGGACGGTATACGGGCGATACTGTTCAGGATAAGGCTAAGGCGATCGAATTGTTCAAGGAGTTGAATATTGACGAACCGATTCTACCGAACGAACTGCTGAGCCGTGATGAGATGCGCGAGTCTCCGCCGAATATATTACTGACGAACTATGCTATGTTAGAGTATCTCCTGCTGAGGCCGGAGGATACATCGTTATTTGCCAAGGGTGAAAATACCTGGAAGTTTATTGTTGTCGACGAAGCGCACGTCTATGACGGGTCTCAGGGTGCTGAAATCGCAATGCTTTTGCGTCGTCTCAAGGACAGGGTGTCGCCAGATAGGCCAGTTCAGTGTATCGCGACATCAGCTACTGTGGGGTCAGGGTCAAAAGCGTCTGATATCACCGAGTTCGCAACGAACCTCTTTGGTCAAGAGTTTGAATGGATGCCGGACGACCCAAAAAGACAGGACTTAATTACTTCGGAAAGAGTCAGTTCAGCGGTAGACGATATATGGGGTCCTCTGTCGGTAGATGAGTATGTTTCAATTGCAAGCTCTGAAAATCCAGAAGAAACGCTATTAGATATCGCCGTCCAGTATGGAGCGAAACAATATGATCCTTACGATGTTATTATTCATGAGTCTACTTTTATAAAAGCGCATGGTTTACTGGCAACAAAACCGGAGTCTGTAGTAGAGGTGGCCGGTAAGATATTTCCTGGTCAGTCAAGCGCAGTGGATGGATTAAAGTCTCTGATATCTGTCGCCAGCTCGATTCGTTCACTGGACGGTACTCCGGCAATATCTGCCAGATACCATTTATTCCTTAGAGCAACCGAAGGTGCGTATGCCTGCTTCTCACCGTCAGGGCCTCATATTCAGTTGGCTCGACACGAAAACTGCCCTGAATGCAAATATAGTATGTTTGAAATAGGATCTTGTAAAAATTGTGGCGCCGTACATACTGTCGGACATATTGATGAGGTCAAGAAACAACGACACTTCCTGCCACGCAAAACCGTCGGTGAAAACACATGGCTAGTGTTTAGTGATCAGAAAGCAATATCGGACGAGGACGAGGATACTTCCGTCGAAGAGTACAAGCTAGAGGGTGACGAAGCGAAACTCTGCATGAAGTGCAGCGCAATAACCGATCCTAAAGACAAAGAGTGTCCTGCCTGTAAGTCTAATGATCTTCGTCTCGTTAACAAACTAAAGAAGAAAGGCGAAGAGATTGCCGGCTGTCTCGTCTGTGGAGCGAGAGGCCCTGCGACTGTTCGCGTATTTGAAACTGGTGCCGACGCAACGGGTGCGGTTATCGCTACCGCTCTCTACCAGAGCCTTCCTAGCGAGGATGCAAAATCTGATCTTCCAGGCGGAGGTAGAAAGCTACTGGCATTCAGCGACAGTCGGCAATCAGCGGCCTATTTCGCTCCATACCTGGAGTCTTCATATTCATCAATTCAGCGACGTCGCATGATGGTGATGGGACTGGCTAACTCCAAATACAATGACGAAGCTGTGATGCTTGAGGATTTGATGCATTACACGAAGCAATCTGCTGAAAAGGTTAACTATTTTAAGGAAAGGATGTCTTCGCAGCAGAAAGATCGTGAGGTTGCCCCGTGGATTATGGCTGAGGCTGTTGCTACCGATGGTCGACAATCCCTAGAAGGCTTAGGCATACTTTCAATCGAGATGGAAAAACCAGATTCTTGGACGATACCGAAACCTCTCCTTGATCTTGGACTCTCTGAAGAAGAAGGGTGGGATATGCTACAAGAGATTGTCAGAACCGTCAGGTCGCAGGGAGTTATATCGATGCCGGAAGAGGTAAACCCTGATGATGAGATTTTCGCACCTCGACTCGGCCCGATTTATATTCGAGAAAACGGATCAGATCAGAAAGATAAGATACTATCCTGGGTTCCTACTAAAGGAAAAAACAAGAGGCTTGATTATCTAACGCGCATTCTAAAATCGATCGGCAGGTTCGAAACTGACGAGAAGACGCTGGAGATACTGAGAGGTATCTGGAAAATACTGAAAGAAGCAGATCCTAAGCACGGATGGTTTATTAGCAATACCAATCCTGCGCGAGGTGTAGTTTACCAACTTAATCATGAACAGCTTCGATTTAGTCTGATACCAGAAGGCAGCGACAGCTTATTCACCTGCACTCTTTGCCGTAAAATATCTACTCGATCAGTAAGGGGTGTCTGTTCGACTATTGGCTGCGAGGGGTCGTTAAAGCAGTTTAGTCGCCCGGCCCTAAAAGATGAATCTGATCACTATAGAATGCTATACCTCTCTTCCAGTCCAGTATCTATGTCGGTCAGCGAACATACTGCTCAATGGAGGAATACGGAGGCTGCGAGCATACAGAATCAATTCATCAAGGGTGATATAAACATACTATCTTGCTCTACTACATTCGAACTTGGTGTGGATGTTGGTGAGCTACAGTCGGTGCTGCTCAGAAACATGCCTCCATCGACAGCGAATTATATACAGCGGGCGGGCCGTGCCGGACGAAGGTCAGGATCGGCGGCGCTGGTTGTAACCTATGCTAACCGAAGGTCGCATGACTTATCAATCTACAGCGATCCCTCAACGGCCATGTCTGGAGCTGTCAGGGCGCCGTTTGTTCCGTACGCCAACGAGCGTATAGATAGACGACATGCGCATTCAATCGTGATGTCGGAGTTTTTTAGGTGGTATCTAGATAATTACAGTAAGACTATTAAGAAATCTCATGAATTTTTTATACCGGCAGACGAGAATACATCTGCACCAGCAGAGCTTTTGGCGAAGTTTCTAGATCCAATACCTGATAGTATTCGAGCATCATTAATCGAGGTATTACCTGAGTCTGTACAGCTTGAGATGGGTGTAGATAATGATGACTGGGTCAAAGATTTGCTGGATCTGGTTGAGGTTGCAGGAAATGAGATAGTGAACGATGTCACCGAGCTCGAAGAGCAGCGCGATAGATTCTCAGAAGAAAAAAAGTACCGTATTGCCGATATGACCGATAGAATAATAAACAATATTAAAGGACGCGACATCCTCGGATACCTTGGCAATAAGAATATTTTGCCGAAATACGGGTTTCCGACCGATTCAGTCGAGCTCAGAACGGCCTTTACTGGTGATCCAGCCGGTGACAAGGTAGAGCTTTCTAGAGATCTGTCGCAGGCCATATATGAATACGCGCCTGACGCCACCTTAGTGGCTGCCGGTAAACTTTGGACAGCTAGAGGTCTATATAAAATGCCTGGGCGAGAGTTAGAGCGATTCGAATATCACATATGCAATGCGTGTAACGGCTACTGGCAAGCGCGAACCGATATTAGTGCTGAATGTCCGCATTGCAATACTGTAACGTTAAAGCCGAAACGAATATCTGCTGTCCCGATTTACGGCTTTATGGCTGATCGCGAAACCAAAAAACCAGGCTCACGTCCACCGAAGCGGTCATGGAGTGGAGCTACGTATGTACGAAAATTACCGGCTGAAGGTGCCAGTAAGTACACGCTCGACCTATTGAACGGTGAATGTGTCGTAACGGCAGGTCCTCGCGGCGAGATGTCGGCTGTTGCTGACGGCCCTGGAGGGAGAGGATTTACTATTTGCGACTGGTGTGGAGCTGGAGCGTCAAAGACGAAGCACTTGTTCCTCCCTGCCCATACGAATCCTATGACCGGCAAGGATTGCTCCGGACCATCAGAGTCGTTAGATCTGACATATAATTACCAGACCGATTTATGCGTACTAGACTTCCATACGCCAGGTGCATCTAAAGAATATACTTCATGGCTTTCGCTTTTGTATGCCGTTGTGGAGTCGGCCTGTGAAACTCTAGAAATATCTCGTAGCGACATTGACGGGTCTCTGCATCCGACAGGTGTGAACTCCTGGTCTCTCGTGCTGTTCGATAGGGTGCCAGGTGGCGCTGGAAACGTGCTATTGGTAGAAAAAAATATAAATAAAGTACTGAAGGCAGCTCTTGGCCGAGTCAGTCGTTGCGACTGCGGAGAGGAGACGTCATGCTACAGGTGCCTTCGTAGCTATGACAACCAGCGCTATCACGATAGGCTGAAGCGCGGTGAAGCGCTCAATCTTTTACGGGGGATGCTTCAGTAATGTCGTTCAAGATATACGGGATTGAACAAGCCGATCATCCGGTCGAGAAGAGAGTCTTCGATGCCTTCATGCGCCACGCAGGCTTGCTCGATAAGCTTTTCTCGTTCGGAATAGCGAACTGGGCAAGGTACGGTGATGAAATGGAAAGTGACCTTATTCTAGTCGGGAAATTAGGTATTTTCGTCATCGAAATCAAAGGTGGCAAAATTGACATCCGTGAAGGCGTGTATCATCAGAACGGAAAAGAGATGAAGACACCCCCATTAAAACAAGCCTCGAATAACTACTGGAAGGTCGTTAACTTACTAGAGGAAAACGGTTTAAGTAAGTTTCGTAGTATTAGTGGTGGATATGTCTGCCTGTTTCCAGACACGACCTGGGACTATAATGCTGATGTCGCTAATAAAAATATAATCCTTGACTTTGCGTTCGATCAGTCGCTTCAGATAAGTCTACGTAAGGTTGCTGATTTCTATCGAGTAAAAAACAGCGAACAGGGTTTTTACACGAGTCCGATATCACAGCAGTCGATCGCGAAAATAAAATCGATTCTAGTTGGAGATACTAAAAAAGTAAGTGATATCCGACAGAATATAAACTTAAACGTTCATAGGTACGTCGAATTGAGCGAAGAGCAGTACGAAAGATATCAGGAGATAGCTGAGAATAATCATATTATCATTAAAGGTCCGCCGGGAAGCGGCAAGACACTTCTCGCCTATCAGATCATGAAGGACTCCGAGCAAAATAAGGTAAGGACGCTTTTTTTGTGTAAAAATAAAGCTCTCGCGATCCACTTGAGGCAAAAAATAGCCAATGAACTAGGTGGCCACCCTGAGTACGTAACTATTATAAATATCGATCAATACGCCCGTCAGTACGCCGATACGGATACGGCTTTGACTAATTTTAAAAATATAGTTAACTCGGCGACGGCAAATTTGCAGAATAACGCAAGTTTTGATAGGTTCGATTACCTGATCATCGATGAAGGTCAAGACTTGATGAGCTATGAATACATTAAACTAATCGATGTACTAGTCGAAGGGGGTATCGAGAAGGGTCGCTGGTGTATGTTTATCGATTTTGATCAGAATTTACTGAATGCACCCCATGGTGACACCATATCAAATGATGCCGAAGAGTTGTATGAAGTTTACTTTGCAGATCGCGCCACCATAAAAAGGCTGACAAAGAATTACCGTAATACAGATATTATTCAACGGACGGCAAGTGTTTTATCCAAGACCGCTCCAGTCGCACCTAGCGGATTGCATGGTGAAAGTCCAGAGTTTAAGATCTATCGGAGCATTGAAGAAGAGGCGCGAATGGTGTCAGATGATATAAATAACCTAGTTGATAGCGGTATCAGGCCATCTGAAATAACAGTGTTGTCTTTCGTAGGAAGAGATCGCAGCGTTGCCGGTCAAGACTTGGTTCGTCTAAAAAATGGCATAAGATTGAAGCATATAAACGAAGCCGATCTATCTGGGGTGTCAGGCGTAGATATTACGGTGAACTACGCATCAATATACGAGTATAAGGGTCTGGATAATGAGGTTATCCTCTTAACCGATGTGAATGACCTTGATCGTAACATGGTTTCTAGTGCGTTGCACCTTGTAGGTGCGACGAGGGCGCGTAATCACTACATTATGTATGTCACCCCGGACGTAATGACGCGGTTACTTGACCCTAATGAAGGTAATCTACTCCACTCCATAGACCCTTCCTATACAAACTAAGAGGGGTTTGCGGGTGAGCTTATGTCGACGCATGCCAGGGTTTATGTTAAATTAGATATACATTAACAATTTAATATCAAGAGCGTAGCGAGAGATCTGACTCTATGACCTACCAGCAACCGACCCATACGGCACGGTGCTCCATTCAGCCCATAGAAAGGGACGATATGAATATATCTACAGAAATAACAAAGTGTGAAATGTGCGGAGATTTTTGTGGTTTTATAATTGACGGTGAAAATCCAGCACAAGCTATGCGCAGCTACTGCAGGTGCGAGCCGGCTGGCTGGGAGAAATGCAAGCGCCATGATGGCCGTGTGCGACGTCGATTCAAATCGATCCGAATCGATAGTCTGGACGGTGATTATCGCTACTTCAGTCTCTACGCCATGCTGGCGCCGTGCCGTGAGGACACCTGCGTACCCAAAGCAAGCTAGTGAGATCTGGCTATTTGCCGTTATTTATGGCTGGTAATACCGTTGTGATCAGCTCGTCAGTTTCGCGCCGCTTACGCTCTTCGGGTGTTTCTTGAGGTGTATTTGTTTTTGACGGGTCATACGGCGTCGTTTTGCCACGCTTTTTCTTGCCTAACAGAGCTGCTATGACGACACCGATACCAATTCCAATTGCAAATTCCATCAGGCGATCATCTCGTTTAGTTTGTTATATATTGCTACCATAGCATAGGTATCGAGTCCGCAATACTCTCGTAGGTCGGCGAGGATCTGGTCTTTGTCCGGCCTAGTGCCGTCGACAATCGCTTCACGCCATGACCGACTAGCCGTTGAACCTTCTTGGATGCCGAGTTCTTTGTACGAAAGCTCAGGACAAAGGAGCGGTAGTACTTTTTTGATTGAGTACTTCCCTTTTAGTTTCTTGTCGAGGTACATTCGCTTGCTAAAGATATCGGCAAGGTCAACAGTGCGTTCGTTAAGATCTTCGAAAAATGGTGCGTGAACCGGATAGAGCTTGGCGTACTCTTTATGGCGTGAGCATTCGAATGTCTTGTTCCAGACGATGATCGAGCCCTTGCTACCGATATCTTCTTGTAGTCGCTGGATAATATTCTCGGCCGGATTTGTATTGATGTCGTGGAGGTATTCTTTGTGCGTGAGATTGCCGTCTTTGTCCATGATGTGGAGTGAGTATTGAAACACGACTTGCTGATACGGGAAGGTGTGATCGAATGGCGGGAAGATGTGGTTGATCGACTCGTAGTCAAGAAAGTAGGCTGGAAATTCGATATCGCCGAGGAATGATTGAATGGCCTCTTTATCGATAATGAGTTCATCGAGCTTCGTTACTCGCACCTGATCCTGCTGATGGGCTTGTAGCTTGGTTGAATCTGGAATATCGACGATCAGTTTCACGCCATCGTCTTCAAGCTGGCCGATGAGCTTATCTGTGCCAGCACCCTTATTTGAGGCGAGATCATAGATACTATATTCAGGAATGTCTGAATGAAGCTTGTAGAATATCTCACGGTAGTCGCCGGCAGCGCCAAGCCCGACGTGGCGAAGTGAGTCGCTCGGCATCATGTCGCTCTCCGCCACCTTTACTGCTTCACGCATTTTCTCCGAAGTGGTAAGCATCTCTTTAGTAACTTTATCTGTTACGTCAGTGACGGCAGTGATATCCTCTAGCTTGATGGCGCCGTTGCGAAGATATTCTTTGTTAGCATGGAGCACCTGCGCGGTGCGAACCGGAAAACCACTCCACTCGATAACCGTCTTTTGAAAAGCGAGGTCGCAGATATGCTCCTTATCCGGTGAAGTAGTGGCTTTAATCTCTGTCAGTATATAAGCATCGCCGTCTTTCGTAATAGCATCAGCGATACATAAGAAGCCGTCGTAGATAAAAGCCGCCTGCAATATAGTATCGACATTCTGTGCCAGCAAAGCCTTGGTTTCATCTGCCCACTCCTGCATATCGGCATAATTACTGCGATCAAGATGAATCGCATCCGGAAATATCTGCTCAGCTAGCTTTTCAAACTCGCGACCCTCGTCGATAATTGCTTGTGAGTTTTCGTCAGGTGTCGGCAAAAAGTCTGGGTCGTGCTTGCGAAGCCAGAGCCAGGCAGGGTGCTTGAGGTACGTGATGTAGTCGGTTTTTGAGATCATACTATAATGCCTTAGCTTTGTTTAGTTTTCTGCTCAGTCTTTGAATCTTATTATCCCAATCTCCATTCCAGCCCTCGCGTTTTGCTTTCTCTGCGGCCTTTATGGCTTCATCGAACCTACCTTCCTTTTCTAATATGATAATGAATTGATTGTAGCCAGTGTGCGAGGGGAGGCTATCCTCTGGATATTCTGCGATAAACTGTTTTGCAGCCACATCCTGCATACTTATCTGTGCAACACACCCTATGATAGCCTCGCGATAATTGACAGGGTTAGCTCTTTGCCTATAGTTCTCCTGTATATAATGCTGTATAGCAAAATGGAGATCAAGAACTCTCCTCGTGCTTAGCCTAAGGCTCTCTATCAACTTATCCACCTCCTCTTTTGTAACGGGAGTGGTAGTTTTTGTATGATTATTCGTCTTTTTTGGCCTGGCGGATGGCACTCTATCTATATCACCACTTGATAGTTTAGACTTAACACCATCATGTGCCGATCGCAACATCTGAAGTATACCGTCGCTAAACCTCTTGTCATCTAGAATAACGGGTACTTTGACCTGCCTTACTCGCTCGGGTATCGATAAATTAGCGAACGCGCTTGACTGAACACGCTTAAAGTCATCGATCTTAAACGTGCTCAAGAGATTGCCAAATTGATCTTCATATAGGTCAATTTGTTTTTGTAGCTCCTGTTTGAATATCTCTGGATACATATTTATGTACCTCTTGTTTTTAAACCCAACCCTGCTAGATATTTCGATCACATCCTCAGGTGTCATGCTAGTACCCTTGATAATTCTAATGGCGAGCGTTTCGTCTATTTCTTCGCTCAGAAGAGAGGGTACTCGCTCGACAACGTCTAGCCTACCCTTAGCCAGGCTAGCGACCACTAGCGACCTTGAGGCATACTGGATGAATGACTTCTTGGGATGAGCTTCTAGTAGACGGGCTATTTCATCGACGGCCGCATCATAATCTCCAACTAGCAAATGCCTCTCTAGTCCATAGAAGTACAAGAAAACGTAGCTGAGGTTAGTAGGTTGCGTGATATCTCTAAGCCAGTTCAGATATTGATATCGAGCCTCTGGACTAAATGCTGAATAAGATGGCCAGTACATAGCTTCATCAATCAACTCTTGATTTGGTTTTATTGGTAATTTTGTCCAGATCAAACTAGGTTCTGAATAGAATCCATTTTCTTGTTGCTGGAACCTCGATTGATTAATCACGACCCGGATCGAGGTTGCACTCTCTATCATCGACGTATCAGCATCAGTAGTCCACAGTAGTGACTTAGTAGGCTCAGGTATAAGTAGCGACTCCACGATACTACTATTACCGCCTGTATGCTTCACCACACCAGAAGACACACCAGAATTGAGTGCTGGATTTTTATTTCCTTTCGAAAAAAGATGCTTTGATAATTTACCTAAAATACTCACAATGCACACTCAATCTGGCTATATAGATTAAGTATAGCAAACAAAAGAAGACTCCTGTCTCCTCGCAAGTGGTGAAACACGAATCTTCTAGTGTTATTGTACTAGAGCTATTTTTCTTCAGTAAATGCCTGCAGTGTAACAAGCTCTTTCATCATTTGGTCTGGGGTGGCGCGAAGGTCAATCTCAATCCATGAGTTTACGACGCCATGTTCTTGCAGATCGATCTTCTCACCGGTAAAACAATCGTCATCGAACCAAAGGAACGGCTTACTGAAGTCGATTGCTTCGGTCTTTTTCAAGCTCCAGGTGACCGGCTTGAACATTTCCAGCCATGGACGAATGTCTTCTGGCGATGCGCGGTTTAGGTATTCAATTGCATGTTCTGTCGTGCCATCCATACAGTGTGTAGTTAGCCAATAGACGTCGAAATGTTCGACGGCATATTTGATGAACTCTACCGCGCCAATAGATAAGTTTTCTTCGTTTGCTAGCAAGACGCCGTCGATGTCGAGGTAGATATTAGGCTGCATACTTCATTTCTGTATCGTTGACAATTTTCATGACTTTTTCATCGGCTACAAGCGGGGATTTGACATTTTCTTTGACACCCAAGTGCCTATCGACGAAGATCAACCTACCTGGCTCGGTGATTTTTTCCGCACCTGGCTCGCCAAGCAGTCGTATGCTATCTTCCTCGTCACTGACGGAGAAAACCAGGCGTCCACGAACCTCATTTAGAAGTGTGTCAGAAAGTACGTCTTGGCTTGGCCGTTGAGTCGCAAGGTACAAGTGTATACCGACAGCTCGTCCCCTTTCGCTCAGCTGTTTAAATTTTTTACCATAGAAATCCTCGTCGATCATCATTAGGTCAGTAACTTCAGTGACTAAAAGTATGATGGATGGAAGGTTTTCTGCTGACCTGGCGTTATAGTCGGCAATGAATCGAACGCCTTGGTTTGCCCATAGCTGGAAACGCCGCACCATCTCTGCATGTAGAGTAGTGATTGCATCTTTTGTGCTATCAGGTGTCATAGCTAGTGGTCGCCACAGGTGCGGAATATTCTCGTACGGCATCAGCTGTACTTGCTTGGGGTCTATCATGACAAACTGCAGCTCGTCAGGGGTGTAGTTCTGTATCATGTATGTCACGAATGCAGCTTCGGCAAAACTTGCATGTCCCGAACCTGTGCCTCCGGCGGATATAAAGTGGCCTGCTGTCTGAAAGTCGCCATAAACCGCCTCACCGCTCTCTGTGGTGCCGACGTAAAATCGTAGTCCTATATCACTGCTCATATACTGCGATTATAGCGCATGCTATAGGGATATTGTATAATACCCCCTATGAAACTCCCCCGTATATTTCGCCGAAGCAACAAACCGAAGATGCTCGGTGCGAGCAATACGGACAGCCGAAGTGCTACAGATGACGCACGTGTCATACGAGACACACTGGCGGAATTCGATATCGAAGCGAAAGTCCTAGAGGCAAATGTTGGTCATGGTGTAACGAGCTTTTTGGTGCAGCTAGCGCCAGGAGTGAATCCAGGTAAAATAGCGAAGCTCGACGCCAACCTGGCGCTGAATCTTCAGGCTACGACACTACGCGTCGTGCCTTCGTTAACCGACTCGGGTCAAGTCAGTATCGAAGTGCCGAACGCGAAACTTGTCGTGGCACGACTTAGCGACTTATTTGATCAGCTAGCGAGAGCCAAAAAAGCAATGTCAAAGCTTGAATTCATCGTCGGCAAGGATATATCCGGTCGGATAGTCACAGCCGACTTGGCTAGCCTACCTCACCTGATGATTGCCGGGCAGACTGGATCGGGCAAGTCTACGATGCTCCATACTATTTTAGCCAACCTCCTGCCAAAGAACAGCCCTGAGGAGCTAAAGGTGATCTTAATCGATCCGAAGCAAGTAGAGTTCGCCCCTTATGAAGATATCCCCCAGCTGCAGCGGCCGGTGATTACTGAGCCTAGTGACTGGAACGATGCCCTGTCTTGGCTACTACAGGAGTCCGAGCGTCGAACACAGCTCCTGGCCGATAGTAGTTCGGCCGACATCGACGAATACAACACTAGGAGCGAAGAGCGCCTACCGTATATATTGGCAATGACTGATGAGTTTTCGGACATGATGATGCAAGGTGGCGACGAGGTTGAGCGAATTATTGCGTCGATCGCTGTAGGTGCTGCAAAAACCGGTATTCACTTCGTGGTATCTACTAGCCGACCGAGCGTTAATGTGTATACCGATACGCTGAAGGTTAGCCTAGGGCCACGCATGATCTTTACGGTAGCTAGTCGAGTCGATAGTGACAACCTATTAGGTGAATCTGGTGCCGAAAAGCTAAATGGCCGCGGAGACCTACTCTACAGGATGTCAACTGAAGGTCGGGCGGATCGAATCCAGGCCGCCTATGTGTCCGACGATGAGATACAGAGATTGACTAAGACTTTACGTGGTAACTAGCCTGCTATAAAGACAGGCTAATTAGTGGTCTGTTTCAATAAATCCTTACTTCACGTACTGTTTCAGTATACGAGTCGAGCAAACGTATCGAGGTAGTATTCGCTCCTGAATCGGTTTCATGAATCGACTTTAAATCAATATGGTTGCCCCTTTGATGCATCTTCTTGTAATACGAGCGTATTTTCGTCCTGAACGGCAAATGCTCCTGCGTTTTCAGACATATTGAGAGCACCTTCGTGATGAGCTAACATATCGGCAATGTAGGCTTCGTCAAAAGCATCGCCTTTCAGGGTGGCGTACTTACTATCACTTGGTGGCTTTTCTTTCTTACTCGTCGTACCTGCACTATTATCTTGGCTTGTCTGTGTCGGCTCTGGCTTTATGGAAAAAACGCAAAATACCAGATTGCAACTGCAACAACTGCAAGCACAATGATTATTGTAATAAATATCTTATTCTTCATATAACTTAGCTCGCTCTCATTTAGTTTGTAATTGCTTCATTGTCTGTACTTCTTCTGTCTGTTGCTTCAACGTTTCATCTTTTAGGCTTATCATCTGACCGAACTGCATCTCCTTGAAATATCCTTCGGTTGCCATTTCATTCGCACCTTCATGATGAGCGATCATTAGGCGTAAGAATAGCGTGTCTACTGAATTACCAGCAGCAGATTCAAGCGCGCTCAGGTCACTGAGGCTTGCCATTCCCGGATGGGTTGGGTACATGTCGTGGCCTTCCATTTCGGGAAAATCAGATAGATTGAAATAGGTTTCTTTCCAGTCATTCAGCCAATCAGTATACTTTTTAGTATTACTCGATAGTTCTTCACTAATTAACGCTGCCAATTGTCGAACTTCTTCACTTGTTGCATTTTTCTTGGCAATATCCGCCATCTGAACACCTTGTTGGTTATGGACAATCATTTTTCGTGCAAAATCCACATCCATATAGCTATGCTCATTTGGGTTAGATGGCTTCTTACTTTTACTTGCAGCCTGCGTTGTCTTACTCTTCGGAGCTGAAGCTGGCTGGTTTTGCAAAAGCCACCAACCAAAAGCTGCTCCTCCAAACACTAGCACAACGGCAATTGTTGTACTGTCTTTCGCATATCTTTACCTTCCAGCCTACCGTGCAAGTGGCTCCGGGCTTTTACCCAGATTCCTTGTTATGTAATCTTTTATTTTTTGCTGGTCATAGCTTGCTAGTGCTTCACTCCTACGCCATGAACTCAGCTCTATAGGCGATTTATTCTCAACTCTTGGGGCGAGCACTATTTTTCTAGGCTGAAACTGAGGATCGGAAAACGGTGCAGATAACAATTCTTTTAGCTTTTCAACTTGCTCTTTCGGTAGGCTTGGTTGGTATGAAATGTAGATTCCGCCATGCTCCATATTGTGTATGAGTTGATCGTCGCGGACTTCTGTATCATACACGCCCCACGAAACAGGGTTTGCGTGAGCACCAGAAGTTGGCGGCTGGTCGCCGCCATACTTCTTGCTGTCCACATGTTCACGGCCGTGGTCACTTTGTTCAACCCCTGGACGTGGTGGTTCCGGTGGTTTGTTTGCCTTTGCAGCAATGACCGCTCCAGTAAAACCAAGAATAACAACTGCCAATACAGCGGGCAGGGTTCTAATTTTCATAGCCCCAATCTTTTTGCCACTGCTTCATTTGCTTGATTTCTTGTGTCTGAGCAGAAACGACAGCTTTGGTAAGATCTTTTAGTTCTTGGTGCTGTGCGTTTTTCTCACCAGGAGCAGCCATGTCGATAGCCGACTGGTGGTGCATGATCATCTGCTCGATAAAAGCTTTGTCAAACTCATCACCCGTCTTTCCCTCCAGGGCGCTGTTCATACCAGCCATCTCATCCATCATACCCATAGCACTGTGATCCATCATGTTGTCGGCACTTGTCGATGGATAACCCCATTCTTTTTGCCAAGCCGTCATCTGACTAATCTCACCCTCTTGAGCCGAGATGATGTCGTTCGCCATATCTTTCAGCTCTTGGTGCTTGGCATTTTTCTGTGCTAGCTTCGCCATATCAACAGCACCTTGGTGGTGGGCTATCATATTGGCGATGAAATTACGGTCATAGGTTTCGCCAGTCATGGCAACATATTGCTTGTATGTATCTGACGTTGTATCGACTTGTGCCGTCTCTGATGGCGGCTGGACTGAAACGCTTCGGAATAGTTGGTCACGGAACACGAAAACCGCAACACCAACCACAACCACAAGGGCGACAAGCCCCGCAATAAGCATTTGTTTATTCTTTTTATTCATAAAGTACTCCTAATTTAGCTATTTAGTAAAACGTAAACAGCTAAATCTCAAGCACGAAAGACGGTCAAGCCAATGTAGGCGGGTACGCCACCAGGGGGCGGTTCTCTATCCCCGGCAGCTCTTGTCTCTTGACTATGCTTTTCTTCAAGGGCCAAAGGGGTGATGTCTGGAACTGAACATAAAATGGAGGCTGCGGCTTGTCATCCTCGTCTTTCTCGGTATCTTTGATGAACTCGTCTTTGTGAAGAGTTGCCGTCGTACAAGCAGTAAAACAATTCGATGAACTTACTTGATGAGATGCACCACCCATTGAGTGCCCCATGTTCATAGTCTGTGCGGCAGCTGCATGTATACCTAAGGACAGTACGCTTAGTACTGAAACCATGAACACGTAAACAGCGCCTTGGAACACTCGTTTCATATCTCTATTTTACCGTAATTTGTCCCAAGAGTCATATTTCTAGTAGCTCTCTTCGTTGTAGTGAGGGAAGAAGTCTTGATGGAGATTATCATTAGCAAGCCCATTCTCTTCTAATTGCTTACCGAGGGCCTCCACCATTGACTCGGCACCTGAAATATAAACCTGTGACGAACTAATATTGGGCACGAGTTCTGTGAGTTTTTCGGTAGTGAGCTGCTCTCCGATAACATAGTGCACCTTAAACTCTGGATGTCGCCTGCTGGCTTCTTCAAACTCCACTTTGAATGGTAACTCATCAGTTCGACCGTTATAAATAAGCGTTGCCGACACCGGCTGTCCGCTATGACCCCGTGCTTTTAACATGCTATAAAACGGCGTAATGCCGATGCCACCTGCGATGAACACTAGCGGCTTATCACTTTCTTGCCAAACGAAATCGCCGTCCGGCTGCTCAATAAGTTGTACCTCATCTCCAACTGCAAGAGCGGCCAACGCTTGCTTAAATGTCGTGCTGGTAACACGAGTGGTGACTTGAATAAAACCATCATGTGGCGTTGATGAAATAGTAAACCATCGTTTTGTACCTTCTTCATCAGGGTTATCGTGAGGGATTTCAATGCGGATGAACTGCCCCGGAGTCCACGACAAAGGTTGGTCAGCGGTGAAACGAAATGCCCAGATATTATCTGTCAGGTGTTCTTTTTCCTTTAATCGGAGCGTCGCTGTTGTCGGAATATGGTGGTGATGTTCATGACCCAGATGATGATCGGTATACTGCTCAGGGTTCTTATCGAATAGCTGAACGCATGTGGCGCAACACAAATAAATTCGTTTACCATCCACATCTCTGAAATGTCCGAGTTTTTCAGCCTCTACTGTATCAATAGCGTCACCTGTTACTGGGCAGACGGCCATACGATCTACTGGGATATCGGCTGCCTCACTGTCGTGATGATGATGGTGTTCATGTTCGTCGTGGTTGTGCATACTACCTCCTTATAATTTTATTCGTCGTAGGAGCTGTGCATTGATGGCGACAATAATCGTTGAAAGTGACATCAGGACTGCGCCGAGTGCTGGCGAAAGAACAAACCCAATTCCCGAGGTAACACCAGCCGCCAGTGGGATAGCGAGGGCGTTGTAGCCGGTCGCCCAGGCAAGGTTTTGCAGCATCTTGCGGTAGGTAGCTTTTGAAAGCGTGACGATCTTTGCTACGCCTCGTGGGTCGCTGCTTGCTAGCACGATTCCAGCCGACTCAATCGCCACATCCGTGCCCGCACCGATCGCGATACCGATATTAGCCTGCGTCAGCGCTGGCGCATCGTTCACGCCATCACCAACCATGGCAACCCGGCTCCCATCTGCCTGTAACTTCTTGACTGTTTCGGCTTTATTCTCCGGCAGGACTTCGGCAAAGTACTCTTTAATACCGAGTTCTTTGGCTACCCAAGCAGCCACGCCTTTGCTGTCGCCGGTCAGCATAGCAACGCGTTTGCCCATATCATGCAGTCGGGCGACGGCTTCTTTGGACTCTTCGCGGATAACATCAGCCAGCATGATTGCGCCGAGAACGGTCTTATCCTCGACGACATACACGACCGTTTTTCCATCAGTTGAGGCTTCTTCTGCCGCTTTTTGTAACTCGCTATCAAGCTTTAGTTTCAGTTCTTCAAGTAACCTCGGACCACCCACATATACCATTTTGCCACCGGCTTTAGCTCGTACACCACGGCCAGAAAGTGCCGAAAAGTCAGTGGCGTGAGTTTCCGGCACATTTTGACCGTGTGCATACTGGAAAATTGCTTTTGCAATCGGATGCTCTGATTCGCGTTCGAGTGCGGCGGCAAGACTCAAGGTACGACCTTTGTCTTTAGCGAGGATATCAACCACACCTTGTTCACCCTTAGTGAGTGTGCCGGTCTTATCAAATAACACGACATCTATATTGCGTGCTGATTCGAGTGCCATTCGTTCACGTACCAGCAGCCCATTCTTTGCCGCTAGTGTGGTAGAGATAGCCGTGACGAGCGGAATAGCTAGACCCAGTGCATGCGGACAGGCAATCACCAGTACCGTGACAACTCGCTCAAAAATAAACCCTGCCGACGCACCAGCTATCCACCAGCCTATCCATGTGAGGAGCGCTGCACCAAGCGCAACAAATGTGAGATAGAAGGCCGCTTTGTCTGCGAGTACCTGCGTCTTTGACTTGCTTGTCTGGGCGTCCTCGACAAGTTTCATAATGCCAGCCAGCGCCGTGTCACCGCCAACTTTCGTGACTTCAATCGTCAAGGCGCCGTTTGCATTGATCGTCCCACCGATAACCTCAGCTCCGACTATTTTCTTCACCGGCCTTGACTCACCAGTCAGCATTGATTCATTAACTTCAGACTCGCCCTTGATAACTTTTCCATCTACCGGAACCTGCGCGCCAGGGCGAACCAGGACGGCATCACCTACTTTAAGCTGGCTCACTGAGACCTTGCGGCTTTCCCCATGTTCAACCAGCTCTGCTTCATCGGGTAGCAGCTTGGCAAGCTCATTGAGTGCGCCTTGTGCACTTTCCACCGACGCCATTTCCAGCCAGTGGCCGAGCAGCATAATCGTTACCAATGTCGCCAGCTCCCACCAGAAGTCCATACCACTGACGAGCTTGAGCGTCACGAGGCTGCTATAGATAAACGCAACGGTAATCGCCATTGAAATCAGCGTCATCATACCCGGCTGCCGAGCTCCAAGCTCCGCTTTTGCACTCTTGAGGAATACCAAGCCACCGTAAAAGAATATAATAATGCCAAACACTGCCGGAATGTATTCGCTACCAGCAAATGCCAAATGAACCCCAAACCAACTCTGTACCATCGGTGAAAATATCAGTGTCGGAATGGTCAGGAGGAGGCTAAGCCAAAACTTCTGCTTAAACATGTTTGGATTGTGGCTAGCATGCTTGTCGTGATGGTCATGCTGGTCGTGCGATGATCGTTTAGTCTTCTCAAGCGCCATGTGGCATTTCGGACACATACCCGGTTTATCTGATGTGACATCTGGATGCATTGGACAAGCGTATACGCTGCCATGCGCGGTGGCCGATGGATTACTATGGTCATGATTACCGTTGGTTTCGTCTTCCGTATCATCATCAGATACTAGATTCATATTACATTTCGGGCATACCCCCGGCTCATTGCTGATAACCTCTGGATGCATCGGACATGTATATTTTGCCATTTTCTATCCCTCCTAAATACCTATAGCTATTTTTTGCGCTTCAATTTATATACTTTCAGAATCTCTTCGGTTGCTTGCGCCTCGTTGCCGCTTCTTACCTGGTGAATGACATGGGTGCTTAAGTGATTTTCTAACAATAAGTCTTCAACACTCGACAGCGCCTCTTTAATTGCCGAGGCCTGGGTGATGATGTCGATACAGTAGGTATCTTCTTCGACCATTTTTTGTAGACCGCGAATCTGACCTTCGATGATTTTCAGACGACGAATCGCGCGTGGTTTCATTTCTTTCTTCATAATTTAATTATACCCCCTAGGGGTATTTGCGTCAAGCAGATTAAATATATAAAAAGAAGACTCCTGTTTTCTCGCAGAGCGTGAAACATGAGCCTACCTATGGCTGATTATATAGGAAACTGACTATTTTTTAACTCCTTACTTCACGTACTGTCTCAGTATACGAGTCGAGCAAAAGCATCAAGGTCGTATTCACTCCTGAAAATATATTTATCTCTTAATGGCTATTTTCAAGCGGAATCTCCACCTGTGACGCCTTTGCCATGCGACTCCGTGCTTTAACTCCGTTACGTAAAGTAAAGGAGGAAAGACATGACTAGCGTAGCTCTAGAATCACAAACCGAAGCCATCGGGTATAACGGATGGACGAATCGAGAAACATGGTTAGTGAACCTGTGGCTCGGTAATGACATGAGCAGCTACGACTTTTTGCAACGGATATGCAAGAAGCGATGCGAGACATGGGAAAAAGCCGAAGAGCTTGAGGCGCACTTCCAAGATGAGCTTGAAGAGATGTTCGATGTACCTAGCTTTTGGTCGGATATCCTCGGTACCTCACTCGATAGAGTCGACTGGTATCGAGTCATCGAAGCGAATATAGAGTAGCTGAGATACGTCCTGGGTATGACGGTAAACTGCCTTTATTGTCATGTTGTACGGAACTAAGTGGAGATGTGTAAGAGTCTTCCTCCCTCTGTCTCTTTAGTATACGGGTGAACCAAAACTATCAAGGTCGTATTCGCCCGAAGATATGAATCATTTTTTCTTTTAATTAAATATCTTAGGGGAATCTCCACCTTTGACAGCTTTGGTGTCATCCCGAGCCCTATCAGACAGAGAGGGAGAAAGCCCTCTTGTTAAGTAAGGAGGGTTATATGACCACAGAAGTAATACAAAACGAAACGTCAGCGAAGATAGCTGCGCTAAACGACGAGCATCGTCGTAGCATGCAAGGTTGCACCGTCACGAAAGGAATCGTGGCGATGGGATCCGCCGCCAACGAAGTATTTGTTGGTGTCAGGGATTATACGGACTTTAACGAAGATAACGATCCGTACGGTGAGCACGATTTTGGCTCACTGAAAGTAGCCGGAGAGAAAATCTTCTGGAAGATAGATTACTACGATGAGAATTTGAGTAAGTGGTGCGATCCGCTCGATCCGGATTGTCAGCGAGTTCTCACTATTATGTTAGCCGAGGAGTATTAGCTCCTCGGTTTTAGTTTGGTGCGTTACGTCGTGGAGCTGGACGATAAACAGCTCCATTTTGGTTTAGTGGAAATTAAAGCATTGGAGTTTGAAATGAGTATTCAAGAAAATATTACCCGAGAAGAAATTAGTCACCGTGGCGGAGGCGTAGAGCTTGACTTAAGCGACTTTGGCTACGAAGATGAGTATTTGAGCGCCTATCAGAATTACTTAGGCGGTGGGATGCGTGGCGCGGTTGCCAACAGCTGCACCATTGAGGACTGGGAGATGGATGAGAAGCTTGTCCGGATAGCCGATGAGTTGCGAGAGTATTACGAAGACCGGCTGTATGAGCTAGAGTTGGTTGATGAGTATAACGAAGAGACGACGGGTAGGCTTGTGAGTTATCCGGGGCTTTAGTTGACCGTCCTAGGCAAGACGAAAAACTGCCTGAGCCAGAAAAGATATAGCGGGTAGACCATTTAAAAAGTCCTAAAGGACTATTTAAATGTCTATCCAACCAGCAGCATATAGGCATGATCCATACTTACCCTCTCGGACATTCACGTGCGTTCCGCAGTGAAGCCCTCATGTGCAAGAATGAACCATGCCAGGGACGCACTTGCGGTACGACATCGGTTGATTATTGTTTTAATAGTTGCTACGTCAAGCGCAGCAGTCGGCACGTACTGTCCGGTGGACAGAACGTACACACCTGCCACACTCGACGAACAACGAGATCTCGGGTCTTGTCTAATGTAGAGCGATGGAGTCGTGACCATTACTCGTGCGCAGAGCTTACGAGCAATCGTCACGCCAGCGTGTTACCTGAAGACTATGCGAAAAGCTTGACGTATTCTTTCGGTTTAAGAGAAGAAGACCATGGCGTAGCGGTAGGTTTATCGAATGACTCGATAGATGCCGCCAATATTGGGAGTTCGTCGTCTTCTAGTCCCATACTTTCAAGTTTCTTCTCGGTAGCGTAGAGAAAACTGTACTTTACAGAAGGGTCTTTTAATATAAAGCAAATATGTGGGTAGTCGTCGGACGACCAGCCTTCATCTTCACTATGTGTCACTATCTCATCTAGGCGCTTACGGACGATATAGAGGGGCTTGTCGTCGGCGATGACCACAATAGCCTCTTTACCCTCCGGAGTGCGTATATATAGGTCTGGACGGTTTTTAGGGAACTGTTTGAAACGGTTGATCTCGGTCTTGGAGAATATATCCGATCCCTTGGGGAGGTGCTGCATGATAGATACGTAACACTGTATTAGCTTCAAGCTATGTTCGACAAAATCATTCGTCATCTCGTCATTCTTGTACAGGGCGTGAACTACAGACTCTTTAACATCCATAACCCTGCGAGTAACTGTTACCCCAGACTTATTCAAATAATAGTATGCCGGTTTACGGTCTATACGCCACTCTTCCTTGTATACTTTTGTCACCAAACCTTTACTTACTAGCTGCTCTAAGACTTGATAGACACCCTCTCTACGAATACCCATAACCATAGCTAATAACCCTGCTGATACAAATCTGAACTTGAATAATAACTTTAGAATACGTTGCTGTTGACCAGTTAATTTCTGATTACTTTCGTCACTTCTCATAACCACTTCTCTCTCCTATACGTAGTATATATAAGAGGAGAGTAAAAAGTAAATATACACCTCTGTTAAATAATAGCAGTTTACTACCTATGCACAGTTAGTAATTAATACATCAAAAATAGGCTTAATTAGTATTGCTTTTTATGTTAATTAGTAATACTATTTATATAGAGGTTGTACGTTAATAATTCGGCTAGCTACAAGTAAATAGCATTGCATGTTAAAATAAGGGCAAATGTCCAGAAAGATAGTCAGTATGCAAATCCGCGTAACCGACGACCTACGTGAACGAGCGAAGGCCGTCGCAAAGCAAAAAGGACTCACATTGAGCGAGTTGATGCTTCAGTTGCTCGCAAGCACTGGAGACAAGCAGCTCAAGGACTTAGTTAAGAAAGAATTAAAAGAACGACCAAAGCCAGGACGACCCTGGGATAAGTAGCGATAACCGTAGCTAGCTGAATTATTAAGACGTAACCAATCTCGGAGCGTCTTTTTCGTTTCATGGAGGGTATATGGTAAGTAAAAAGTCATTCAAGGGTATCACGCAAAAACTTGTCGGTGTTATAACCATCAATAACGAGCGCATCGAAGAGCTGCGCCAGATACTTGAGTCTGAACAAAATCGACCAGTTACCCACGAAGAGGCGAAAAGCATCGGAGAAAGTCTAATAACCGTATATAAGGTACTCGCTGGCGACAGAGAGATCTTAGGGGTTTCGCGAATGGAGGGTGAAGATAATGAATAAGAAAAGCAGAGCTGTAATACTGGCCCGCGTATCGAGTAAATCTCAAGAGGACGAGGGGTATTCCCTCGATTCGCAAGTTAAGCTCCTTACGGGATACTGTGCCAATAAGGGGTTTGCTGTCGAGAAGATATTCAAGATAGCCGAAACAGCGTCAAAGGAACAAAGTCGCAAGATATTCAAAGAACTGCTGACCTACATGAATAAGAACGCTATCTATCATCTAGCAGTCGAAAAGACTGACAGGCTAACTCGTAACATGAAGGATGCCGTTGCTATTGATGACTGGCTTAGCAAGGATGCTGATCGAATGCTTCATCTCGTCAAAGAAAACATTCAATTACACAAAGAGTCGAAGTCGGACGTAAAGTTTATGTGGAATATCCACCTAGCCGTTGCAAAGAAATACACCGACAATCTACGAGAAGAGGCCATGAAGGGCTGGGCGGAAAAGCTAGCACAAGGATGGCTACCGGCCGTGCCACCTGTTGGATATATGACCGTGACCGATCATGGTAAACGTATACACGTCCCCAATCCAGCCACGATAAATTCAGTTAGGGCAATGTTTGAACTGTATCTAAAACCCGGCCAATCAATTGAATCTGTTGCTGCGAAGATGCGAGAAATCGGCCTGACAACTCGCAATGGCAGACCCATACCAGAAAGTCATGTACATAAAATCCTCCTCAATCCCTTTTATATAGGGATCAATCGTTTTAATGGACAGGAATACCCCGGCGCTCAGACGCCAATAGTAAGGCGTGAAGTATGGGAGGCTGTGCAAGATAAGCTACATGGTAAGCGACCTAAGAAACAAGTGCGGCACAATGTCTCTCTCAAGGGTGTCGTCACCTGTGCGACCTGTGGCAGTCAGGTCTCCTGGCAACTACAAAAAGGTCGTTACTACGGAGCTTGCCAGCGCCGTGATGAGCGATGCAAGAATCGTAAGTATAAATATATACGAGAAGATGTCGTGCAAGAGATTGTAAAGCAGGAGCTTGAGCGCCTTCTATGCCCCTCTAAGAGTATTCTGGAGTGGGTTGTTGATAGTATGCGATCCGACGTCGAAAAGGCCGCAGATAACCGTGCAGAAGTCGAACAGAACACGAAGACACGCATAGAGCGTATTAAGTCTATGGACGAAGCCTTGTACGACGACAAGCTTGCAGGCGTTATTACACAGGAGCGATACGAGTCCAAGCACGAGTCATTTATGAGCGAGATAGAGACTCTAGAGCTTGCCATGGCGTCGTTTGATAGCACAGTCACAGAACGCAAGCGACGTGGTATCTACATATTAGAACTATCGCAACGAGCAGCTAAATACTACGACGAAAAGGATGATGATGAAAAGCGACAGATTTTGATAGAACTGTTCGAAAATATCGTGTTTAAGAACGATGCCGTATCTGTTAGCTTGAAAGATCGAGCTGAACTGATCGCTAAGTATAGTTCGAAAACACGTGAATTATTAGGAACACAAAAATCAAATGATAGAACTTTTACAAACAGTGAAATTAACAGGGGTCAAAACAACGAAAAAAGCGCCGAAAATGCGCTTTATCCATTATGGCAGGGGAGACAGGACTCGAACCTGCAACCAACGGTTTTGGAGACCGCTACTCTACCATTGAGCCACTCCCCTCTACGAACACATATTGTA
>APMI01007356.1_pt1 | contig 42949 bp, 22 predicted proteins | sample 667938 | NCBI WGS metagenome assembly APMI01 (sample SAMN01084076, study PRJNA167559) | wastewater metagenome | biome: Wastewater | place: Denmark: Ejby Moelle, Odense | collected 2011-11-28
GAAACGTATTTTAAAAAGATTAAAGATGCCGGGTTTTCGACCATCAGGGTGAACCTTTTTGCATTTTCGGGAATGGACAAAAATACCTTCAAACTCAGGCCCGAATGGCTCAACACCCTGGATTGGGTGGTAAAAAAAGGACTTGAAGCAAAGCTGATGGTGATTTTGGATTTGCATGAATTTAACGCTATGGCTGATGATCCTGTAGCAAAAAAAGAAATGTTTCTTTCGGTATGGCGTCAATTGGCGCCCAGGTACAAGGATATGCCAAATAATGTGCTGTTTGAGCTTTTAAATGAACCAAACCAGAAACTCACGATACAAATGTGGAACGAATACCTGCTCGAAGCAATCAAACTGGTCCGCGAAACCAATCCGAACCGCACACTCATTATCGGTCCCGGAAACTGGAATGGCATCGAGAGTCTGCCCACCCTGGTTTTGCCCGAAAATGACAGGAATATCATTGTAACTGTTCACTTTTATCATCCTATGCCTTTTACACACCAGGGCGCATATTGGGCCAACGATTTTAAAAACCTGAGCGGTATCCGCTGGAACGGCACTAAGGAGGAGAAAGCAGACGTTGAAACCCGTTTAAAAGTAGCATCAGATTGGTCAAAAGCAAATGACCGCCCGATTTTCCTGGGTGAGTTTGGTGCCTACGATAAGGGTGATATGGATTCGCGTGCCAGGTACACAGCCTGTGTTGCCCGTACTGCCGAGAGCTTTGGCTTCAGCTGGGCTTACTGGCAGTTCGACAGCGATTTTATTGTATACAACATTGAAAAAGAGCATTGGGTAATGCCCATCTTAAATGCTTTGATGGATAAAAAATAATTATCCATATTCACCGGTTGTTTGGCCTGTACAGCGAGTAATCCGACGAATTATTAGTGAAACAGCTGGCACCTGCAATCATTGGAAATGGCGGCCCCAACGGGCAACATTTTTCCGCCATCAATCACCATCCGGACAAGGATTTTTTCGCGAAAGCAACGCTATAAATAAAATTTCTGTTCGACCATACAGCGGTTATTCAAGCCATAATTCATAATAACATTTGGTAAAATTTTGTAGATGAAAACAATAACATTATTTGCGATCCTGTTTTTCGCAGCGATGCAAAACGGTTTTACTTCGGTAACTGATACACCGGATGGAAAAAAGAATATGGCCGTTGTAGCCCCTGAACTCATCCTGGTGAACCAAGTGGGATTTAAGCCCCAAGCCGAAAAAATTGCACTGCTACGCGTGAAAGCCGGTAAGTTCGCAATTGTTAATTGTAAAAGTGGTAAGGTGGTTTTTACCGGCAAACCAGGCCCCTTGAAATATTGGGAGCATTCGGGCGACAGTGTGAGTACAGCTGATTTTTCGACATTAACGGTTCCAGGTACCTATCAACTGGTGATCGGTAAAAATGCTGTCGTTTCATATCCTTTTGTCATTAACCGCGATGTTTACTCCGATATTGCAAAAGCGTCATTAAAAGCATTTTATCTGAATCGTTCAGGCATGGACATTGCCGAACAATATGCCGGCAAATGGGCCAGGGCGGCAGGGCATCCTGATACCATGGTTTTGGTGCATGCTTCAGCAGCCACAGCTTCCCGCCCCGAAGGAACTGTGATTTCAGGTCCCGGTGGCTGGTACGATGCCGGCGATTACAACAAATACGTGGTTAACAGCGGTATAACTACCTATACCTTGTTGCTTTTTTGCCAGATGTATCCTGAATATTGTAAAACACTGAATGGAAATATACCCGAAAGCGGAAATGGTATTCCTGATGTTTACAATGAACTTTTGTACAACCTGCGCTGGATGCTTACCATGCAGGACCCTGCCGATGGCGGTGTTTACCATAAACTCACCAACAAAACATTCTGCGATTTCGTGATGCCCGATAAGGCAACCGATCCCCGGTATGTGGTTATGAAGTCGACAGCTGCTTCGCTCGATTTTGCAGCTACCATGGCCATGGCGTCGCGGGTTTTTGCAAAAACAACTTACCCCGAACTTAAAATGCTGAGTCAAACTTGCCTTGCCGTTGCCGAACGAGCCTATGCCTGGGCAAAAGCCAATCCTGCGGTTTATTATCAAAATCCATCCGATATTTCGACCGGCGCTTATGACGATAACCAGCTGAATGACGAATTTTTCTGGGCTTCGGCCGAAATAGGGCTTGCCACCGGTAATGTTTCAATGGTTTCAGGAAAGGAAATTATGGATCAGAAAATCATGGTTCCATCGTGGGATTATTCAGGTATGAGCGGCATTGTATCCCTGGCTTTGAGCGAAAGCACAGGCTTCGAAACACAAAGAAACCTGGCTAAGAAACAATTGTTGATGTATGCTGACAAGTTGGTATCGAAAGCACAACAATCACCATATCATGTGAGTATCGATTTTTTCAAATGGGGAAGCAATTCGGATGTTGCCAACATTGCCCTGCTGAAACTGGTAGCAGCCCGCATAAGTAAAAACCCGGTTTATTATAAATCAGTACAGGGCGATCTTGATTATTTGCTGGGCCGCAATGCCACAAGTTATTGTTTTGTTACAGGCTTTGGAGCCAAACAGGTAATGCAAATTCATCACAGGCCTTCAGGAGCCGATGGAATAACAGAGCCCTGCCCCGGTTTCCTGGCAGGAGGATCCAACACCATAGTGCTTAACGATTGTCCCGGAATTACGCGTAGTAATTTTCCGGCAAAGTCGTATACTGACTCACAATGCAGTTATTCAACAAACGAAATAGCCATTAACTGGAATGCGCCATTGTTTTTTCTGCTTGCTGCCGCGGATGCGCAGGACAAATAATTAGTCAGCCTGCAACTCAGCAATATTTTACAAGGATCATATTATTTGGGGTTTGCCTGAACGGCTTCAGCATGTACTTTATTTATGCAGCTTATCTGCATAAATGATAAAACATCAACTTAAATATCTGCTTTGGTAATAAATTTATAACATTCAGGATAAAATACCATTGTTTTCTGAAAATCTGTTTGTAGTCTTTCGCTGGTTCTGATGCGATATTTGCAGTTAATACTTCTGCACGAAGGCTTTAATAATTTGTATTTTATTTCATTACATTCTTTAGCAGAAGCAGATTTTAAGCAAGGAGTTGTGGTTGCATACAAGATTCAAATTTTATGGTATTGTATTTCTTAAACCCAACCGATCATTACTTATAAATCGTGTACTTTCAATACCCTTGTAACTGTATATCATTGAACCTTTGAATAGTTGCGGAGAGAGAATTTATTCAGGAATTGTTGCTGCTTTGTGTATAGTTTTAATCCGGATGCATGCAATTTTCCGGTTTAAGGCTATCGGGAAAATACCAGGCTTAACTGTAACTGAATATACAGCATAAGTTTTCGTGCTTTCAACACTTATAAAAGGAATCGTGAATAAACTTATTTCAGAACTGAATAAATCAGCAGGATGATCAGCTATAAAATGATGAAAGAAGCATAGAGCTGATCTGACCGATAATCGAACAACCCAATCAATTCAATAAGTACTAACCTCAACCCCAATAAACCAGATGCCTATGAAGTAAAAGTATCTAAAAAAATGGCGGAACAGTATTGGCCTACCGTTCCGCACAATAATGTCCCAATCAGATCAAAATCAATCAGTAACATTAACTTACAAAAGTATGAAAAAAATCCGAAATCTGTTGGATAAGAGGCTTCGTGTCTTTTTATCAGAACAATCATCAAGAATTATCAGCCTGACGTTTCTTTTTTCGCTGCTTACGGTAATACAACTCACAGCAACAGCAGCAAATCCGGCACCTAAAAAAATTACAGGTAAGGTAACCACCGAAAAAGGGGAGGCTATCCCCGGTGTTTCAATCAGTATAAAAGGAACCACCAATGGTACAATTACAGATATCGACGGTAAATATGCGATCGATGTACCCGAGACTGCTACAACCCTGGTTTTCACCTTCGTAGGCATGATAACACAGGAAGTGAGCATAAACAACCAAAGCGTTATAGATGTTGTATTAAAAGAAGCAGCTGTTGGCCTCGACGAAGTTGTGGTAGTCGGTTATGGAACCAAGAAGAAGAGCCTTGTAACCGGTGCTATTTCATCAGTGAAGGCAAAAGACTTACAAACAACTGCTTCCTCAAGGGCTGATCAGGCAATCCAGGGGAAGGTTTCTGGAGTAATGGTATTACCAACATCAGGTTCGCCGGGAGCAGGTTCCAAAATCAGGATCAGGGGTACCAATTCCAACTCCAATTCAAATCCATTATTTATTGTGGATGGAATGAAAACCGGTGATATCAATAACATCGACCCCAGTGATATCGAATCGATGGAGGTTTTAAAGGATGCTGCATCTTCAGCCATTTACGGAACAGAAGGAGCTAATGGAGTAATCCTTGTAACTACCAAATCAGGTAAATCTGGCAAAGGTGTGGTAAATTATGATTTTCAGTTCGGCACTCAAAGTGTTAGATCGGATATGAAATTGATGGACGCTACACAATACAAACAGTGGATGTCCGAATCAGGACAGGTAACCCAGGATCGTTTCAATGCCAATACAGATTGGTTGAATGAGACTTTCCAGTCGGCACCGATGCAAAAGCACCATCTTTCATTTTCAGGTGGAAATGAAAAAACAACTTACATGCTGTCAGGATCATACCTTACCCAGGATGGAATTGTTGGGGGAGATAAAGCAAATTATACCCGTTACACCTCAAGGCTGAATTTAAAAAGTGAAATTAAAAATTGGCTCGAAGTGGGCGGTAATTTTAACTACAGCCACTCCAACCAGAAAAATGTTAGTCAAGATGATGAATATAGAAGTTTGGTTAACAGCGCGTTGTTAATCGATCCATTGACTCCTGTTACCTACACTGGTACTCCTGCCCATGTTCAGTCACTTTTAGATCAGGGAAAAGTAATTGTAAAAGATGGTAGTGGCAATTATTATGGATTAACTGAAAATGTATCCGGCGAAATGTCAAATCCTCTTGCAACACTTACTACCTATCATAATACAACCGAACAGGATAAGATTATGGGAACTGGGTATGCAACTATTAAACCTTTCAAAGGATTTTCACTGACTTCAAGGATTGGTTTGGATCTTACCTACCAGAATCAGCACATCTGGACACCGCTGTATTATTTCTCGACCGAAAATCAGAATACTACCACCAATGTTACCGATAACCTGAATAAATATAACACCTGGTTATGGGAAAATTTTGCCACTTACTCAAGAGATTTTGGCGATCACTCTTTAACTGTAATGGCAGGATATTCAGCACAAGACTATAAAGCCCCGGTTTATACTATGTACTCAGCACCTTTGGTAGCCGAAGGTGATGATTATGCCAACCAGGGATCAACTACATCCGACACTTACGACAGAACCGGAGGAGTACCCGATGAAAAGACCATGGCTTCATTGTTTGGACGTTTATCATACAGTTATAAGGGCAAATATTTGCTGGAAGGTTCAGTTCGTCGCGACGGTGCAAGCGATTTTCCTACAGATGCAAAATATGCAACTTTCCCATCGGTATCAGCCGGTTGGGTAATCAATAAGGAAGACTTTTTAAAGGATGTTAAGCTGATTTCATATATGAAACTTAGGGCCAGCTGGGGCTCAAACGGAAGCAGATCGAACCTGCCGGGTAACGAGGATAAAGAACTCTGGACGCTTGCCGGTATCAGGTATCCTGATGCTACTGGAACATATCAGTCAGGCGCTCAAATCTCGAAACTGGTTAATAAGGATTTGAAATGGGAAAGAACAGAAATGGCTGACATCGGTATTGATATCAGGTTGCTGAATAATAAAATTAATTTCACAGCCGACTGGTACAACAAGAATACCGAAAATCTGATTGCACTGGGTACATTCCCAATGTCGACCGGTGGCGGTATGCCATATGTTAACGCAGGAACTGTAAACAACAAAGGATTTGAATTCGAACTTGGCTATACAAACAATGATAATGAGTTGAGGTATGGAGCCAGTGTGAACTTTTCGACAATAAAAAACGAAGTAACCCAGTTGGATGTTAATGCACCGGTTGCCGGAGCAAATGTTCGTGGTTATAATCTTACCTGGTTCGAAGAAGGTCAGCCAATCTGGTATTTCAAAGGATACAAAACGGATGGTATATTCGACAACAAAGCCGAGGCTGATGCTTACAATACAAAATACGGAACAACTTTCGTAGCAGGTGATCCTATCGTAGTTGATGTTAATGGCGATAATAAAATATCACCTTCTGACCAGACTAAAATCGGCAGCCCTCATCCATCATTAATTTATGGAGGTAACGTTTCTTTGGGATATAAAGGTTTTGATTTCAACCTTGCTTTCCAGGGAGTTTCAGGAAATGATATTTTCATGGCCTGGTATCGTACCGACAGGAGTTTGTCGAACAAACCGGCTTATATGTACGAAGGCAGGTGGACTTCATCGAATACAACTGCAAGTTTGCCACGCGCTGATAACAACAGCGATTATGTTTACCGCAGCAACCTGATGGTTTCAAGCGGATCGTACTTGAGGATCAAACAGATACAATTAGGTTACACCCTTGCAAATGAAATTACATCCAAATTTGGTGTAAGCTCACTCAGGGCCTATATCTCGCTTGACGATTATTTCACAATTACCAAGTACAAAGGTTTGGATCCTGAAGCAGGTAGTAATAATAACCAAAGCCAGGGTGTTGACAGGGGTTTATATCCAATTTCTGCCAAGATGTTATTCGGCCTAACAGCTAGTTTCTAATCAACAAAAAAAGATAAATCATGAAAAAAATAATATATAGCCTGAGTGCACTCTTCCTGCTTGTTTTTGCAGGTTGCAGTAAGGACTTTTTAGAAGTAGCTCCATTTGGGAAACTATCCAGTGACAACTTTCTGAAAAATGATAATGACGTGAAATTAGCCGTCATGGGGGTGTATAATAAAATCCAGGAAAATTATTCGAAAGGATCATGGACCAGCGTTTACTTTATGAAAAACCTTCCTGCTGATGATACCAAGTGTGCTGGTCCGAATGCCGGTGATACACCTGAATATCAGTATCTTGATGATTTTAATATTACTTCCGACAATACCAAGATTGCAGCCATCTGGACTAATTTTTACAGTACCATAAATTCCTGCAATACCATAATCAGCAACGTTGGTGCCAACACAGCTGCAACAGCCGGTATGAAAACAATGGTTGGTGAAGCAAAGGCTTTAAGGGCTTTCACTTACCTCGACCTGGTTATCATGTTCGGTGGTGTGCCTTTAATGACTGTTAACCCGGCCTCAACAGACGAATTCAATCTGCCTCGTTCCACTACAGCCGAAGTGTATGCACAGATTGAAAGTGACCTGAAAGATGCAATTGCCGTTCTGCCGTTAAAAAGCCAGTATTCAGCCACTGATAAGTTTCGCTTCTCCAAAGGTACCGCTCAGGCCTTATTAGGCAAGGCTTACCTTTACGAAAAGAAGTATACAGATGCTGCCACCGTGCTGGGTGCGTGTATCATCAGCAACGAATACCAGCTCGAGTCCGACTATGCTTCAATATGGTCAAAGGAAAAAGAGTTTGGTGTTGAATCCATCTTTGAAATTTCCTATACTTCGCAAGAAAACTACGGCTGGGGTAACTTCCCCTGGGGCGGTGGTAACGAAAGTAATATTGAAATGCAACTGGAAGGACCACGTGCCGATGGCGATGGTTCATTCGACTTTTCGCACCTCGACCTTACCAAGCTGAACCTTATTGGTGGCTGGGGATTTAACCTGCCTTCGAAGAAAATTGGTGACCTCTTGTACTCAAATCCTGCAGATAAGAGGATCAAGGGCTCAGTAGCTTCCGAAGCTGATTATTTTGCTGCCGGCGGTGCTTATCAACCGGGTGAATATCCTTACGATTATGAAGGATACCTCAGGACAAAGTATGCATGTAAAGCTTCTGAAACAACTGATCCGGCTACAGGCCAGCCTGAGTTGAATTATGGTTCCAATTACCGTATTATTCGTTATGCCGATGTTTTATTAATGGCTGCCGAAGCGTATAACAAAAGCGGTAATGATGGTGCAGCTCAAACTGAACTGAAAAAAATTACGGATAGGGCAGGGATTGCAGCTCATACCGAAACCGGGTCAGCTTTATTTGACCAGATCGTGATCGAAAGAGCCAAAGAACTCTGTTTCGAAGGAAGCCGTTACTGGGATTTAGTTCGTTGGGATTTAGCCGATGCACAAATGAAGAGCATAGGTTTTGTTAAAGGAAAACATGAACTGTTTCCAATTCCTTTAAATGAAATCCTGTCGAATACAGCAATGGATGAAAAAGACCAGAATCCTGGTTACTAGTATTTTATAAAATTAATCAGAAGGTTGACAGGACATCCAATTAAATTGACTTGGGTTTGGGTCAAATTTGATTACAGGTTACAATTGGTTGGTTGGCTGAGTAGGGTGTCCTGCTCAGCCTTCTTTTTTTATAGCGATGTACGCTTTCATATACTACTACCAGGGTTTTCATTTTTCTGATTTAATTTATCTGCATACAACATTTTGTTTAAATTAGAGCCGGATTTCAGTCTTACGGAGTTTATACGCTTGTTCAAACCCACCCGATGAAAACAAATTGCCTGCTATTCTCTGCTTTTTTAATGATGTTTTGGTTTGTGCCAAAACATTCTATATCACAACGCTACGGAATTCCTGGAATTCAAAATTTCAAACGTTCCGAGTATAAGGGCGGAACTCAAAACTGGGCTGTTACCCAGGCTCCCAATGGCATGGTTTACTTCGGAAATAATGAAGGTCTGTTGGAGTATGATGGCGAACGCTGGGCGATTTACAAAGATATGGGCCAGGTTGTTCGCTCTGTACTTGCTGACGGGAACCGCATTTATGTCGGGTCGTTCAACAAATTCGGGTTTTACGAGGAAGACCAGCACGGTGAACTCAGGTATCATTCCTTACTGCCTTTGTTAAAAAAACGGATGAATGATTTTGATGAAATCTGGAGGATTCATAAAACAAGCTTCGGCATTGTTTTTCAATCTATACGGGCTATTTTTATTTACAACAACGATAAAATTGAAATTGTTAAACCCAGGTCAGCCTTTCATTTTTCATATTATGTAAATGGTACTTTGTGGCTGTACGACCAGGTTGAAGGCCTGATGCAATACTACGATGGTAAGGTGCGGACTGTCCCCGACGGGAAAAAGTTAGCCGGTACGGAAATATGGTCTATGCTATCCCTGAACGATGACCAGGTCATTATTGGAACGGCTAAAAACGGACTTTACAAGTACGATGGTCAAAACCTGGTGCCCTGGGAAAAACCGGTTAGTGAGCTTCTCAAATTGTACCAGCTGTTTTCGGGCAAAGTTGTGAACAAACAATACTTCGCTTTTGGAACCATTCAGAATGGATTACTTATATCGGATACTTCAGGTAAAGTCATTGCTCATATTAACAAGGGCAAAGGAATCCTGAATAACACTATCCTTGGCCTGGGCACTGACGATGAAGGTAATATCTGGCTTGGACTGGATAACGGAATATCACTGGTTAATTTCAGTTCGCCGCTTACCTACATCCAGAATTATGTAGATATAGGATCCGGTTATGTTTCGGCCCGTTTTGGCGATAATTTGTACCTGGGTACAAACCAGGGATTGTTTTATATTAAGTGGAGCGAATTTAACAATTCGCTGAAGAAAAAGGAGCATTTTCACCTGGTTGAAGGTACCGAAGGACAGGTGTGGAGCCTGGCGGTTATAGGCAACACCCTGTTATGCGGCCATAATACCGGTGTTTATGAGATACATGGCCAGGTAGCCGATAAAATCTCATCGGTGGCCGGAGGATGGACCATAAGGCAGGCAGGTAACAATAAACAGTTCCTGCTGGTAGGTAATTATTCAGGTATTTCGGTTTTCGAACGGAACGGGGCTTCCTGGAAATACCGGAATGAATTATCCGGTTTCGACCAATCGTCGCATTTCCTGGAGACCGATGCCAAAGGATATCTCTGGATAGGGCATGGCTATAAAGGCGTGTTTAGGGTTAAACCCGATGCTGATATGCGAAGGGCCCTGGAAGTAAGGTTTTATAACTCCATGAAAGGCCTGCCTTCCGATTTGGGAAGCACCATTTTTAAAATCAGGTCAGGTATAGTTGCCGGCACATTGTTTGGTATATATAGGTATAACGAATCCAAAGACATATTTGAACCTGATAAATTATTCAGTAAACTTCTCCCCTTACAAGGGCAGGTTGACTATGTGTTTCAGGATAACGCCAATAACATCTGGTACTATTATAACCAGCAGCCTTCCGTATTACGTTACCAGGAAGACGGAACCTATAAGAATATTTCTATTCCTTTCAAGGATCTTGCCGGAATGTTAATACCTCCTTACGGTCATATTAATCCGTTAGATGCACAAAATGTATTGTTTGGAATTGAAGGGGGATTTGCGCATTATTATTCAGGGCAGTACAAAGATTATGGTCATGTTCCTACCTTGTATATCAATAATATTCATTCAGCTGATACTTCCGAAGGTATATTCAGGATCAACAGTTTAGATGGTAAGCAAAGGATCATTCCGGCATTCAGGTTCAGAAGCAATACTATTACTTTTTCGTTTGCTTCTAATCACTTCAGCGAATCAGGCTCAAGGTACCAGTTTTTCCTGAAAGGATTTGATAAGGACTGGAGTGAATGGTCGCAAAAAAGTTCAAAAGAATATACCAATTTACCTTACGGTGAATATACCTTCCAGCTGAAAGCACTCAAAGAGGATGGTTCTCCTTCACCGGTGCTTTCGTATTCATTTAAAATTTCGCCTCCCTGGTACTTTTCGACAATTGCCTGGATAATTTATTTTATTGCAATCTTGTACTCTATGTTTTTGCTGTACCGCTTTTTTAACAGGAGTATTGAGAAATCACGATTAAAGGAAAAAGAGCAGCAGCGCAATAAATATAAGCAACGCGAACAGCAGTTTAAGGAAGATGCCCTGGAAGCTGAAAAGGAAATGATCCGCCTAAGGAACGAGAAACTGAACATGGAAATGATACATAAAGAAAAAGAGCTTGCCAACTCTACTATGATGATCATCCAGAAAAATGAAATACTTCAGAAACTAATGCATGACATCAATAAAGTGAAATCGACCCTGCCTGACGAACAGTATAAAAATCAGTTAAATAGTACATTGAAAAAAATTGGCAAAGAAATAGACAACGAAAAACAATGGCAGGTTTTTAATACCCATGTTGAACAGGTTCACGAAGCTCTATTTGCCAAACTCAAACAATTATATCCTGATCTTACTCCGAGGGAACTCAGCCTTTGCGCATACCTGCGGATGAATATTTCGAGTAAAGAAATAGCTACCCTGATGAATATCAGTACACGGGGTGTAGAAATTAGCAGGTATCGTATCCGTAAAAAACTGGGGCTCGATCGCAATGCGAACCTGACTGATTTTATGATGAAATTACATTAGGCCTGCTATTTTTCAAATTTTGTTTGCTTTTTATGTGCTACAACCTTTAATTCAGGTTGCGGATTATAGTGTGCAATACTTTTTCTGGTATTTATTCAGTTTTTGTGCTATAAAGTAATGCCTTTATCCTTGTAGTATCATTCAATTTGTTTAGAGAAAATTATTATAGACTTAATGTAGTTTTAATATATTGATAATTAAGTTTATAAAATATAATTAATGTATTGTTGATGTAACCCAGAATGAACAAAAAAATCGTTTTGTAGTATTTTAGATGTATTGGTCAGAGATACAAATTCATAAAGTTTGACTTATTTTAGCTCGAAAATTTCAGGATCATTCATTTTTTTAGTGTTAATTGTTTTGAATAAAAAATGAATGTGCGAAAATTAATCAAACAACAAGTTACTAAAAAAACTGACTACCAGCCGGAACAGAGATGATATGCATAACTTCTAAAGTTGTTTGCAATATAGAGGAAAAATACCGGCATTTATTGTGACTGCGATCCGGGCAGATTGCCGGTTTGGTTTTAATAATCAGTTCCTAGCTTGATAAAAAACGTAACTGACATAATCTGCACGGATAATTAATATGAATTCGAACACCCTTTGCTTTAAATAGTAATTTGAAAGTCTAAAAATATAAATCAGGAATATCGGATATTTTACCGGTTCTCCAATTTTTACAAGTCTGATTGAATTGATGTTGCACTAAATCTAATTATTTTGAAGAAAATTTACCTTCTGATCGTCTTTGTTTGGATTACCGCGAATTGCTTTGCACAACAGGATACCTTGGTGTGGAGTGACGAATTCAACGGCTCCGGTTTGCCCGATGCTGCCAGATGGGATTATGACCTGGGAAACAGTGGTTTTGGGAATAACGAGATACAAGTTTATACCAATAATACCAGCAACATTCGGCAGGAAAACGGGTTGTTGGTGATTAATGCGTTAAAAACAGGTAATGTATGGACTTCAGCACGCCTGGTAAGCCGTGATAAATACGAGTTTACTGAAGGCCGGGTGGTTTTCCGCGCCAAATTACCTGCAGGTGTTGGAACCTGGCCTGCTTTGTGGATGCTGGGTGCGGATTTAGAAAATGTAGGCTGGCCAGCTTGTGGCGAAATTGATGTTGCTGAACACCGCGGAAAGGAAAACGGGGTAATATACAGTTCTATACATGTTCCTTCAAACTATGGTAGCAATGTTAAAACGGCAACCCGGGAATTAAAGAATTTTGATTCTGAATTTCACCTTTACGAAGCAAACTGGAAGCACGACCGGATTGAATTCAGTATTGACAATGAATTGTTTTTTATTTACAAACCACAGGCACTTAACAGTTCAACCTGGCCTTTCATCAATCCGCAATATATCATTATGAATATTGCTATGGGGGGTAATTGGGCAAGTGACCCGAAGTTTGAAACAAACGGACTAAAAAACGGAATTGATCCAGCTCTTACCTCTGTTAAAATGGAAATTGACTTTGTGCGAATTTTCAAGCCGTATTCTGCTAAAAACTAAGTTAAGATTTTCACCTCAATACAAACCATTCACCTAAAAAAATATAATTCAATCAAACCCAATTAAATTCAAACCAACCAATCCATGTAATCAAACCAATGCATTATGAAAAAAAATCTGTTACTGAGTACATTGTTTTTATTTTTTACTTTCTGGGCATGGTCTCAGCAAGTGCAGATCAGTGGAGTCGTTAAATCGGCCGCTGATAATCTTCCTCTGCCCGGGGCATCAGTTACTATTAAAGGAACTGTTATCGGTATTACTACCGATATAAACGGGAAATACTCACTAAAAGCTGAAGTAAAGCAGGTATTAGTGTATTCATTTGTAGGAATGAATACACAGGAAATTTCCGTGACTGCTGATAAGAAAAACATTGACGTTGTGCTTACCGAAAGCGCTACTTCATTGCAGGAAATTGTAGTAGTAGGTTATGGTACTCAAAAGAAAAGTGTAGTTACGGGCGCCATTGGCGGAGTAAAAGCAAAGGATATCGAGAAAATCCCAAACGGGCGTGTTGAACAGGCACTTCAGGGCAGGGTTTCAGGTTTAACCATTGCTGCTAACTCAGGTCAACCCGGCGAACCGGCTACTATACGCGTCAGAGGTGTTACAACTTTTGGCGGAGGAAATGATCCTTTATGGGTTGTTGACGGAGTTGTTGTTGCTTCGGGCGCAATAGGCTATCTAAATCAGTCTGATATTGCTTCCATCGAAGTACTTAAGGATGCAACTTCAGCTGCTATTTATGGAACACGTGCAGCAACCGGCGTTATCCTTGTTACGACCAAAAAAGGTCAGGCAGGCAAAATGGTGGTAAACTATAATGCTTTTTATGGCTCATCAGGCCCTGCTAAAACACTTAAACTGTTAAATGCCACACAGTATGCTACATTAATCAATGAAAGGCAGACAAACGGCGGATTGGAACCCAGGTTTACCAATATTGGTCAATATGGAACAGGTACCGATTGGCAGGATGTAATTTTTAATACCAATGCAAATCGTTACTCGCACGAACTGAGTTTAAGTGGTGGAAATGACAAATCAACGTTCTATACATCAATTGCAATCTCGGATCAGCAAGGTATTGTAATGACTGACATTTCAAACTATAATAAGATAAGCCTCCGGTTAAACTCTGATCATAAAATATCTAAAGTTTTCACCTTCGGGCAAACTCTTGGTTATACACATGCTAAATCAATAGGCCTGGGTAATACAAACAGCGAATATGGCGGACCTTTGAGTTCGGCAATCAATCTCGACCCAATTACTCCGGTTGTTGAAACAAATCCTTTATTAGCTAACGCTGCTCCTTATACCAGTGATACTATTCCTGCCTTTAAAGACGAAAATGGAAATCCTTATGGAATTTCATCTAATGTTGGACAGGAAATGTCGAATCCATTGGCGTATCAGCAAACAAGGCTGGGACAATATAACTGGTCCGATGATATTATCGGGAACGCTTATCTAGAAGCTAACATTAATAAACATATTAAATTCAGGACCTCAGTTGGTGCTAAATTATCATTCTGGGGATGGCAGGGATATACACCTACAAGCTATCTAAGCCCATCAATTCCTGATGTTAAAAAGAACAGCTATTCCAAAACGATTCAGAATGGGTTAGACTGGAATATTGAAAATACCCTTACATACAGCAATAAAATTGCCGATCATGAATTCAGTATCTTATTGGCACAAGGAGCTTATGTAAATGGAATCGGAGGCGGTCAAACATCTACCGTGAATGGACTTCCCATCAACAATTATCAAGATGCTTCTTTCAACTTCGACATAACTCAGGCTAACAGAACATCGGGTGCATGGGATTTTACAGAGCATAAGATTTCTTCGTTATTTACCCGTGTAAACTACAACTATAAAGAAAAATACATATTCACCGGGATTATTCGCCGCGACGGTTCAACTCGGTTTGGCTCGAATAACAAATTTGGTATTTTCCCATCATTTTCTCTTGGCTGGGTTGCTTCCAATGAAAGCTTCTGGAAAGCAAACGACGCAATTAACACTCTGAAGATCCGTGGTGGTTATGGAGTTGTTGGAAATGACAACATATCCGAATTTGGTTACTTGTCAACAGTTGTAGGAGGTTTCAATTATACACTGGGTGATCCAGGTGTCATTGTCACAGGTTACGCTCCTAAAACACTTGATAATCCTGACTTACACTGGGAACAAACATCACAGCTTAACGTAGGTTTCGACATGCGGTTTTTAAATAACTTTAATGCTGTTGTTGATATATACAAAAAGAAAACTACCGGCATTTTACGCGAGGTTCCAATTCCTGGTTATGTTGGAGTTTCGAGCCGGCCAGTAGCTAACGTTGCTGACATGGAAAATAAGGGAGTCGAACTTGAATTGGGTTACAACAATACGTTTAGAGATGTTGTTTTCTCAGTAAATGGTAATGTGGCTTATTTGCAAAATAAAGTTACTTATCTGAATTCAGATGCTGATTTTATTGCAGGCGATGCTTCCTTCCAATCCATGGGGCCGGTAACCCGCATTCAGGTTGGTCAATCATACAACTCTTTTTATGGGTTTAAAACAGATGGTATTTTCCAGAATTGGGCTGAAATTAATGCTTATAAAACGGATGCTGGCAATTTAATACAGCCTAAGGCACAACCGGGTGATTTTAAATGGGTTGACACAGATAAGGACGGAATTATAACTGATAATGATAAAACTTTCCTGGGATCGAATATTCCAAAATGGACCTATGGATTAACTTTAAATGCAGCATATAAAGGGTTTGATCTGATGGTTTTTGCACAGGGTGCAGCAGGAAGCAAAATTTTCCAGGGTCTGCGTCGTCTTGATATCGCAAATTCGAATTATCAAACCATAGCCATGAGTCGCTGGACAGGTGAAGGTACCTCAAATACATATCCCCGACTGACAAGCAATGACGTTAACGGTAATTTTACCAACATGTCAGATTTCTACCTAGAAAAAGGAGATTACCTCCGGTTGAAACAAGTTCAACTTGGTTACACAATCAATAGTAGTCTGCTGAATAAAATCTCGGTTACAAAATTCCGTCTTTACGTACAAGCTGAAAATTTAATAACCTTCACCAATTATACAGGTTACGATCCTGAAATCGGGGGTGGCGTATTTGGCGTTGATAAAGGAGTTTATCCACAGGCTCGTTCTTTTATAGCAGGCTTACAGTTACAATTCTAATTGTCTGCAAAAGAACATTCAATTGTAACAAATCAAATCATGCTTTATTTGTTTAAAACACTAATAAAAAAATCAGAAAAATGAAAAAAATACTAAATACTTTCCTTTTTGTTGCAGCGGCAATGGTTTCATTGGTATCCTGCCAAAAAGATTTTGTTGATATCCAGCCCAAAGGACAGTTCCTTTCTGCAAATTACTATGCAGATGAAACCCAGGCATTTTCAGCTCTTGTTGGCGTTTACGACATTATGCGTAAAAATTCCGGGGGATTTGAGAATATGATCACTATGATGAATGCAGGATCGGACGATCAATATGCAGGTGGTGGTTCAGAGACAGACGGAGCCGGAATACAAGGCTTTTCCAATTTCACCATCAATCAGCTCACTATGCCGGTTAGTTTTTGGAGTGACCATTACCAGGGAATATTCAAAGCTAATATGCTTCTTCTCAAGCTGCCAACAACAGTTATGGATGAATCCAAAAAAGCCAGATTTGCAGCCGAAGCCAAAGCTGTTAGAGCTTTGTGTTATTTCAACCTGGTAAGAATGTTTAAAAATGTTCCATTGATCCTCGAACCGTTAACAACGGGTAATATGTATGAAGTAACTCAGGCAAAACCTGAAGATATATATTCGCAGATTGAAAAAGATCTAACCGAGGCTATTTCAGCGTTACCTGCAACTGTATCAATACCCACCGAAGCCGGTCGTTTTAATAAAGGTGCTGCTCAGGCTTTACTTGGCAAAGTTTATCTTTATGAAGGTAAAGGTGCATTGGCTGCTGCACAGTTAGCCGAAGTAAATGGGCCTGTACCAGGTAATACAAGCATTTATGGATACAAACTGTTAAGTAATTATGCTGATCTCTGGGTAGTATCGAACAGATTTAACTCCGAATCTATTTTAGAAGTTACACATACGAATCTTGGCCTTGGAGGCTGGGATAACTGGGGAAAGGGTACTGATGAAGGTAATTCTGTTTGTGTAATGGTAGGCCCGAGGGGTTATTCAAAATTAGGATCTTCTGCACCTTCGCTTCCGGCAGGCTGGAGTTTTAATGTATTTACCCAGGATTTCTATGATGTCATTAAAAACGACCCACGTTTTGCTGCAACTGTTTTCGATATGAAAGCACTTAAAAGTGCAGGACAGGCTGATTACATTGAAGGGTATATGAATACTGGTTATTTCCTGAAGAAATTTTTACCTACTACTGCTGATGTAACTACTTTACCTGGTGATGCCGTACTTAACTACAAGCAGGATACATATGTTATCCGTCTGGCAGATACCTATTTAATGGAAGCTGAAGCCTTAGGCGCCACCGGAACAAGAGCACAGGCTTTACTCGATGCAGTAAGGGCTCGTGTCGGACTCGGTTCAGTTCCTGTATCAATGGCTGCAATTAAAGCTGAACGAAGGCTCGAACTGGCCGGAGAAGGACATCGTTTCTTCGACCTAGTACGCTGGGGTGATGCTGCTTCAAAGCTTGCTGACAGAGGGTTTACTACTGGCAAAAATGAAATTTTCCCAATTCCTAATGCCGAATTGTTAGGTACTAAATTAAATCAAAATCCAGGTTATATTCAATAATACATAAAGACATGAAGAAATTAAAATTTATATGCAGTATACTGTTCTTTGCAGTTGTTGCTTCAAGTTGTAACAAGATTGATGGGCTTGATCAGGATACATCTTTTCTGAATAGTATCCCTGCTCCTTCTACCCCTTCCAAAATCTTCGATATCTCTAATGATAATTCAGGGATGGTAAAGATTACTCCTCTTGGTGAAGGCATTTCTACTTTTAAAGTTATATTCGGACATGGCACTGGTACCGGAGCTTCAGCAATGGTAACTCCTGGTTCAAATGTAACTCATGCATATCCTGAAGGAACTTATTCAGTTACTATTGTGGGTAAGAATATTAAAGGTGACAGTATTGTTACTTCTTATCCGCTATCGATAGTGTACAGGGCTCCTGAGAATTTGAACGTTACATTAACTCAGTCCGGTCTCAATTTAAAGGTTAATGCTACTGCTGATTATGCGGCTTCCTATCTGGTATATTACGGAGATGTTGCCAATGAAGTTGGAACTCCGCTAGCTAAGGACGGACAGGTTACTCATAATTATACAACTACTGGATCTTATGATGTAAAAGTAGTTGCATTAAGCGGAGGCGCTGCAAAATCTGAGAAAGTAACACCTATTACTGTAACTGTTCCTTTTGGTTTGCCAATTGATTTTGAAAGTACCAGTATCAACTACTTCTTTGGCACATTTGGAGGAGGTCAGGCATTTGCAAAAGTTGCTAACCCTGATGCATCCGGATTAAACACGAGCGCTCTGGTAGGTAAATTTACTCGTGGATGGGAAGGCTGGAGTGGTACTTATAGTCCTTTAGATTATCCTATTGATATGACAAATGGGAAGAAAATAAAAGTACTCGTTTATAATCCTGATGCAGCCCGCATTGGTGCAAAATTAAATATTGAACTCGAAGCGGCAGAAGGTGGTTCGCCTGCAAATGGGGTTGGTGTTCTGAAAACTGCAATTACTACTTCCGGAGCATGGGAAGAACTGGTGTTTGATTTTAGTTCGATTCCTGCAGTTGCCTCGGCAAAATTTAACCAGCTTGTGTTAAGATATGACGACTCGGCTGATGGTGCAGCTGGTGTTGGTGCGATCATTTATATAGATAATATCAGACAAACAAACTAAAAAACAGGACTGATGAAAAATACAATAAAAACCTTAATAGTTATAGCAGCACTGCTTGTGGTATATAGTGCATGTAAAAAGCAGGATTACCAAATGGGTGATCTGAATGGGCCCGCTAATCTGGTAATTAACACAGAACTGGTTGGGCAGAGTCCCGAAAATCCTTATGGTGATGGTTCCGGTGATGTAAATATTACTATAAGCGCTGATAATGCCCTCGCTTATAAAGTGGGCTTTGATGCAAACTCTGTATCAGATTATACAGTCATTCCCTCAACAGGAAAAGTGACCAAAAAGTTTACATCAATCGGGACAAACACATACCGAATTACGGCTATTGTAACCGGTAAAGGTGGTACTACATCCACTGTTTCCAAAGATGTGACTGTTGCCTTCGACTATGTATTTGACCAATCAATTGTCACTAAATTAACAGGAGATGCCTCAAAATCATGGGTAGTTGATAAAAGTGTTCCTGGCCATTTTGGTGTTGGTCCCTGGGATCCTACCTCAGTTACACCTGCATGGTGGTCAGCTGGGATAAATGAAAAGTTATCTTGTTGTCCATGTTTTTATACCGCTACTTTTACCTTTACAAAGGTTACTCCTAAAACGTATAAATTGCAGGTTACAACCGACAATGCATTTACAAAAACCGGGTCTCTTACAACATTGCCAGGTATTCCTGCAACGGGTGGTGAAGGATGTTATCCTTATCCTGGCGGAACTTCTGAATTTGCATTTGTTCCTGCATCTTCAGGTATTCCTGAAGCTTCCACAACCACTACAGCAATTTTATTACAAGGGGTTGAAACGTACATTGCCTATGGTGCAACAAAAAAAGAATATGAAATTCTTTCGATTACAGATAACACTTTGTATCTAAGGGTACAGGGAACTGAAACCGGAAATGCCTGGTACATTAAAATGATACCAGCTACCAAGTAATTCTCAAATAGGTTGATTGTTGGTTAGGAAAGGAGGAGGTATTCATTCTCCTCCTTTCATTTTGATAAATTAAATCCTTCCAATCTACCCGATAGTTAATTCAAGATTACATAGTTAGCTTGCCCGGTTTGTAAATGGCATACACGAAATGTATGGAATATAAGTGAGCAATCACAATACATACATAAGGTAATGATGATTTTTTAAATTTAATTGTAGCTCTCAATATTCTTATAATAGTGCCATGAACAAAATAACTCTAATTTCTTTATTGCTGATTTTTACAACTTTAGCCTGTAAAAAGACTGATGATTCAGGAGCTGATCTTGCTCCTTCAAATCTATCTATATCAACAACAGTAGGCATTGATGGCAGTGGTAATGTTTCATTTACTGCTACTGCTACCAATGCTACATATTACACTTTTGATTATGGAGATGGGCAAACTGAAGTTTCTGTGACTGGCATCACAACCCATCAATATTATGCTTCCGGGGTTTTCACAGTAGCTGTAGTTGCGAAAAACGCTGGCAAATTAACAGCATCTAAATCCACGATTGTTACTATAACAGTTGTTCAAGGTATGATTTGGTCGGATGAATTTAATACGCCAGGTCTGCCAGATCCAACAAAATGGGGTTATGATCTCGGTGGCGGAGGCTGGGGAAATAACGAAGTTCAATATTATACCGACAAGGCTGATAATGCAATTGTTTCGGATGGTACCCTGAAAATAAATCTTAAAAAAGAAAATAACAGTGGTAGCCAATATACTTCAGCCAGGCTTCTCAGCAAAGGTAAATTTTCATTCAAATATGGTACAATCGAAGCGCGTATCAAATTGCCTGCCGGTGGTGGTACCTGGCCAGCATTCTGGATGTTGGGCGATAATATTTCATCCGTATCATGGCCTGCCTGCGGCGAAATTGATATTATGGAACATGTAGGAAACCAGCTAAATAAAATTTTCAGCACCATGCATTATCCAGGTCATTCAGGGGGGGGCGGTGTTGGCAGTACAGTGGTGATTTCTAACGCCACTACGGAGTTTCATGTCTATAAATGCGAGTGGTCGGCTGCATCTTTGAAGTTTTATGTGGATAACGTTCTTTTTTACACTTTCAGCAATACCGGCAGTTATCCTTTTAATCAGAATTTTTTCATAATCATGAATGTTGCCATGGGAGGCAACTTTGGAGGAGCTGTTGATCCGGCATTTACCAGCGGAACCATGGAAATTGATTATGTTAGAGTTTATCAATAGGTAAACTATGATAGTTAAATAATTGTAATTAAGTGCTTTATTTAACTATAACTATAATCTCCACTAGTGTTTTCCATTAATAGTTGGAATGTTAACTGTTAGTTTTAAAGAAACCATAAAATGAAAACATCAAGCATTCACTTATTAGCATTTTTAATGTTAATTATGCCCGCATACTCTATTGCCCAGAAACAATTACCGGTAACCGTGTACGAGACGTCGGCAAGTGGTAATAAACTCACCCTGGTTTCTAATTTCTCTGCCAAAGGCAATGTATCCTCTGTTAAATTATTGCCTGATCAATTGTTTCAAACAATTCTCGGCTTTGGCGGATCGTTTACTGAATCGTCGGCATATTTATTAAACAAAATGAGCAAGGCAAAGCGGGAAATGATTCTGGATGCCTATTTCGGCGAAACCGGTGCCCGATATTCACTCACCCGCACGCACATGAGTTCCTGTGATTTTTCCTTAGGACATTATTCCTATGCACCTGTTGCCGGGGATAAAGATTTAGAACATTTTTCAATAAATGAAGACAAGCACGACATTCTTCCAATGATCAGGGATGCAAAGGCCACATCCAAAGAAGGTTTCAAAATTATAAGCTCGCCTTGGACGGCGCCTCCCTGGATGAAAGATAATAACAGTTGGTTGGGTGGAAAACTGTTGCCCCAATGCCAGGATACCTGGGCTTTGTTTTTTTTAAAATATTTAGATGCATATAAAGCCGAAGGAATCAACATTTGGGGATTTACAGTAGAAAATGAGCCTTTGGGCAACAACAATAATTGGGAAAGTATGATTTTTAGTCCCGACGAAATGACTGATTTTGTAAAAAATCACCTGGGACCGAAATTGAAATCCGATGGTCGGGATATAAAAATACTTGGTTATGACCAAAACCGTGGTGAAGAATTGAAGCAATGGGCTGATGTGATATATCGCGACGAATCTTCCTCGAAATATTTTGATGGTATAGCAGTGCATTGGTATGCAAGTACATACGATTGGTTTCCTGAATCGCTTCAATATGCTCACAAGTCAGCGCCTTCCAAATATATTATTCAAACTGAAGCATGTCTTGACGGCCTGGTACCCAAGTGGAACGACGATAAATGGTACTGGTCCAAAGAAGCCAAGGACTGGGGTTGGGATTGGGCTCCTGCCGATCAAAAATACCTACATCCAAAATATGTACCTGTTTTCAGGTATGCCCGCGATATTATCGGATGCCTTAATAATCATGTAAATGGATGGATTGACTGGAATATGGTTTTGGATAAACAAGGCGGACCTAACTGGTTTAAAAACTGGTGTGGTGCTCCCATACTTGTAGATCCAGATAAGGACGAAGTGTATATTACTCCCATTTATTATGTAATGGCTCATTTTAGTAAATACATGCGTCCGGATGCCATAAGGATAGGATTTGAAAATTCCGATGCTGATCTGATGATAACCGCTGTTCAGAATCCCGATCACAGCCTGGTAGTTGTAGTGCTGAACCAGGGCTCAGAAGCTAAAAACTTTACCCTTACTCTGGGTGCTGAATCAACCTCTGTATCCATTAGTGCTAATGCCTTGCAAACTATTGTTATCTCAAAAAATAACCATCTTTAAATAATAAATCAAAATCTAATGGAAAAGCACAAAACAGCATCCGAAGATGTAGTGCCAGTCGGGCAAAAAATTGCCTTTGGTGCAGGTAATTTAACCAACCAGCTTTTGCCAGCCGCATTAGGCATATTTATGTTTTTTTTAGTGGTATCTTTTAAAATGAGTCCTTACAAGGCAGGGATATTGGCTGCTATTCCACGGTTTATGGATGCTGTACTCGACCCAATTATGGGCTATATCTCCGACAATACCCGGTCGAGATGGGGGCGTAGGAAACCATACATTTTTGCCGGTGCCATACTGGTTGGTATCAGTTTTATGGCAATGTGGCAAATATCTCCCCAAAATGGCGAAACGTTTAATTTTATTTACTTTTTATTAATGTCGCTTATCTTTTATCTTGGTTATACCATTTTTGCAGCTCCACTTATAGGGTTAGGTTACGAAATGACTCCTGACTATAATGAAAGGACACGCTTAATGGCTATTTCGCAGGTTATGGGACAGATTGCATGGATGATAGCTCCCTGGTTCTGGTTTATCATCAGCCGCCCCGAAATATATTCAACTCCCGATGTGGGTGTACGCAATTTGGCTATCTGGGTAGGAGGGCTTTGCCTGGTATTAGGAATCATGCCTGCATTATTTTGTAAAGAACTTGACCAAACCCGTTTAACCGGGCAATCCAAGCTATCCTTCAAAGAACTTTCAGCCAATATGAAACATTTTTTTGTAGGTATAAAGCAAACAATCTACAACAAACCTTTTTTACGTTTGTGCGGAGCAACGTTCCTGGTATTTAATGGGTTTCAGACTGTAGCTCAGTTTTCATTCTTTATTATCATTTATTACTTGTTCAAAGGCGATCAGGCTGCTTCCGGTCAGTTTCCGGCATGGTTTGGTACTATAAGTGCAGTAGCAACGGCTGTTTTAGTGATTCCTATTATTACATGGATGTCGACCCATATCGGCAAGAAAAATGCTTTTGTGGTTTCGTCATTGATATCTGTGGTTGGATACGGCTTAAAATGGTATGGATTTCACCCGGGAATGCCCTGGTTAATATTTATGCCTATACCGCTGATGTCTTTTGGTATCGGAGGCTTGTTTACATTAATGATGTCGATGACGGCTGATGTGTGCGACTATGATGAACTCAGAAACGGAATGCCACGCAAAGAAGCATTGTTTGGAGCCGTGTACTGGTGGATGGTAAAACTGGGAACATCCCTGGCTTTATTGGTAAGCGGTATTGTGTTGAGTGCTGTAGGATTTGATCAGAATGTTCAGGTTCAGACTGCAGAAACCATTACGCGGCTTCGTATTGCCGATATATCTATTCCTTCGGTTACAGCGCTGCTGGCGATAATTGTTATGTGGAAATACAACATTACCGAAAAAAGGGCGCGCGAAATCCGTGATGAATTGGTTGCACGCAGGGGAAAGCTTTAGATTAAACTTCTAAATTAAAAAATATGTCATACAGAGCAGGAAGAACAATGTCGCTGGCAGGAATCGCGGGAGCCGATTTCGCCCATAAAACTAAAGCAGAAATTCAGAAAATATTCGATTCTGTTTTAGGTGACGGTATGCACGGACTTTGCTTTAGTTTATATGAAGAAGGTCAGAAACCTGGCGATATTATTACCGAAGATCAGGTTAGGCGAAGAATGGAAATTATCAAACCCTATACAAAATGGATCCGGTCGTTTTCGTGTACTGATGGCAATGAACTTATTCCTAAAATTGCCAGGGAGTATGGTTTACAAACGTTGGTTGGCGCCTGGCTTGGTGATGATGCCGAAATTAACGAACGCGAAATTGCCGGTCTGATTAAATTAGCTAAAGAAGGATTTGTGGATATTGCTGCTGTGGGCAATGAAGTGCTGTATCGCAAAGATTTGACCGAAGAAGAACTGATTGATTTTATTAAGCTGGTTAAAGAAGCCATTCCCGATGTACCCGTTGGCTATGTTGATGCTTATTATGAATTTTCGAGCTGCCCGCGTATTACCGAATTATGCGATGTCATCCTGGCGAATTGCTACCCGTTTTGGGAAGGATGCAGTTTTGAATATTCACTTCCATACATGAAAAACATGTATTACCAGGCACTTAATGCTGCTAAAGGGAAAAAAGTAATCATCACCGAAACCGGTTGGCCCAGCCAGGGGAAAAGCCTTCAAGGTGCCCATCCATCTTTCGAAAATGCACGAAATTACTTTATCAATACACAACTTTGGTCGAAAGCCGATGGTATCGAAATCTTCTACTTTTCTTCGTTCGACGAATCGTGGAAAGTTGGTGCCGAAGGCGATGTAGGTGCATATTGGGGAATCTGGGATAAAAATCAAAATCTTAAATTCTAATACGTTTCTCATTTTGAAAGTAGAAAAACAGAAACTTGTTTTTGAATTCGGGAAAGCAATTTGTTACTCCGGATTCAGAGAAGGTCAGCAGCCAGGAGGCATTGTGCCTGATTACGAGGAAATTAAAGAGGATTTGCTTATACTTCAAAAACAATGGAAGTATCTGCGTTTATTCGATTGCGATAAACATGCCGAAACCGTTTTGCAGGTAATAGAAAAAGAAAAACTCGATTTCAAAGTGATGCTGGGGGTTTATATTGTGGCCGAGATGAATAATTTCGGATGTCCATGGGGAGGTACATATCCCGAAGAGGTATTGACAGCTAATAAAACCAGGAATTTCAACCGGATTACGGATCTTATAACCTTTGCCAATCGATATCCCGATATCATTTTCGCACTATCGGCAGGTAATGAAGCCTGTGTTGATTGGACGGATCATTATGTTCCTGTATCAAGCGTAATCAACTACGTAAAAATGATAAAAGCCGGTGCCAGGCAGCCGGTAACATTTTGCGAAAACCATGTACCCTGGATTACCAAACTTAAAGACCTGGCCGATGAACTTGATTTTATTTCCATTCATACCTATCCTGTTTGGGAGTATAAAAGCATTCACGAAGCCATTGATTACACTAAACAAAACTATTATTCGGTGGCCGAAAAGTATCCTGACAAACTGGTTATAATTACCGAAGCAGGCTGGGCAACCAATTCAAATGGCAGAGGAATAGATCCTGGAAATGTGAGTGAAGAAAACCAGGAAATTTATTACAACGATTTGATGAGCTGGATTGAAAAGGATCGTGTTTTAACCTTTGTTTTTGAGGCTTTTGACGAACCATGGAAGGGATCGCCAGAACCTTTGGAACCCGAAAAACACTGGGGCCTGTTTAACGTTGACCGAACACCCAAACTGGTAATGAAAAGACTTCAGTATAAAAAATTTCAGGAATAAATGAGTACCATGTAAGCTCCTAAACTGCTTTTGAATTGCTCTGTCAAATTCGTATTCGCACTGTTTTATTCTATGCCTGTTTGAAATGCTCACATTAACAAACTTTAAAAAATAGTTATATGAAAAGAAATCTATTGGCATTTGTTCTTTTTTTGTTTGTAACAACTGTTTTTGCTCAGTCAGGTAAAATTTCAGTTGTGAAAAATGATAAGGGAATAAAATTAGTAGTAAATGGAAATGACTATATGATTAATGGGATGAATTGGGACTATTATCCCATAGGAACCAACTTTTCCTATAGTCTGTGGAAACAACCTGACGATGTAATCAGAGCAGCACTGGACGCTGAAATGTCGCTTCTGAAAAATATGGGAGTAAATACCATCAGGCAATATGTTGGTATTCAGCCTAAATGGATTCAATATATTTATGAAAAATATGGCATTTCTACCATTATTAACCATTCCTTCGGACGTTATGGCCTTACAATAAATGGTGTGTGGGTTCCCAATACTGAATATTCCGATGCTGCTACACGCATTTTACTACTCAAACAGGTAAACGAAATGGTTAAAGAGTATAAAAATACTCCGGGTTTGCTTATGTATATGCTTGGAAATGAGAATAATTATGGCCTTTTCTGGGATGGAGCCGAAACTGAAGATATTCCGGTTCATGACCGTAAATCAACCATCAGAGCTGAGCATATGTATAAGCTCTTCAATGAGGCATTTCTTGAAATTAAAAAGACAGATACTTCCATACCAGTAGCCATGTGTAATGGCGATCTACTATTCCTCGACATTATTGCAAAAGAATGTAAGGATGTGGATGTTTTTGGCATTAATTGCTATCGGGGAAAATCATTTGGCGATTTATTCGATAAAGTTAAGTCAACATTTGATAAACCGGTTATGTTGACTGAGTTTGGTGCTGATGTGTACAATGAGATTAACATGGTGGAAGACCAGAAATCACAGGCCGAATATGATGTTTTGAACTGGAAAGAAATATATGAAAATGCCGCCGGATTAGGCAAAGCTGCCAATGCAATAGGTGGATTTACATTTCAGTTCAGCGATGGATGGTGGAAATATGGTCAAACCAGCAACCTGGAAGTACACGATAATCATGCTTCATGGAGCAACGGCGGGTATCAGTACGACTATGTTTCTGGAGAAAATAACATGAACGAGGAGTGGTTTGGTATCTGTGCCAAAGGCGAAACCAATGAAAGAGGACTTTACTTGCTTTATCCCCGTGCAGCTTATTATGCATTAAAAGAAGCCCATAACCTGAATCCGTATGCCGATGGTACAACTCTTGCTGGGATTGATGCCCATTTTGCCCAAATACAGGTTGAAGCAGCCGTTCTTCAGGCCAGGGGCGACAATGCAAGCCTTTTAGGTGAACAATCGAAAAAAGTTCAGGTAGGCGTTAGAGGCGAAATCACTTCCTATTACACAGGAGGCTATTTAACAGCTACTCCAAAAGAAAAAACACCTGAATACACAGGCTATCCTAACGCGCAGGGCTTCGACCACATGCAGTCCTTTTATGTGAATGTGGATGCTAAACCTACGGATAATATTCACGCCTATGTATCTTTTAACATCCTTGGAAATGTTGCCGAAAAACCCATTGATGAAATATTTTATGAAAACCGCGGGCGTGCCAATACAATTACAACAGACCAGGGGACTACTATTGATATATCGGCCGCAGAACGAGTAAAATTGTACCGTGCAGAATTCGATTGGAATGGTAAATGGTTTAACCTGAAAGGATTTTACCGCACAGGCCATTACCACTGGGGCTACGAAGGCGACTTTTTTGGTCTCTATTCAGAAACTAATTATGGTCCAAACCTGGATATTTACAATGGAAATGCTCCTAATGGCTTTGAAGTGGAAGCCAAAAAATCACTTAAAGGTTTGAAAATTGCTTTTGGACCTGAGCTCTGGTGGGGCGCAAACCCGGCAATACTTTTAAAATACAGCCGTACATTCATGGATTTTGATATCAGCGGCATATATCACGAGGACCTGGAGCAACGTAAGTCGGCCGAAAGTTCGTTTGCTATACCGGTTCTTAAAAATCGCAGGGCTACTTTAGAGGTGAAAAGAAAATTTGATTCGTTTGGATTCCAACTGGGTGGAATCTGGTCGGGGCAAACAAAAAATGGCAAAATTTACCAGATTGCAGAAGGTGAAACTGGGAATTATACCGTTTACCAGGATGAAATTACTTCCAAAGATAACTGGGGTGGAAAAGTAAAAGTAACCTATACAAGAGGACCGATAAACTTTTACGCCCAGGGCGCTGTAATGGGACTGGTTGCCGATGGTGGTACCGATTATACAAAAACATTTATTGGCTGGACACTTAAAGACTGTGGCAGTGGAAATCAGTATAATTTCCTTTCGGGTTTTACATACCAGATTGGTGATTTTCAGATAGCCCCTAATTTCCTTTGGCAAAAACCAATTGTAGGTCCAATTGCAAGCGATGTTCCCGAACCGGGCCGCCCAAGAAATATTCTGGACGATCCTTTCGCCGTTAGAGCAAACAGAGAAACCACCGCGGGCGAACTTCTCATTGGTTATGATCCTACTCCGGGCACCTGGATGTACGACTGGGATAGTGATATGAAAGAAGATGCGCCACTCGCCGTCAGCCTCGATTTCGTATATCGTCATTTGCCAACCACACAGGATGCAGCTATAGGTGTAATGGCTAACCGGTCATTTTTTGCTTTCGATGGCGCCCCAAAACCACACGACCTGTGGGAAGTAAATACGCGCTTAGTGTCAAAATTAAACAGTAATTTTGGATTAATAGCCAAAATCTTGTTCGGTACCGCACAATCAAACGGCAGCGACGAAAGACTTATTAAGCGCTTTGGTGGCGATTTGACCATGTTCTACAATAAAGTGCGATTAATGTCAGCAGTTAAGGTAAATGACTGGGGGCCATACGATTATTACCGCGATTTTAACCTTACTTTCCCGCTTCAATTAATGGCTGATTTCTCAACATCTGTAGGTAAAGCCAATTGGTTTAATCTACCTGATACACGATTCGGAATTCGTGGTACCTGGCGTTCGATGGACCAGTATTCACCACGTTATGCGCCCACTTATATTATGGATCCCTCTGGCGAAATGAAACCAGATCCCACAGCTGTTGGATATGATAACGGTAATGAATGGGAAATCAGAGTTTATTTGAATTTTAGTATAGGTAAGTGAACAAACTAAAAAAAGAAACCTATGAAAAAACATAACACCAACTATATCGCAAGCGCTTTGCTTACAGCGATCATTATTATGTCAGTAGCCGGTTGCAAAAAAGATACAGCCAATTTAGAATTGGCAACAAACTATCCTACTAACCCCGAGATTTTTATTGATGGTTTCAGTCGTGACCTGAAATTTGATGCCTGGGGAAAAGTATCCAATTTTGACATTGATTATACTGTTAAATACAAAGGAACAACCTCTATGAAAATTGCTGTTCCCGATGCCAGCGATCCTGCAGGAAATTTCGCTGGCGGAGTATTTTATACTTCAATGGCCCGCAACCTGTCAGGATATGATGCCATTACATTCTGGGCAAAAGCAACTCAGGCTACCACTATGAATGCCAGCTATGGTGGCTATCCAGACAGCCCAGGCACCTTTTCAGATGCATATAAGGTTGCTGTAGATGTGAAATTAAATTCCAACTGGCAAAAGTGTATCATACCAATACCAGATCCATCGCTCTTAACAAGTCTAAAAGGAATGTTTTCATATGCTGCCGGAGCCCTGGCTGACGGTTCGGGATACACTATCTGGATTGATGAAGTGAAGTTTGAGAAATTAGGAACACTCGCACATCAAAAACTTACAATCTCAAATATAGCGTCCTGGCCGGCAGGTACAGGTTTTATAGGTCAGAGTTTTAACTGCGAGGTAGTTGAAACTGTTAACATGCCCGATGGCATTAATACAACCTTAGCAGTGCCTCCTGCTTATTTAACGTATACATCATCCGATAACAATGTAGCCACAGTAAATTCTGCTGGGGTTGTAACACTGATTGGAAAAGGCTCGGCAACTATCACTGTAAAATTGGGCGATCTTACTGCTTCTGGAACGGTAACATTAACAAATGCTGTGCCGATGGCTCCTACACCTGTTGTGCCAGCCGAAAATGTTATATCTCTGTACAGCGATGCATATTCAAGTATCCCGATCGATACTCCGAAATGGGACTACGTTACCAATACATTGAAAATAATTACAGTTAATGGGAATAACATTATGAGCTTTAGCACTTTCAGCTATTTGCCAATTACATTCAGTCCTATAAATGCAACGGCAATGACTCATTTGCACATGGATATTTATGTGGTTGCTCCAACGCTAACTAACCAACCGGTCCGACTCGTGCTCAAAGATAATGCTGCTGGTGAAAAAGGAATCAACTACAGCGCAGGTTTAACTACAGGTATTTGGAAAAGCCTGGATGTTCCTTTGTCGAGTTTTGGATTAAGTTCAAAATCAGCATTGGTGTTTTTGATTATTGCCTCTGATCCTCAAAGCCCGAAAATGACGGATTTGTACTTAGACAATGTTTATTTTTATCATAACTAGTTGTTGGTGAATGAACTTTGTTCAAAATATTTAAAAACATTCAAAAAAGGATGCCATGAGAAACACTAAAATATTAATAACACAATGGGCCGCCCTAATGGTTTTAATAATCAGCTTGTTGAGTTGTGAAGATTCCTCTGAAATTAAAACCCGTAATTGGGAACTCACCTGGCAGGATGAATTTAATACCATTGCTGCTGACAGCTTGCCCGATGCCACTAAATGGACCTATGACTTAGGTGGCGGAGGATGGGGAAATGCAGAGTGGCAAACGTACACCAACAGTAAAAATAATGCAAAACTCGATGTTGTTGATGGTATCGGATGCCTTAAAATTACAGCCAGGTACGATGGTACAAATTACACTTCGGCCCGTTTAAAAACCAAAGGTCTTTTTGAACAGGCATACGGTCGTTTTGAAGCTCGCATCAAAATGCCCTATGGCCCTGGTATGTGGCCGGCTTTCTGGATGTTGGGTAACAACAGTGAAACTTCCCCGTGGCCTCAGTGTGGCGAAATAGACATTATGGAATACAAAGGACAAGAGCCTGGTTTTATTCACGGAACTCTTCATGGTCCTGTTTTGTACAGCGGAAAAGCGCTAACACAAACCTATGGCTTGCAAAACGCCAGGTTCGACACGGATTATCACCTTTTTGCAGTGGAATGGACCGAAGGTTCAGTTGACTTCTATGTTGACCAAACCTTGTACAAACGCATTTCTAAATCAGAGGTGGAAAGCAAGGGCGGAAGCTGGGTTTACGATCATCCTTTTTATATGATTATTAACCTGGCGGTTTGTGGCAATTTTGTGGGTTTTTCGGTTGTTGGTACTACTTTCCCACAAACGCTGTATGTTGATTATGTGCGGGTTTACAAAGAAGCAATGTGATCAGAAAATATTAAAGTGGAATACACATCAGTAACTCTTTTAAAAATTACCCGGCTTTGCTTTCAAGGGTGGATAGTGCCAGAAGACTGATTACTTCACCAGTATAAAAAGCTACTTCTTTTTTTTATAAACAGGGAAAAAGAGGTATTTAGTTCAATCCTTTATTCACAATCAAAAATCAAATCTTATGAAAAAATTTACACGCTTTGTATTGCTGATAGCCTTGCTGACGATCAGCGGTTGGGGGTTTGCCCAATCTACCATTGATTTTGAGACCGTTGGCCAAAACTGGCTTTGGACGGCTTTTGCAAATGGTGCCGGTGGAGGGGATAATCAGGCCGGATTAACATGCCCGGTTGCCAATCCTGCTACTACGGGTATTAACACTTCAGCAAATTGTTTGAAATTTATTGATGACGCAACTGCTGCCACTTATGGCGGTTTCGCCAGTGCCTCTGTAGGTACTGTGACCATTACTGAGGCTACCAAAATAGTTAAGGTTATGGTATATAAAAACAAAATAAGTAATTTTAAGTTAAAACTTGAAGGTGCGGATTTTGGTGGTGGAACAGAATTTCCAGGTGTAAACACTGTTATCGATCAGTGGGAAGAATTATCTTTTGACTTAACTGCTCATGTAGGAAAGAAGTTCAATAAATTAACTTTCCTACCTGATTTCAACGAACCTCGTACATCAGCAGGTACCATTTATATTGATAATGTTTTATTACCTACAATCACTCCTCCGGCTATTACCGCTCCAACCTCCATAGTTACACCTACCGTGCCTGCTGCAAGTTCATTGTTTGTGTATAGTAGTAATTATCCATACACTCCTTTCCCCGGCCTGGAATTGGCTCCCAATTGGGGCCAGGTTAGTTTTGGAACAGTTTATGCTCCTTATTCGGTTAATGGCAAAAATGTATTATCCTATCTGCCTCTGGCATACCAGGGAATGGCATTCGATAACGCCAAACAAGATGTTTCTAAAATGAAATATTTGCATCTTGATTTATGGGCCCTAGATGCATCGGCTACTCCGTTCAGGGTATATCTTATTGGTACTGTCGGCGATAACTTTGTTGAAAAAACCATAACTACAGGTACTACATCCTGGGTTGGACTTGATATTCCTTTATCAGAATTTGCCGCTGGCGGAGTGAGCTTAAATTCAATTCGTCAGTTGAAATTTCAATGTGCTGAATGGACTGTAAATGGTGCTAATTCAAATAAAACTCTTTTCCCTAATATCTATATCGACAATATTTATTTCTGGACGGATGAAACACCTACAATTGCTGTAAATCCTGGTTCACTTAATGTTGCTTCGGCAGCCGGCAGCACCAACACCTTTGATATCACTACTGAAATCGGATGGACTCTTGCCAGCGATCAAACCTGGCTAACCGTTAGCGATCAAACCGGTACCGGAAATAAAACCATTACCGTAACAGCAGCGGCAAACACGGCAACTACAGCCAGAATTGCTATAGTAACGGTTACTGCTAGTGATGCTTCAACTAAAACTGTTACTGTAACACAGGATGGTGTGCCGGTTGTTGTACCAGCTGCCCCAACACCTCCTGCAAGAGATGCTGCCAGTGTTATCTCTTTTTTCAGCGATGCCTATACAAATGTTACAGGAACCAATTTCGCACCGGGCTGGGGACAAGCAACAGTTGTAAGTGATGTAACCCCTGGCGGCAATGCAGCTAAGAAGTACTCAAATTTCAATTATATGGGAATTGATTTTAGTGGCAATCACCAAAATGCAAGTGCTATGACTATGTTGCATGTAGATATTTATCCAATTGATGAAACAATTGTAAGGATTACACCAATTAGTCCTGGTCCTAAAGAATTACCAACGTTACTTCCAAACCTCACCATGAATACTTGGAATAGCAATGATATTCCATTGTCAGTATTCACCGGGGTTGTAATGAGTGACTTATTCCAATTCAAACTAGATGGTGGAACAAGTAAATCTTTTTACTTGGATAACCTTTACCTCTACGATGGAACCGTCGGTATAAGTAAACTTGACAAATCGGGCATTTCGATTTATCCTAACCCTGTAAAGTCGAATTTATTTATTAATGGTTTGCCACAAAATGCTACTGTTAAAATTTACGACATGAGAGGAAAATTGATTTTGAACAGCCAGAATGGAGATAATCAGATTGACGTAAACAACCTTACAAAAGGAGTTTATAGCATTCAGATTTCAGGCAGGAATGGAATTACAACCAAAAAATTTGTAAAAGAATAATTCTTTCTGAAGCCCGCAGCAAAACATCTTGCTGCGGGCTTGCTTTTTTTTGTCAAATTCATACGAACAGCAAACAAAATACTGGTTTGCACATACAATTGTAGGTTTAAGAGGCATTAGGAGATTTTGTGATAACGTTCATACGCATTTTTGCCCGACCGATGCTTTTCTCCATCAACAATTTTTCTATGAATACCATCAACTAAACTTATAGCTATGAATAACAAAACGTTACGTTTGTTACATGTAAAAAAGAACAACTGGATGAGGTTTAGGCCTGTTCCGTTTTTGGTGGTTATTATACTAATTTCTCAGATTTCGATGGCTCAAAACTGGGTGTTGCGCTGGCAGGATAATTTCGAAAACGGAATACTCGACCAAACCAATTCCTGGAACGTGGAAAACGATGGAAACGGAGGTGGCAACAGCGAGCTACAGTATTACATCCCGGGCAATGTTACAATCGAATCCTATCAAGGCCTGAAATGCCTGGTGCTCAGCGCAAAAAAAGAAAATTATTTGAATAAGAATGTTACCTCTGGTCGCTTGAACTCCCAGGGCAAGATATATTTTCAATATGGTAAAGTTGAATCACGTATAAAATTACCTTCAACAGCTAATGGCTTATGGCCGGCATTCTGGTTTCTGGGAAACGACTATTTATATGATATTAATGCAGTTACATCAAACTGGCCTGTTTGCGGCGAAATTGATGTAATGGAATGCGGAAACAGTGCCGGCATAGCCAATAACACACAATCAACCAATATGGGTGGAGCTTTGCATTGGGGACCTACACCGGGAAACGCCAATCACAGCATGGATTATACAAATGTTAATGCACCTTATTCCATTCAGGATGACGAATTTCATTTATACACACTTATCTGGGATGCCGACAGCATAAAAATGTATCTCGATCAGGATAAATATCCAAAAGCAAAGCCCTATTATAAACAAAGTATTCAGAATGGGGCAAATACACCAAATGCTGGTGGTGGAAATTTTAATAACATTTACGACCAATTTCATAAACCTTTTCATATTATCTATAACCTGGCCATAGGAGGCACTTATGTGGGAATATATGATATCAACAAGATTACAGCCCTAGCCAATGGCCCGGCCAAAATGTATATCGATTATATCCGTATTTATCAGAAAGGGGATGCAGGGGAGTTGTTTACCGGGCCTTCCAATGCGGCCGATACTCAGGTTCCAACGCTGACAACAGCAACTTTAGGATCAGTAACAAAAACTACGGCCGAAATATTACTCAATGGAACCGACAACAGTGGAAGTGTTATTTATACAGTTTCTTACAACGGAAATACGACCTCAACAGAAGGTGCTTCGGGCACTTCTAAATCATTTTTGGTTACAGGTTTGTCAGCCGGTACCACTTATAATTTTACTGTAACTGTCAGGGATGCAAGCGGTAACACGGCTGCGGAATCATTGCCTGTTACAGCAACTACATTGGCAAATAACGAGTGTGCAGGATTGTCGACTGAAGCTTCAAATATTGGTCAGGTTGGTTTTTTGCCATTCCAAACCGGTTACAGCTATACCTTCACAACTTCAGGTACCGATGTTATAATAACCTTCGAAATGCTCGACAGTAAAGAGGTTGCTAATGCATATCTCTGGAATTACACATCGGGCTTTTCTGAAAATAAAATCACCAATATAAATGGTAAGATTTATTCGTATACCCTCACCAAACAAACCATTGGGGCGAAGATTAAAGTTGCCTGCAAATTCGAAGTTCAGGGAGGTAGCTGTGTAACCCAACAACTGACGTACACCGTTGGTAATACATGCACCGTTAATACAGCGATAAAAACCGATATGATTTCAAATGTCAGCTGTTATCCGAATCCGGTTCAAAATATATTGCATCTTGAGCTGCTTGAAGAAAATAATCGTTTATCGGTATTTGATATGATTGGGAATAGAGTGTTTGAAGATTCAATACCGGGAGTTTTCAATTTCGATATGAGTGCATACAAAGCAGGTTTTTATTTTCTGAAAATACAAAATACCAAGGGAATCAGAAACATTAAAGTGGTAAAAGTGTAATTATCCATCTAAATTCAAAATCACCATGTTAAACCTGCACAACCAGAGTTTCCCCAAAAATATCACATTCGTTTTCCCCAAAGGAGGGGTAATCCTTAATGCTACGACGGGAGTAAGTGTAAGGTACGGGAATTTCGTTTTTAAAATTCACGACCAGGAACTGATTTGCCGTGGCGATTGGGCAAAGGAAGTCGTTCGGAATTAGCGTCAAACAGAACGGGTTCATAAAATGGGCTATGGCTCAGAACCAATCAAATTGTAATAATTGAATAAAAAAAGAGCATATTTGTATGAAACCGAAATCAATTTATTTAGGAAATACAGCAATAAACCTCAATAAACAGGAGGTTTCCGGCCAATTTGTGGTAATCGGCACTGAAAAATTCTACAAAATCAGTAACATCAACCAGATGCCTGATTTCTTTATGACAATTGTCAGCGATTCGGACCATTGGATGTACCTTTCCAGTAATGGTTCCTTGTCGGCAGGCCGAAAAGACAGGAATAATGCTTTATTTCCATACTACACGGTAGATAAAATTCATGATTACCGCGGTCGTACCGGTAACAAAACCTTAATGCTTGTTACCAAAGGGGAAAAAACATATTTATGGGAACCTTTTTCGGGCGAATCGGAAAAAAATTACACCATAAATCGTAATCTTTATAAAAGCATATACGGTAATAAAATTATTTTTGAGGAAATTAATGAGGATCTGGGCATTGGATTCCAGTATGGGTGGTACAACAGCGAGAAATTCGGGTTCGTAAAAAAATCGGAAATACTGAGTTTTACTCAGGAGACACTAAGTATCGAAATCCTTGATGGGATTGTGAACATCCTTCCTAACAGCGTGGATTACGATTTTCAGAATGCATACAGTAGTTTGCTGGATGCGTATAAAAAAAGCGAACTTTTGCCCGAAAGCAAACTGGGCTTGTTTATGCTCAGCTCTATACCTGTTGATAGAGCCGAACCAAGCGAATCACTCAGAGCGTCTTCGGTTTGGTTTTGTGGTAAAGATCTGGATGCAAAAATTCTGATTTCCACAGAGCAGGTTAATAATTTTATCCATGGAATTGCTGTTGAACAAGAGGTTGATATCAGGGCAAAGCGGGGTGCGTATTTTGTGAATGCAAGCTTTAATCTTCCCAAAGAAGCCCGCAAAGAGTGGATGATCGTTGCTGAAGTAAACCGCGACAGCAGCGATGTTGCCAATCTGGAGCTTTTCCTGAAAAAAACAGACAATATTGCTGAACTTATTAAAGCTGATATCCTCATAGGAACTGAAAAACTGAAACAAATTGTTTCCAGAGCGGATGGAATACAGGTTAGTAATGAAGAATTGACCGTTGCACGTCATTTCTCGAATACCCTTTTCAATGTAATGAGGGGAGGGGTTTTTACCAATAACTATCTTATTGATGTGGTGGATTTTAAGCTTTTTGCAAAGCAGATTAATAAGCAGGTCAGCATAAAGCAAAAATCCTGGTTCGATCAGTTGCCTGGCGAAATCAATTATCCGGATTTATTGAAACAAGCTGAAAATGCAGCGGATCCTGACTTGCAGCGGATTTGTTACGAGTACCTGCCACTCACTTTCAGTCGCAGACATGGAGATCCAAGTCGTCCCTGGAACCAGTTTTCCATTGAAACAAAAAATGAAGACGGTTCTGTTAAGTTGAATTACCAGGGCAACTGGAGGGATATTTTTCAGAATTGGGAAGCCTTAGGATTTTCGTTTCCTGAGTTTTTGGAAGGAATGATCAGCAAATTTTTAAATGCCAGCACTCCCGATGGATACAACCCTTACCGTATAACCCGCGCAGGCATCGACTGGGAATGTCCTGATCCGCACGATCCCTGGTCTTACATTGGTTACTGGGGCGATCACCAGATTATTTACCTGCAGAAATTTCTCGAATTATCAAATGAGTTTCATCCTGGCCAATTGGATGAAATGCTCTTAAAAGAACTTTTTGCATATGCCAATGTACCTTACCGCATAAAATCATATTCTGAAATAGTTAAAAATCCGAAAGATACCATTGTATTTGATTTTGAATTGAATGATAAAATCAAAGAACAGGTTAGGAATACAGGTGCTGACGGACGATTATTAATGGACCAAAAAGGTGATATTTACCGTGTTAACCTTACAGAGAAAATTCTGGTAACACTCCTAGCGAAGTTAAGCAACTTCATCCCTGAAGCAGGCATTTGGCTTAATACGCAACGCCCCGAATGGAATGATGCCAACAATGCACTGGTAGGCAACGGCGTTTCTATGGTTACTTTGTACTACATGCGTCGCTTCCTCAAATTTTGGTTCGAAAAATTCCGGGAAACAGAAATTCAGGAGATCGCTGTTTCAGAAGAAGTAAAAATATTGTTTGACAATATCCATGCACTTTTTGCTGAAAATACCTCCTTGCTCGAAAACGGGTTTTCAAATACCGACCGGCGGCTATTTGCCGATATTTTGGGCGAAGCAGGAAGTACCTACCGCGAGGCTATCTACTATAAATCATTTTCAGGCAAAAGAAAAGCAATTAAAGTTAAAAACCTGCTTGATTTTGTAAACCTAAGTTTGCAGTATATCGATCAATCAATTAAGGTAAACAAACGGGATGACGGCCTATACCATGCATACAACCTGGTTTCAGTTTCAGACAATAGAATGGCTATCCGTCATTTGTATGAAATGCTTGAAGGACAGGTTGCTGTTTTAAGTTCCGGGTATCTTTCAGTACAGGAAAGTCTTGATGTGCTTAACTCGCTAAAGTATAGTAAGTTGTTTCGCCGCGATCAATACAGTTATCTGCTTTATCCAGATAGGCAATTGCCTCGTTTCATTGAAAAAAATAATATCCCTTCAGGCAAAATACACGAATCAAAACTACTTTCAGAATTAATTTCAGCCAATGATTCTTCCATCTTACGAAAGGACGATCTTGGAAATTATCATTTTAACGGGGCATTCCGCAATGTTGCTGTACTTGAAAATGCACTAAATCAGTTGGATAAAGCCCGATATGCTCATCTTGTTGACGAAGAAAAAGATATCATTCTTAATCTGTATGAACAGCTTTTCGATCATCAGTCCTTTACTGGTCGCTCTGGAACATTTTATGGGTACGAAGGATTGGGGAGTATTTACTGGCATATGGTTTCAAAATTGTTGCTGGCATGTCAGGAGAGCTATTTCAGAGGTGTAGCCGAAAATGCCGATCCTGTTGTTTTGGGCAAAATAAAGGATCATTATTACGAAATTAATGCTGGTATAGGTTTACATAAATCGCCCTTATTGTACGGAGCATTCCCAACCGATGCATACTCACATACTCCGGGTAATGCAGGTGCACAGCAACCGGGTATGACCGGACAAGTGAAAGAAGACTTCCTCTCAAGAATGCACGAATTGGGTATTCATATCGAAGAAGGGGGAATTGTTTTCCGTTTGTCGTTGCTTGATCCTGCCGAACTTTTAACTATGGAAAGAGCTTTTGAGTACTATAATCTGCAAGGGGAATTGAAACAGATAAACCTTCATAAAGGGCAATTGGTATTTACTTTTTGCCAGGTACCGGTTGTTTACACTTTGTGCACGACCAATCAGATTAATATTACACTAGCTGATGGAAAAACAGTGGTCGTGACTGGTCAGGCGTTGAGCCAGGAACTGAGCAGTAAGGTTTTTCGCCGTACATCCGAAATTGTAAAAATTGAAGTTCAGTTCTCCGGCATGATCTAAAAAAAGAACAACAATTAAAAAACTTGGTTTACGAATAAATTTAAAACATTTCATTATGAACGAAATTGTATCGAAATTGTCGGTTAAGGAAAAAATCGGATACAGCCTGGGCGATACGGCTTCGCACTTTGTGTGGGATATGGTTGGTTTCTGGCTTTTGTTTTTTTACACTGATGTTTACGGGATTTCTGCAGCAGCTGCCGGAACCATTATGTTGGTTGCCCGCTTCTGGGATATGGCTATCGACCCGGTAATAGGGGTGGTATCAGACCGTACAAATACCCGCTGGGGAAAATTCAGGCCGTATATTCTCTTTGGTGCCATTCCCTATGCGGTACTGGCCATACTTACTTTTACAACCCCAAACCTGGGTGAAGTGGGCAAGATTGTTTATGCCGGTGCAACCTACGTGCTTCTAATGACGGCTTACGCGGCTATCAACCTGCCTTATTCGGCCCTGGGAGCCGTTATGACTGACGATACTTACGAACGTGCCGGTTTAAACACGTACCGGTTTATCGCCGGATTCACCGGGCAGTTTATCGTAACCGGGCTTGCGCTTACACTGGCTGAGTTTTTTGGGGGAGGCGATAAGGCCCGGGGATTTCAATACACGGTATTCCTTTTTGCCGGATTAAGCCTGGTTTTCTTTTTTATCACCTTCAAAACCACCAGGGAACGGGTTCAACCGCCCAAGGAACAGGAAAATTCTCTGAAGGAAGACATAAAAAACCTCTTCCGGAACAAGGCCTGGATCATACTGGCACTGGTAGGAATTATCTCATTCATCATGTTTGCCATGCAAAACGCAGCCATTGCATACTATTTCAAGTATTACCTCGGCCGCGAAAATAATGTTCAGCTCTTTAACGTTATAGGTACTGTTGCTCTTATCGTTGCCCTGCCATTATCAAAACCACTGGCCAAAAGGTTTGGAAATAAAAATGTATTTATCGGCAGTTCACTCATCTCCGGAGTGTTTTTTATGCTGATTTATATTGCCGGTGTAAATGACCTCACTACCATCTACATCTTCAACATCTTAGGTAAAATGGCATATGCCCCGGCTGTTCCGTTGCTTTGGACCATGATTGCTGATTCGGCCGATTATGGCGAATGGACAACCGGGCGCCGTGCAACAGGATTGTATTTTTCGGCAGCGGTATTTGCTCAGAAAGCCGGATGGGGTATAGGCGCAGCCATTGCAGGCTGGATATTGGCAGTTTCCGGTTTTGTTGCCAATGCCGTTCAGAACAATACTGCCATTACCGGTATAAAATTGCTGGTTTCGGTAATACCGGGTATTTTATACATGTCGTGCGCCTTGTTCATGATTTTTTATAAAATTGATTCAAAAACCACTGCACTGATGAAACAGGACCTGGATGCACGACGGGCTAAACAACAGTAACAGGCAAAGCTACGCCTGCTGAAAGATAAATTATGTAACTCTTAATACCTCAAAACTATAATTAAACTTCATTATGAATAATAAACAAAATGTACTGAAACTGCTTGTATTACTGGTTTTTGTCCTGCTTTTCTCCTCAACGGAAATAATGGCGCAGGGATTAAAAGCCAGCGGAAAGAAAATTGTTGACGATAAGGGAAACGAGGTAATTTTAAGAGGTATGGGCCTGGGCGGATGGATGTTGCAGGAACCCTATATGCTTGATATGAGTGGTTTTGCAGGTACCCAATGGCAGATTAAAGAAAAAATTGAAGCGCTGATCGGCAGTATTAACACCGAGACTTTTTACGATAAATGGCACGCGAACCATTGTACCCGTCGCGATATCGATTCGCTGGCATCATGGGGGTTTAACTCGGTAAGGTTGCCGATGCATTATAACTTATATACATTACCTGTTGAGGATGAGCCTGTTGTTGGCGAAAATACCTGGCTCGAAAAAGGATTTTCCATGACAGATAGCCTGATAAGCTGGTGTAAGGCCAATCACATGTATGTGATCCTCGATTTGCATGCCGCTCCCGGAGGGCAGGGTAAAGACGCAGCCATCAGCGATGCCAACCCGGCAAAACCTACCTTGTGGGAAAGTACAGCCAACAGGTTGAAAACCATTGCGCTATGGCGGAAACTGGCCGAACGTTATGCCAACGAACCCTGGGTTGGCGCTTACGACCTGATAAACGAACCCAACTGGAGTTTTACTGCCGGTGGCAACCAGAATGGATGTTCCGAAAATCAGAATGCACCATTGCGCCAGATGTATATCGATCTGACCAATGCCATCCGCCAGGTCGACACAAAGCATATGCTCATCATTGAAGGCAACTGCTGGGGGAACAATTACAATGGAATATTCCCGCTGTGGGATAACAATATGGCTTTGAGTTTTCATAAATACTGGTCGAATAACGACCAGGGCTCCATTGCCGGCATAGTAGGTTTGCGCAATACCTATAATGTACCCATCTGGTTGGGCGAATCGGGCGAAAATTCGAATGGATGGTTTACGGATGCAATACAACTGGTTGAAAAAAACGGGATAGGTTGGGCCTGGTGGCCGCTTAAAAAAATAGGCTCGGTTGTTAATCCCCTCACTGTTGTGAAAACCTACGATTACCAGGTATTGCTGAATTATTGGACCAATGGCGGAACTGCACCATCAGCAAGTTTTGCTTTAAATGCCCTGATGCAAATGGCTGAGAATGTGAAAATTCAGAATTGTATTTATCGTAAAGATGTTATCGATGCCATGTTCCGCCAGGTAAAGGATACAGTTACTAAACCTTTTGCTGACCACAAAATTCCTGGTGTGATCCATGCTTCCGACTTCGACCTTGGGCGACCGGGTATTGCATATTCCGATACTGAATCATACGATTACCATGTGAGCAGCGGAACATACACCGCATGGAATTCAGGCTGGATGTACCGTAACGATGGAGTCGACATTGCAGATACAAAAGACCCGGATCCGGCTTCGAATGGCTATTATGTTGGCTGGACTGCTGATAATGAATGGATGCTGTATACCGCAACGGTGGATTCAACAGCAGCTTATGCTGTAAATTTCAGGTTTGCCAGCTTAAATGCGGGTTCTAAAATCAGGTTGCAGGTTAACGGTGCTGATGTTTCTTCAGCCATTACGTTGCCGGCCACCGG